>Ga0209409_1002462_pt1 | contig 13662 bp, 19 predicted proteins | sample AD_JPNMR1_MetaG_FD_184424 | JGI IMG/M metagenome (GOLD analysis project Ga0209409, IMG submission 184424) | Active sludge microbial communities of municipal wastewater-treating anaerobic digesters from Japan - AD_JPNMR1_MetaG (SPAdes) (version 2) | ecosystem: Engineered > Bioreactor > Anaerobic...
ACAAGTCTAAAAAAAAGTATAAAATAGAATAGTATGGATTCAAATACCATTGCAGGTTAGTTTACGGAGGATAAAAAATGAGCTTAAAGAGTGTCAAAGAAATTGAAAAAAACCGCAGCGAGCTTGAACTGGTTATCGAAAAACCGGCGTTTGACGCGGAAGTCATGCGTGTATATAAAAAGAACGTATCGAAGATAAACGTGCCGGGCTTCAGAAAAGGCAAAGCGCCCAAGAGCATTATCGAGAAGATCTACGGCTCGGCTGTTTTCTATGACGAGGCAATCGACAACCTTCTTCCCCAGATATACGCCGACGCGGTGAAGGAAGCGAATCTTGAGGTGGTTTCAAGACCCGATATCGAGGTAGTTTCCATCGACGACAACGGCGTTCTGCTCAAAGCGAAGGTTTATACGAAGCCCGTCGCGGAGGTTTCCAAATACAAGGGACTTGAGGTTGAAAAAGAAAAGGTAGAAGTTACCGAAGAGGATATCAACGCAGAGATTGACGCCGCAAGAAGACGCAATTCCCGTCTTCTCACCGTCACCGACAGACCCGCGCAGGAGGGCGACGATGTCGTCATCGATTTCGAGGGCTTTGTGGACGGCGTTCCCTTTGAGGGCGGCAAGGCGGAAAAATACACGCTCAAGCTGGGCAGCAATACCTTTATACCCGGCTTTGAGGAACAGATTGTCGGAAAAAACACAGGCGACGAGTTTGAGATTACTGTAAACTTTCCTGCAGACTACAACGCGGAAAAACTTGCAGGCAAAGAAGCCGTGTTCAAAATCAAACTGCACGAGATTAAGAAAACCGAGCTTCCCGAGCTGGACGACGAGTTCGTAAAGGACGTTTCGGAGTTCAACACGGTCGAAGAGTACAAGGAAGACCTGAAAAAGAAGATTACCGAGCGCAAAGAGAAAATCGCCGAAAACAACTTCGAGGAGTCCTTGATCGACGAACTGCTCGCGCACACCGCGGTGGATATTCCGGCTCCCATGATCGAGAACGAGATCGACGGTTTCGTCAGCGATTACGAGTACAGACTTTCTTCGCAGGGCGCAAACCTGGATATGTACTTCAAGTACACCGGCATGACCATGGAGCAGCTGCGCGAGTCCTTCCGCGCGCAGGCTGAGCGGCAGATCAAGACCCGTCTGGCCCTCGAGCAGATTATCAAAGCCGAAAACATTACGGCAACGGAAGAAGACCTTGAAAATGAATACAAAAAGATCGCTTCCGGCTATAATGTGGATATAGAAAAAGTTAAGAACAGCATCCCCGCCGAGAACTTAAGCGGCGATGTCGCGCTGCGCAAGGCTGTTGAATTCGTAAAGGCAAACGCAATTGTTAAGTAATTGCGCCGATATAGACTTGAACACATTGAAAGGTGAGTGCATTATGTCGTTGGTTCCGATCGTAATAGAACAGACTTCAAGAGGAGAAAGATCGTACGATATCTTCTCGAGACTTTTAAATGACAGAATCATTTTCATCACCGAACCTATTACAGACCAGCTTGCTTCCCTTGTTGTCGCGCAGCTTTTGTTTCTTGACAGTCAGGACAGCGATAAGGATATCTCCCTTTATATCAACTCCCCCGGCGGAAGCGTCACGGCGGGACTCGCGATCTATGACACCATGAATTTTGTGAAGAGCGACGTCACCACCATCTGCGTCGGAATCTGCGCCAGCATGGCCGCGATTCTTTTGGCTGCGGGCACAAAAGGAAAGCGTTTTGCACTTCCCAACAGCAAAATCATGATTCATCAGCCCAGTCTGAGCGGTCACTATCAGGATCAGACCACCAACCTTGAGATTGAAACGAAAAATATGCTTGAAACCAAGCGGACGCTGAACACGATTCTTGCGAATCTGACGGGCAAGTCGTACGAGCAGATCGAGAAGGACACCGACCGGAACAATTACATGACCGCGCTGGCGGCAAAAGAATACGGTCTGATCGACAACGTGCTTGAAAAAAGAATTTTACTGTGAGAATCGTCTCATACGAGTAAGGTAAGGATTGAAAGAATGGCAAATCAGATAAAAGCGTGCTCCTTCTGCGGCAGACCTTCCCAGAATCTTGTAAGACTGAAGCTTCTTGACGAGGTCGTGCCGATTTGCCCGGACTGCATTAACATCTGCGGCGAGATTACCGATGCCTACCGGCAGACGCAGGAGGAAAAACTCAAAGCAAAAGGCAAAAAGGACGAGCTGATCGCTCTCCCCAAGCCCAAAGAGATCAAAGAAGCGCTCGACCTGTACGTGATCGGACAGGACGAAGCGAAAATCGCGCTTTCCGTCGCTGTCTATAACCACTACAAGCGCATCAATTCGCTGCAGGAGAAAAAGGACGACGACGATGTCGAAATCAAAAAAAGCAACGTGCTTTTGATTGGTCCGACAGGCGTTGGAAAGACCTATCTTGCGCAGACGCTTGCGAAAATGCTTTCCGTTCCGTTCGCAATCGCAGACGCGACGACACTTACCGAAGCGGGCTATGTCGGCGAGGATGTCGAGAACATTCTGCTCCGCCTGATTCAGGCCGCCGATTACGACATTAAGAAAGCCGAAAAAGGCATTATCTATATCGACGAAATCGACAAAATCTCCCGTAAGAGCGAGAACCGCTCGATTACCCGCGACGTATCGGGCGAGGGCGTTCAGCAGGCTTTGCTGAAAATCATTGAGGGTACCGTTTCGAACGTTCCGCCGCAGGGCGGCAGAAAACATCCGAATCAGGAGTTTATCCAAATCGATACCAGCAATATCCTGTTTATCTGCGGCGGCGCTTTTGACGGGCTGAGCGATATTATCAACAGCAGGCTCGGCAGACAGACCGTCGGCTTCAACACCAGCCTGGCCGAAGTAGAAAAGCGCAAAACCGCTTCCCTTTCCGACGTTACGCCGCACGACCTGGTCAAGTACGGCATTATCCCGGAACTGGTCGGCAGACTGCCTGTCATCGTTCCGCTGCAGCCGCTGGATAAGCAGGCGCTGGTCCGGATTCTCAAAGAGCCGAAGAACGCGCTGATCAAGCAGTATCAGAAGCTGTTCAGCCTGGACGGCGTCGAGCTTGAGTTCACCGACGAAGCGGTCGAAGCGTTCGCGGATTTGGCTTTGAAGCAGAACACCGGCGCAAGAGGCTTGCGCAGCATCGCGGAAAAAGTCATGACCCGCTTCATGTACGAAATACCGTCCGATTCCAGCATAAAAAAACTCACGATTACCAAAGAAATGGTCGGATAAAACCAAAAGCCGCCGGCAGACCCGGCGGCTTTCTTTGTATGAAAACAATAAAGATTTGTATGAAAACAATAAAGATTTGTATGAAAACAATAAAGATCAGATATACTATTTCCGCGCCGCGCGAAAGCAAAACCTATCCTAGAACCTATTGATTTTTTGAATCGATTCTGCTAAAATATATACGGACAACGCGTACGGGAGAAAAGCGTATGAACTGGGAAAAAGTCAACGTACTGCAATTCAAGGATGCGATCGAAAAATCAAAAGGCGTATGCGTTATCCCGATCGGTTGTCTGGAAAAGCACGGGTATCACCTGCCGCTCGGCACCGATCTTTTCATCGCGCGGGAGATCTGCGAAAGAGCCGCCGAAAAAGAGGAGTTTATGATTTTCCCGTACTACCCGTTCGGACAGGTCAGCGAGGTCCGGCACAAGTTAGGCACCGTCGCTCTGCCCGCGGTTCTACAGCTTCAGATTCTGGAAGCGCTCTGCGCGGAGATTTCCCGAAACGGATTTAAGAAAATCGTTTTCGCAAACGGTCACGGCGGCAACAATTACATGCTCGCGTACTTCGCGCAGTCGATGCTGGACAAAATTAGAGACTACGATATCTATACCGTCAACGTCTGGCATTTGACGGAACAGCAGTACCGCGAGGTTTTCGCCAAGCATCGCGTTACGCCCGACGGCGGACATGCGGACATTACCGAAACGTCGCAGATGATGGCGATTGATGCGTCGCTCGTCCACATGGAACTGCTCGACCGCAGCGAAACCGCTTCTCTCGGCAGAAGCGCGCCTTATACCGAGAAGGGCATTTACAACGGTTTTTGCTGGTACGCGGACTATCCGCATCAGATTGCCGGAGACCCCTGCAATGCCACAAAGGCGTTCGGGCAGGACTATCTTGAGCTGTGCGTCGATAATTTTACAGACGCCATCCGCTTGATAAAGAACGATTCCACGCTGCCCTTTTTGGCAAAAGAATTCTACGAAAAAGCCGAAAATCCTTCGGTGTAATGATGTAAATTTGTTAAAAATAAACAATCAAAAAATCGAATGAGGGTATTGACATTTTGCTCGATTATTGTTATAATGTCGAAGTCACTGATGGCGGTACAACACGGCGGAATAGCTCAGTGGCTAGAGCACTCGGTTCATACCCGATAGGTCGTAGGTTCAAATCCCACTTCCGCTACCAACCCGCCATTTGGCATACGGCCCGTTGGTCAAGAGGTTAAGACATCGCCCTTTCACGGCGGTAACAGGAGTTCGATTCTCCTACGGGTCACCAAAAAAAATCAGAGGTTCACGCCTCTGATTTTTTTATTTTTTATAAAACCCCGCCCGCTATGAAGTCCCTGCAGGAAAACGGGGCATATGAACTTTTTCAAACTTACAATTAGTCAACATACAAAGAAACGACTTTTTATAAATCCTCGCTGTCGTGCCGTCTGAAGCCCTCGCCGAAGATTTGGTTTGCGCTTGTGATAATCATAAACGCTTCCGCGTCCTCCTGCTTCACGATTTCCCTTGCCTGCGGCAGCAACTGTTTGCGCATCGCGCACAGCATCACCTTTTTCTCGCTTTTCGTGTAAGCGCCCTGACCGTCCAAATAGGTCACGCCGACGTCTAATTCTTTTAAAAAGCGCTGTGCGATTTTTTCTTCATTGTTGCTGATAATATAGAGAATTCTTGCGCCCTCCGCGCCGTAGAGCACCGTGTCTAAAACATACGCCTGTATCAGAACCGCGATTCCGGCGTACAGCGCCGCGTTTAAATCCTTAAAAACGATGCCCGAAGCGGCGACGACCACGCAGTCGAAGATAAAGAAAATCACGCCGGTCTTGATATGCCTGAACCGCAGCCGCAAGAGCTTGACGATGATGTCCGCTCCGCCGGTCGTCGCTCCCGCTCTGAAAATAACGCCGAGCGCGAAACCGACAAGAACCGCGCCCGCCACCGACGCGAGCAGCGGGTCGGTCGTCAATGCCCCGATCGGCGCGAGCAGGTTGATGAACAAGGACGACACCACAAGGCTGAAAATCGTCGAGAAAAACAGTCTGATGCCGAACTTCAAAATAGCCACGAGCATAATCGGGATGTTCATCAGGATAATCAAAGTACCCGTTCCAATCCCGGTCAAGTGGTTTATAATAATGGCGATGCCGGATATCCCGCCCGGCGCCAGTTTATTCGGGTCCAAGAACAAGCTGATTCCGACAGCGTAAATCACACAGGATACGCTTATTAAAAATATGTTTTTTAGCTGATTGAAAAAGGCGTTTTTCAGAGAAATCCCCCCTTTTAGTATATTCTGTCAAAATGCGCCGATTTCATTACATGGAAAGGCGCTTTTCTTGGTTCGCGCTTTTATCAAACAAAAAACTGCCAAGCGCAGCCTGACAGTGATATCCTAATAACCCCTATTCTCACTTCTCAGGCGCAAACAGCCAAGCCCGTGCTGTTGACAATATGCACGCGCCGCTGTCCGCGTCGATTTTTGTAACAAAATTTGAACATATTGTAAAATCCTCTTTTATAAAGATAACATAAAAATTTTTTATTGTCAACACCAAAGCTATTGATGCGCCGGTTCGTTTGTGATAAAATGATAATGTTCTAAAATCTTTATAAAAAGAGATGTTCTTCCTTGAACGCAAAACTAAAAAAACTGATTGACCAAAGCAATAGAATCGTATTCTTCGGAGGCGCGGGCGTATCCACCGAGAGCGGCATCCCCGATTTCCGCAGTACGGACGGACTTTACAACCAAAAATACGACTATCCGCCCGAGCTGATGCTCAGTCACGAGTTTTTCTTCGAACATACCGAGGAGTTTTACAAATTCTACCGCGACAAGATGCTCTACCCGAACGTAAAGCCCAACAAAGCGCATTACGCGCTCGCGAAGCTGGAAAGCGAGGGCAAACTGAAAGCGGTCATCACCCAGAACATCGACAACCTGCATCAGGCTGCCGGAAGCAAAAACGTGCTCGAACTGCACGGAAGCGTCTATCGGAACTACTGCATAAAGTGCTGCAAATTCTACCCGCTCGAGACCGTTCTCAACTCGACCGGCGTTCCCCGCTGCGACTGCGGCGGAATCATCAAGCCGGACGTCGTTCTGTACGGCGAGCAGCTTGACGAAGAAGTGCTCGACAAATCGGTCAGCGCCATCCATACGGCGGATATGCTGATTGTCGGCGGCACCTCGCTCAACGTTTATCCGGCGGCAGGGCTTTTGCACTTCTTTCGAGGGCGTTTCCTTGTCGTCATCAACAAAACCCCTACCCCGGCCGACCAAATGGCTGCGCTTGTGTTCAACGAACCGATCGGCGAAGTTTTGGGCGATTAACGCATAAAAATAAAGGTTTAGTAACACGCGGTAAAAACCGGCATCAGCGAATATGCCGGTTTTTTTATATTTTTTGCCCCGAAACGACCGCCAAATCTGCGCAAAGACGGCAAAAGGCGAAAATTGTCGAATAATCCCGCTCCGCATATAATAGTAACAGCAAAGCCCGCAGGCTTTGCAGAATTAAATTTAAGGAGTTTATGCACTGATGGAATACGAATATTCCCCTGATTTGGGCAATATGCCGGATTTAAACCGCGGTATGAATAGAAGTATGCCAAGAACGCAACCTCCCGGCAGCCGGATGCCTGACAATCAGACGCAGGACAACCGGACGCAGGATGACAATATGTCCAACGTGGACAGAATGGAAAATGAAAACGTGTTCCCCGTACACGTCTCGCTGGCAATGGCTTATGTTCCGTACCAGCCGTTCGAGAACTTATTTGATCCCGAAACCGCTCTGCGCCGGGGCACCTTGTTTAAAGCGTTAGACCTGCCGTTTTACGGCGGAAACGGAGGAAGAAAATGAACAGCAAAATGAACAATAACAACAGAATGAAGGATTTGCGGGCTCTGCAGGCGGCTGATTTCGTGGTTGACGAGATCGGTCTTTATCTGCAGGCGCATCCTACCAATAAAAACGCGCTGAACCAATTCAGCAGAGCTGTAAAAGAAGCAAAAGAGCTTCGGGCTAACTTTGAAAAAACATACGGGCCTCTTACGATGGACAACGCAGGCGGGCCTGTTTGGAATTGGATAAAGAGCCCCTGGCCGTGGCAGAACGAAAGAGAGGCATAGTGTATGTGGATATACGATAAAAAACTGCAATACCCTGTCAATATCAAGAATCCGAACCCCGCGCTGGCGAAGGTTATCATTACCCAGCTCGGCGGACCGGACGGCGAACTTGCCGCTTCCCAGCGCTATCTCTCCCAGCGGTACTCGATGCCCTACGACGAGGTCGTCGGTATCTTAACTGACATAGGCACGGAAGAGTGCAAACATTGATGTTATAAGTAATAAAAAAGTTGTTTTGATTTTTATTAAGGTTTATGGTAAGATAATGAAGTATAAAAAATCTTTTGGAGTCTGACATGAATATCATTATCAAGCAATTTACAAGTGAATATGCAGATGCAGTTTTAAAGCTGCAGCAGGAATGGATGTACGAAAACATCACCTACGGTTTTGCCGCAGATACGAAAGAGTCAATTTTGTCCCTGCCGAGCGATTACTTTTATATTGCTTTAGACAGCGATATAGTGGTCGGATACCTAACAGCTGAGGTAATAAAAGACAACGAATACAACATTTTCCCCGCAGGCGCAGACTTTCTGCAGGTAAATGACTTGTATGTCAAAGCGGATTTACGAAACAATCATATCGGCGAGAATTTGTTAAAAGCCGTAGAAGAAGCGGCTGAAAAGAATGGGATTTTTCATATATTAATCTCCTCTGCTACAAAAGACGCCGATGCTGTCCGCAGGTTTTACACCCGCAACGGTTATAATATCTGGACAACCTGTTTTTTTAAGAACACAAAACTCGAAGTGCGCACCTATGAAGCCGGTTTTTTAAAATATTACCGTTATGCAATCATTTTTGCACGCTACCACGATAGCGACAGCTGCAAGTGGATCTTCTGCAGAAATAAGCAGAGAGATACGTACGAAGTGCCGGGAGGGCATATCGAACCCGGCGAAACCGCGCTGGAAGCCGCGAAACGTGAGTTGTACGAGGAAACGGGCGCTGTCCGGTTTGAAATCAAACCTGTTTTTGATTACTCGGTTCATGGGCAAAAAGATTTTTCAACGGGGCAGGTTTTTCTTGCCGAGGTTTATGAGCTTGGCAGACTTCCAGATTTTGAAATAGGGGAGATTATTCTGCAGGATACATTGCCGGAAAAGCTAACCTACCCCAATATTCAGCCTGTACTGTTTAAGCACCTAACAGAGCATTCTAAAAATCAGCCCGAAATGGATTTATAACGCAAACGCGGGAGGAATTATGCATGCAAACTATGATGCAATGGACTTTTACATACAGTACATTGACGGCATTCCGTTCAAACTGAAATCTCCGTTTGATATATCCTTTATCCATCAATACGGCAGGGTCTTTCAGGTTTTTGACAACCAGGATTCCGGCAACCTCTGCCTCGGCGTGCAGAACGGCGGTGAGAAGTATTTTGTCAAGTTCGCAGGCGCGCCGACTGCACGATATAATGGAGAGCCCGCAGACGCTGTGAGCAGGCTAAAGGCTTCCGTTCCGCTTTACAAAGAACTTGCGCACCCCAACCTAATTCGGCTTATCAAAGCCGAAGAAATAAGCGGCGGTTTTGCCGCAGTTTTTGAATGGACAGATGCCGAGTGTTTGGGAAGGCAGTATCCAGAATCAAGACAAAAGTTTCTTCAACTGCCACTCGGAAAGACACTGGAAGTTTTTGACGCTGTGCTTGCTTTTCATGCCTTTGTCGCTTTAAAAGGGTATGTAGCCATTGATTTTTACGACGGCTGCATCATGTATGATTTCAAAGCGGACAGAACCGTTCTCTGCGACATTGATCTGTATGCGAAACGTCCCTTTATCAATACGATGGGCAGAATGTACGGTTCTTCCCGCTTCATGTCGCCCGAAGAGTTCGAAAAAGGCGCGGAAATCGACGAGATTTCCAACGTGTATCTGATGGGTGCTACAGCGTTTGCTTTGTTTGCTGATTTTGAAAGAACGCCTGAAAAATGGCAGCTGAACCAACAGCTTTATGCTGTGGCGCTGAAAGCTATAAACGCGGACAGAAGCAGACGGCAGCAATCTATCCGGCAGTTTATAGACGAGTGGAATCAAGCAAAAAGTTATTGATGAAGGAAAAGGCATTATGATTCTCTCCGCATCACGCAGAACCGATATTCCCTGCTATTATTCGGAATGGTTTATGAACCGGATCAGAGCGGGCTCTGTCTGCACGCGCAATCCGATGAACCACAAGCAGTTAAGCAGAATCAGGCTGACGCCCGAAACGGTGGACTGCATTGTCTTTTGGACGAAGGACGCGCAGAATATCTTAAACAAACTGTTAGAACTGGACCGGCTGGGGTATAAATATTATTTTCAGTTCACCCTGACGCCGTATGACCGCGCGATTGAAAGGGGCTTGCGCGACAAAGCAGATATTATCAAAACCTTTATTCAATTAAGCAGCCTTATCGGCAAAGAGCGGGTAATCTGGCGCTATGACCCGATTATATTGAACGAAAAGATGGATATCTCCTATCATAAAGAGCAGTTTGAACGCTTCTGCTGCAAACTCGCAGGGTTTACCGAAACCGTAACCATCAGCTTTGTGGATATGTACCCGAAGTTAAAGACCGATTTGGTGCGTCTGATTGCCGATGAGGAACTCGCGGAATTAAGCTCATTTTTCGGCGCGCAGGCAAAAGCGCACGGGCTGAAAATCACCGCCTGCTGCGAGAAAGCCGACCTGACCCGATTCGGCATTGAAAAAGCAAGCTGTATTGATAAAAGTTTGATTGAGCGCATCTGCGGTCACCCGATTGTCGCCGAGCGGGATAAAAACCAGCGCGAGGGCTGCAGCTGCTGCAAGAGCATTGATATCGGCTCCTACAATTCCTGTTTAAACGGCTGTGTTTACTGCTACGCGACCGACAGCATTTCTTCCGCCGAGCGGCGCAGTAATACGCACGACCCGCAAAGCGAACTGCTCATCGGCACGGTCGGCGAGGACGAGCGGATGATAGAAAGACATTGACTTTTCCAAGCAATTAGATATGATTAAATAAGCTTAAATGCACCATGTAAAAGGGGGAATTCTTATCTATTACCTCATCGCTTTATTATTGTATGCGTGCATAATTCTATTCTTTGTACTCTATATAAAAAACCCGAGCAATTATGATTTTGAGGACGAAAATGATGACTTTCAAGAGGAAGATATTCAAGATTTAAAAGCGGCGCACAAAAAGCGCAAAAAAAGAGTAAAGGTACTGCCTTTATATCAGCGTTTTCTATATAATGTCTGGTTTTTAGTAATGTGTTCTTAATGTTTTTGCCCCTATTGTTTTTGGTGTTGCAAAACGTTATTTTTTGGAGTATTTTTTCAAACCAGATAATGCTATACAATTTCTAACGAGCGAGCTGCAGGATTTTTTATTTGGAATAGCGTGCTTTATCTTCGGAATACCTATTGTTTTAATATACAGTTATATCACCAACAAAGGGTTTATACGGAAAGCAGATAAGTTATATCAAAAGGGTTCTTTTCAGGATCACCCGAAAAAATTTAATATATTCTTGTCCGGAGTATTAGTAATTCTCTTTTTCCCGCTGTTGGTGCTTAGCTTCAACAATTATACTTATTACACGGATAATGCTATTGTGGTAAAAGGAGTTTTTGCAATAAATGAGAAAAGCTACGATTATTCAGAGATAGATTATATTGAAGTAAAAGAATATTCGAATGGCAAATATGATTATATTGCCGTAACCAAAAGCGGCAAAGAAATCGAAATTGTTGATAGCGAATCAACCATCAGTCAAGAACTTGAAAACATCATAAAACTATATGATATACCGTTGAGGTACACAAAAGCATGGTCACTGTTTCGACAGGACTGAGTTATTCTAATCGGAGAATCTAATACGACGAATGCAGAGATTTTTTTCCGCATTGTAGCGACCGTAATAGAACAACAGCAACTCTAAACTTTACGAAAAAAAGTAGATATAACCCAATGAACAAATACGAAACACTAAAACATTATTTCGGATATGACCGTTTCCACGCCGGGCAGGAGCAGATTGTTGACCACATTTTATCCGGGCGTGACGTTTTTTGCGTTATGCCGACAGGTGCCGGATAATCAATCTGCTATCAGGTACCCGCCCTGATGCTGCCGGGCGTGACGCTGGTTATCTCGCCTTTGATTTCGCTGATGAAGGACCAGGTCAGCGCGCTCACACAGGCGGGTGTCAAAGCGACGCATATCAACAGTTCGCTGACGGCGGCGCAGTACTTATAGAAAAAATCCGAGAAAGGTATTAAAAAGCATGAAAAATAAGAAATCATGGACATAGATCACGCTGTTGTTTGTCATTCTTTCCGGCATTGTCTTACGCAACTATATAGCACCCTATCCTGTAAGAATTTTCGGCGAAGACATCACGTCCGCGAATTGTTTGCTGTTTGTTTGCATTTTACTGTCTTTTTCCTTTATCGCGATCGTTGCGCATATTATCATTCACGAAGCCGGGCATTTAATCTTTGGATTGCTGAGTGGATACAGGTTTGTTTCTATTAGAGTTTTCAGTTTTTTATTTATAAAGCAAGATGGAAAAATCGTCTGCAAAAGGTACTCTTTGATGGGAACATCCGGACAGTGTCTGATGGCGCCGCCCGAACCATATACCGACGATTTGCCGACCATGCTTTTTAACTTCGGCGGCGTAATCGCGGGTTTGATTGCGTCTGCGCTGACGCTTGTTTTGTATATCATATCTCAAGATTATCCCGTGTTATCGCTCTTTTTCTGATACTGACTTATATGGGCGTAATCTTTGCGCTGATAAACGGTGTTCCTTTGTATATTTATCCGATCAACAATGACGGTCTTAACGCTTTGAAAATAAAAAGGGATTATAAAACGAAAAGAGATTTTTGGATAAAGCTGAAAATAAACGAGCAGCTTGCGAAAGGCAAGCGGTTGAGAGATATGCCCGCCGAATGGTTTGGCGTTGAAAACGGCGATCATACAAGCAATCCTATGAACGCCGCTTTCAACATTTTAGCCTGCATGCGGGCGATGGATGCATTAGACTTTGAAACGGCAAGAAAATCGGTCATTACCTGTTAGCGCATGACAAAAACTTAATCGGCATATCCAGGCATAATGTTACCATGGAGATGATCTTCTGCGAGCTCATCGGCGAGAACCGATTCTATAACATAGAAACGCTGGAAAGCAAGGATTTTAAAAAATACATACAAGCGTCGTCTAAACTGCCGGAAGTCAATCGTTTTTTATACGCCTACGAACTGTTTTACCACCATGACGAGCAGAAGGCGCAAAAACATCTAAAAGCTAAAAGACTTTGAAAAAGCCGCCAGGAATTATCCGTACGAAGGCGCGATAGAAAACGAGCGCGAGTTGTTGGCTTATGCGCAAAAAACATATAAAGAAAAATGCAAAAAAGCGTATGTTTCCCAGTTTAACAACATTCGGACCGATTCATAAAATAATATTATAATTACTTTTTGTAAGGAGTATATTTTATGAATAATCAGTTTTTGGGTCCGAACGGCAACGTGCTGATGCCGCAGGAAACCGCGTATATACGGCTGTTTCACGCTTCCCCGGACGCGCCGGCGGTTGACGTTTACGCAAACGGAACCCTGATCGCAAAGGGTCTTTTGTATAAACAGATCACCCAATACCTGCGCGTGCCGACCGGAAACTATACGATTCAGGTTTTCCCTGTCGATCAGAAAATGAACCCGATTATCAGCGCCACGCTGGATATTCTGCCGAATACCGCTCAGACAATCGCCGCTGTCGGCATGTTGTCGGAGATTATGCCGCATGTCATTCAGGAAGAGTTTATGCCCCAGATTGACCCGAACAAGGTTTACATACGGTTTGTCCACCTTTCCCCCAACACGCCGGCGGTCGATGTTACGCTGCGCGACGGCACAAAGATTTTTGAGAACGTGGAATTTACCGAATCGACCGATTATATCGAGGTGGACCCCCGCACTTACGCCGTTCAGGTCAGGCTCGCCGGTACCGATTTGCCGATCCTTTCGCTGCCCAGCGTCGTGCTCAAGTCCGGAATCGTCAACTCCGTCTATACCGTCGGTTTGCTCCAGAGCGAACCGCCGCTGGAAGCGCTGCTGATTACGGACAGCAGCTATATCCCATAAAACAAAAACCTGTATCCGATAATGCACCGCACCAGATTGTGCGGACTGCAAAAAAAGAACCCTATGGTAGGTAATTAAAAATCAAGCTGTAAACTGACTTCGTTTTTCAAGCGGAGTCA
>Ga0209409_1002463_pt1 | contig 13662 bp, 12 predicted proteins | sample AD_JPNMR1_MetaG_FD_184424 | JGI IMG/M metagenome (GOLD analysis project Ga0209409, IMG submission 184424) | Active sludge microbial communities of municipal wastewater-treating anaerobic digesters from Japan - AD_JPNMR1_MetaG (SPAdes) (version 2) | ecosystem: Engineered > Bioreactor > Anaerobic...
TCTTACTGTTATAACTTATTTCATTTACCTCTGATACTTTTCTTGTTGTTCTTTTTGTGAATGTATTTTTTTATTTCTTCAATTTCATTTTTTTGACACAAATTTTTAAAAAAATATTTGACTTTTTAAAAATAAAGTATTATATTATATTATGATAACTCAATGATAAGGAGGTAAATATGAAATTTGAAAAATATTTATTTTATGATGAAAAGTTGTCTAATCTTTTTAAGTATATTTATTTTGTTTATTTTTATCCTATTTCTGGTATGAAATCAGAGGAAGGTGATAATATATATAAGTATTTTTATAATTATAAGGAAGCAATAAAATATTATAGAAAGAATAGAAATAGAGTAAAAGAATTATCTAAAAAATATGGTGGTGGATCTTGGATTTTAAATAAAAATTATCGTAGTTTATTTTTAAAAGATTTAAAGAATGTAAAGTTAGAAAGATATGATGATAAAGGTAAAAGGATAAAATAATATGAGTGATTTATTTTTATTTGATTTAGATGATAGATATAATGAAATAGATGATATTTTTTCTGAATTTGGAGCTATTTCTTGTGCAAAAAAAGATTATGAGAAAAGAGATGGTCAAGTAGCAATGTCTAAATTAGTTTATGAATCTTTGAATAATAATGAGATTGCTGTAATAGAAGCTGGGACTGGTATTGGTAAATCTTTTGCTTATTTAGTTCCTGCATTTTTATATGCTGAAAAAACAGAAGAAAGGATTGTAATTTCTACTCATACAATAAATTTACAAAATCAATTGATTAATAAGGATATATTATTTATAAAGGAGATATTAAATTCTAATATTAATCCAATATTAGTTAAAGGAAGAAGAAATTATTTATGTAATTTAAAATTATATAATTTACAAAGTGAACTTATGTTTGAAACTAATAAAGAGTTATTAGATATTGATAAATGGAGTAAGAATACAGAAACAGGTGATATTGAAGAATTGACATTTGTTCCATCTGATGATATATGGGATAAAGTATGTAGTGATAAAGATTTTTGTTTAGGTCGTGGATGTTCATTTTATAAAAGTTGTTTTGTACAAAGGGCAAGAAAAAAAATTGAAGAATCTAAAATATTGATTGTTAATCATCATATTCTTTTTTCTGATATTGAGATGAAAAGTAAAAATATAAATTTTTTGCCTTTTTATGATAAGATAATAATAGATGAGGCACATAATATAGAAAAGTCTGCAAGTTCATTTTTTTCATATCATTTTTCAAAAAGTGGATTTTATAAGTTTTTTTCATTCTATAAATCAAAGAGTGGTTTAGGTTTAATTCCACGTTTATTATATAAAATGTCTAAAGATATTGTATTGTCAGATGTGTATTCTTTTATTGATGATAAAGTTATTAGTGTATTTAATGAGATGTTTTCTAATTCTTTTAATGTTTTTGATAAGATAAGGGGATATTTACATTTTATTTTAAATTCTGTAGAATATTATGATGTTAATAAAGGTATTCAGTATAGAGTAAAATATGATGAGTGGTATAGTGAAGAATTTAATGAAAATTTTATAAAACCGTTATTTGAATTAACAAATAATATAAAAGAATTTTTGAAAATTTTTGGTACAATGATAAGTATGTTTAATGAAAGAGTAGAAGGTATTGATAATGAAATAAAGAAAAAATATGAGATGGATTTAAAACTTTTGAAAGGGTATTATAATAAGTTAAAATCTTATTATGAAAATATTATTTTTTTATTACAAGTTAATCCCGATGATTATGTTATCTGGTTTGATATATTTAGTAAAAAAGAAGATCCTTTATTTACTTTTAATGTAGCTCCTATAAAAATAGATTTATTGTTAAAAGAAAAAGTATTTGATGTATTTAGTTCTGTTATAATGACTTCTGCTACAATTACTGTAAATAATAAATTTGATTATTTTTTTAATATGACTGGATTATCTTATGTATTAAAAGAGGGAAGAAATATTATTTATGATTCTTTTGAATCTCCATTTAATTATAAAGATCAGGTTCTTTTTGTATGTCCTGATGATATTCCAGATGTAGAGAATAGTGAAGAGTATAATGAAAAATTAAATGATTTTTTGAAAAAGACTATTTTATCTGTTGGAGGTTCTACTTTTGTTTTATTTACTTCTTATGAACAATTAAAGAAGTCTTATAATGAAGTTGGGCCATTTTTATTTGATAATGGTTTAAAATCATATTATCAGGGTGGTTTAAATAATCAAAAAATGTTAGAATTGTTTAAAGATGATATTAGTTCAAGTTTGTTTGGGACTGATTCTTTTTGGGAGGGTGTAGATGCACCTGGTGATACATTAAGATATGTAGTTTTGGCTAAATTACCTTTTAGAATGCCTACAAATCCTATTGAAGAAGCAAGAGTAGAATATTATAAGAGGAAGGGTTTAAATCCATTTATGGAATTATCATTACCGCAAGCTGTAATTAGATTTAAACAAGGTTTTGGGAGGTTAATTAGGACAAAAAATGATTATGGTGTAGTTGCTTTACTTGATAGAAGAATATTATATAAGAGTTATAGTTCTGTATTTATTAATTCAATTCCTAAATGTACTTATTTTGTTGGTAGTTGTGATGAGGTTGCTAATGAAATAAGTAAATATATAAAGAATAAAGAATCTATGAAAAAGTAAAAAGGTATTTTATGATTATAAATATTGCTGGTTTTAATGTAGATGTTGAAAATATAAAAAAGGTTGAAGAATATATAAAAGATAATGAATTAAAATTAAACTGGACGCCAGAAACAATATGTACTTCTTATGCACGTATTTCAAGAGATCCTTCTAATATTGATATAATAAGAGAGAGAGCAAGAAGAGAGATAGAGAGGGCAAGAAAGTCGAATGAAAATATTATTTTTGAAATGGGTCATTCTTCAATAGCTGAACATTCTGTTTTTAATATTGATATAATGGGTGTTTCAAGATTATTGTCAGAGGAATTAGAAAAGTCAAGGCTTGTTTCGTTTACTGAAAAGTCTCAAAGATATGTTAAAATAGGCAAAGATTTTTTAATACCAGAAGAATTTAAAAAAGATGATGATTTTTTAAGAAGATATTTAACATTACAGAAAACAATATTTGATTGTTATAATAATCTTGTTATAGATTTAGAAAAGTATTTTTTAGAAAAATATAAAGGAAATAAAGAGATAAAGGAAAGGGATGTTTTAAATTTAGCAAAAGAGGATGCAAGATATATTTTACCATTAGCAACTTTAACACAATTAGGAATGACTATCAATGCAAGGAATTTAGAAAGAGTATTGAAAAAATTTTTTAGCTTTGATTTGATTGAATTTAATAATTTTGCTGAAATTTTGTATAATAAAGTAAAAGATATTGCACCGTCTTTAATAAAATATGTAAAGCCAGATGATTATGATAGAAATACAATTGATTTAAATATTGAAGAAAATTATTCTATACCAGAGAAAGAAGTTGAATTAATAGATTATGAGGATAATTTTATTGATAATATAATTGCTGGATTTATTGTTAAAAGAAGTTCTATTGATTATAAGAAAGCAAAAGAGATAGTAAAAAATAAAAGTATTGAATGGAGAAATAATGTTATTAAAGAATCTATTAAGAATTTAAAACCATATAGTTCTTTAAAAAGAGAATTTGAGTTATCTAATTTTAGATTTAGTATATTAATTTCTGCAACTGCTTTTGCTCAGTTAAAAAGGCATAGATTAACAACTATTATTGATGGAGAATATTCTCCAAAATTAGGAATAACAATACCACAATCTATTAAAGAAATAGGTAAAGAGAATTATTTTATGGAAAATATAAAAAAGGTTGAAGAGTTGTATTATGAAGCAAAAGAGAAGTTTGGATATTCTTCTAATTATATACTTACAAATTCTCATAGAAAAAATATTGTTTTACAATTAAATTTTAGAGAGTTAACTCATATTACAAGATTAAGAAGTGATAAACACGCTCAATGGGATATAAGGATAATTTCTGATAAGATGATAGAGGAGATTAAGAATCTTAATCCCCTCTTTTCAAAAATATTATGTGGTAAAGATAAATTTGAAAAAAATTTTAATGAGATTATAAAGACTTAATAATTAGTATCTAATAATTCAAAATATGATTGTGGATGATCACATGCTGGGCACTTGTCTGGTGGATTTTTACCTTCGTATGTCCAGCCACAATTTCTACATTTCCATACAACCTTTTCATCTTTTTTGAAAACCATATTTTTCTCAATATTTTCGATCAATTTTTTATATCTTTTTTCGTGTTGAACCTCTGCCTTTGCTATTGCTCTTAATACTGCTGCTATTTCGGGATATCCCTCTTCTTCTGCTGTCTTTGCAAATTCTGGATACATTATGGTATTCTCATAATTTTCTCCCTCAGCAGCATGTTTTAGATTTTCAAGAGTATTACCCAAGCCACCAGCAGGAAACTTTGCAGTAATCTCTACTTCACCACCCTCAAGAAATTTAAATAATCTTTTGGCATGTTCTTTTTCATTATCTGCTGTTTCAAGAAAAATAGCAGCAATCTGTTCATAGCCCTCTTTTTTTGCAATACTTGCAAAATAAGTATATTTGTTTCTTGCCTGAGACTCTCCGGCAAATGCTATTAAAAGATTTTTTTCTGTTTTACTCCCTTTAATACTTTTCATAAAATTCTCCTCTTGTTAAAATTATTACTAAAATGATAATAAATAAAAAATAAAAAGTCAAGTATTTATAAAAATTTTATTTATAGAAAAGGGGTGATTTTATCTTTAGGCAGTTAAAAAGATAAATTTATCCTAAGGTTAATTTTGTTTGAGAAATGATTGTAATAATCTTATTTACTTTTTAGTAGAATTTAAAATAAATTTTTTCAATAGTATGTCTCAAAACCCACCACTTGATAGCAATCATTGTAGATTGCTTTGTAAAAGGGCGTGGTATTCCCTTCAAAGTGGGATAATTCTCTGCTCTTGTTCCACTTTTTTATCTTTGTTAGCCTCAGAAATAACTTTAATGTTATTATACTACACTTCATCTCAACCCCGGTAATCCCAAGTCTCTCATACTCTTCAAGGAAGAGTAGGATAATTCTCCTCAGTAAACACCCCATGCTGAAAAAATTAAGATCAGCATGGATCTTCTTCAAAAATCTATAATCCTGTTTTGACAGATACACATGAATACGACTATCTCCATCTATTCTCTCATATCTATTCCCATCCTCTGGACCAAAACAATATCTCTTTTTTACCCTATTGCTATAGATCTGCAAGATATATACCACAAGTCCAGAAAGAGAGACGTTGAATTTTTTTGCAATAGTTGCAAGTCTTTTTTTCATATCAGAGTTAACCACAATATGTAACTCATGATCTACAGTATAGTTTTCTAAAATTTTACAAATGTTATTCATAAAAATCCTCCATAGAAAATATTTCTATAATATTAATCACAAAATTTTTGAAAAAATCCTTTACAACTTTTAGAAAAAAATTAAAAAATTTTTGCCTAAAAATAAAATCGCATCCTTTATAAAATTTCTTTTAACCTTATAAAAATAAAAAAACTGTAAATTAATTAAAGAGACTCTGATAAAAAATAATAGGGCATTTTTTATTAGAGTTACTGGTTCTAATAATTAATGGCCTATCTTTATTGGATAATAGTTATCATTTTTTAAGGCAGATACAAATTCTTCTTCATTTTGTATGCTAACAGAAAATTTTGTAGCACATTTTAATGCCATTTCAAGAGAATGGGTATCACTTCCACCTGTATATTTTACATTAAATTTATCAAATTTCTCTTTTGTTAAGTTAATTGTCTCCTCTGGTAAATTTCCATTTAATAGTTCAATTGCTTCAAAATTATCAAGAAATTCTTTATATAAATATCTATCCTTACTATATAACCTTGCCCATCTCAAAGGATGAGCCCATATAAAAGCTACTTTATCTCTATCTACTTTTTTTACTATCTCCAGAAAGGCTTGATTCTTTAATTCATCAAAATTAACTCTTTCAAATTGCTTAAAATTAGATGCAAACATTAAAATATGACCTACATCTGTATCGATCTCTATTCCAAAAAATATTTTAATTTTATCTTTATATTTTTCCTTGATTTTTTTTTGATCTGATGGTGAAAATATTTTATTATGGTCTGTTATGCATAGTCCATCAATCTTACCAATGTATTTATTTATTAGAGTATCCACTGAAACTATGGAACATAAAGAGAGTTCTGAGGTATGATTGTGTAAATCTATTATCATTGCTATCCTACATTATATAAAGAAAATATTTTTTATTTTCAGAAGTTAAATTGTAACCATTTTTTATAAAATGATGTAAAAAATTTAAAAAAAAATTCATTTTTTGTAAAGGATTTTCTAACTTTTTTTGTGATTAATATATAGAAAATAAAATCTAATTTTTAAGGAGATTGTATGAAAAGAGTATATTTTTTACTTTTTATTTTTTTATTGATAACTGGATGTTTTTTACTTGATCCAGTAAATCTTATAATTAAAAACAACTCCTCTTATGACATTGAGGTCTCTTTTGACAAAGGGACAAAAAACAATGTAAAAATAGCAAAATATAAAGGGGATTTTTTCTTATTCTATCCCGGCGAAATCAATCTTACTATCAAAATAGAGGAAATTGATTTCAAAAAAGAGTATAAAATTAATCTTGAATATACTAAAAATTATACTTTTGAATTTGATATAAAAAGATAATTTATGTAAAAAGCTATTTCAAAAATATTGACAGATATTATGTTTTTTGGTATATAATAAGTCAAATGCGAGTGTAGTTCAATGGTAGAACTTCAGCCTTCCAAGCTGATAGCGGCGGTTCGATTCCGCTCACTCGCTTTTTTTATTTTTATGAGAATTGTCCTATTTTTATCTTATCTTTTATTGTTAAAAGAGAATCGGTTGTCTTTGTTATAAAAACATTAGAAGAGACATTTATATTCATTTTAATATCTTGAACAATAAAATCTGTGTTTTCTAAAGTTTTTCTCACTCTCTCCTCTATTTTAAATAAATTTTCCTCTTTTATATTTGAGATAACACATAAAAAATTGTTTTCATTCAATCTTCCAGCAATGTCTCTTGTTCTTATATTTCTTAAAATATTTATACCCACAAGCCTTAATATTTCATTATAATATGAAGTAACTCTATCTTTAAGAAAAACTTTTAACAACAAATAACCAAAATTATCATTAAATCTTTTATAAAGATCGATCTTTTTATCTATAACATTATAAAGAAAATCCTCTTTTGCAATATATGTCAAATTATCATAATTACCACTCTCTATCAATTCATTAATAAATCTCAGTAATCCTATCTTTTTTGATTTAACTGTGAAGATCTCGATAATAGCAGTTATCTCTTCATTATTTGCTGGCAGGGGGTCAACTCTTATCAAGATAGGAGCTCTTACTTTATCTTTTTCAAAAAGATATATTTCTGATGTGGTATCCTTTCCATAAGAAAGAGCCTTTAACATAACATTATCTATCTTTTCTCTAATATCCTCATTTTCAATATATTCAATATAAAAAGAAAATCTTTTATTTATTCCACAATCTTTTTTATATTGTAAAAGTTTATCAATTAATGCTTCTCCCATCTCCCAGTAGTCTATTCTATTTGAACTATCGAGATAATAGATGCCATCAACAATATTATCTGGAATGTTATTATAAAATTTACTATCCCATAACACTTTGCATTCTCTAATTATAAAATTTTTCTATGTTTAAATTTCTTAATACCTTTTGCATAATCATCCAGAATGTGTCCATTTCCCTGTAAAATGAATTTATAAATAACAAGACCATCCAGTCCAACAGGACCTCGAGCATGAATTTTATTGGTGCTTATGCCAACTTCTGCCCCCATTCCATAAACAAATCCATCTGCAAATCTTGTGGAAGCATTTACCATTACAGAAGAGGAATCCACAAGAGAAGTAAATTTTTTTATACTATCCTGATTTTCAGTAATAATAGAATCAGTATGAGAAGAGCCGTAAAAATTTATATGATCAATAGCCTCATCAATATCATCTATTATTTTTATAGATAGGATATAATCAAGATACTCTGTTTTCCAGTCCTCTTCAGTGGCATTCTCTATATCTTTTAAAATCTTTTTTGTCTTTGGACACCCTTTTAATCTAACATTCTTCTTATCGAGTGCCTCTTTTACCAATGGTAGGAATTTTTCTGCTATATCTTTATGAACAAGAAGAGTCTCTGTAGCATTACATACAGCCACATATTGAGTCTTTGCATCAACTGTAACTTTTATCGCCTTATCAATATCAGCAAACTTATCCACATAAACATGACATATCCCATCAGCATGGCCCAATACAGGGATCAATGAATGCTTTTTTATATACTGGACAAATTCATTTGATCCTCGCGGAATAATGAGATTTATATACTTATCATATTTTAAAATTTCATTGACATCCTCTCTTGTCTCAAGTAAAAATATCGTATTATCAAAATCTTTACTTATAGAAAGAATAGAATCAATTATTATTTTTGTTAAAATCCTGTTTGTCCTTAAAGCCTCTTTTCCACCTTTTAATATAACACAATTGCCAGATTTTAAACAAAGGGTGGATATCTGAACAAGTGCATCTGGTCTTGATTCAAATATAACACCAATAACACCAATCGGAACACTCACTTTAGTAAGTATAAGATCATCATCAAGCTCAGTCTTTCCTAATATCTTATTTACAGGATCTTCAAAAGAGATTAAATCATTTATCCCTTTAATTAATATATCAATCTTATTGTTATCAAGTTTTAATCTTTTTAATAAAGGTGAAGCCAGACCATCTTTTTCAGCCTGCTCAATGTCGGATAAATTCTCTTTTATTATTGATTCTCTTGAATTATTAAGATTTTCTGCAATCTTTTTTAATGCATTATTCTTTGTATTAACATCAAAGGCAGCAAGTTTACAGGAAGCCTTTTTCATATCTATTAGAATTTTCTCAAGATTTTCCATATAACCCCCTTTTATTTTTTAGTTAGATTATACTTTAAAATTTTTATTTTGTCAAAATTAAATAGAAAAGAAATAGGAATTTATCTGGTAAAAATATAAAAGATTTTTAGGCTAAAGAAATGCTACTACACTCTCTTCTACTCTTTAAAAATCTCCGAAAAAAAATACAATTTTATCCTTTGAGATATAGGGATATCCCCCTTATTTCAAACCTAACTTTATTCACAAGTCGGGGGATATCCCACTACCATATTGATATCTAATTTTTTTTATTCATCACACTCATAAGCACCAATAGACCATGGCATTGTTCTGGGTCTATAAATTCTATCATTGTTTAAAAAAACTTGTGATTTTCCACCCTGTTTAACATCTTGAGGAGAAGATATCTGGAGTTTCAAGCCATGATTAATTGGATCATTAATATTAAAAAACTTAGGATTTGCACTTTTATTATCTCTTACTGTATCTACTCCTCTCTGGTTTGTCTTTTCACTCTTATTAAAATCATTTAATGAAGCAATCTTTCTTTCATCTATTGGAGCATCAAAATCATAATAAAAGTACTTAAATCCAAATACATCATTGTTTAAGATTGTTTCTGGATCAGAAGAAGATGCAGTCTCATATATTGCGAATTCATTATCACTAGTCATGCCATTTATATTATTTAAAAATATGATATTATTTTCTATAAGAGGTGAATCATTATCAATTAGATTAATCCCTTTATTAAAAATAGAATTATTCATTACAATTGTATTATTAATTATTTTCACATTATTATTTGTGTGCTCAAGGGATATGCCATTTTTGTTATTTCCATTTTTAATATATAATACATTATTATAACAATTCAAATTAAATATACTTCCAGAAATATTTTCTATATAAATCCCGGTTACATCATCTGTTGCTGTATCAAGAACTATGGTATTATTTCTAATATTAAAATCACAATTAGCAGTTATATTTATATCTATACCTATATAAGTTTTAGTATTTATTATGTTATCTGCTATTTGGGCATTCGTTATATTATTTAAATATATAGCAGATGATTCTTCTGGTGACTCTCCATTTTCTATTCTGTTATTAAATATAAACATATCAGAAGCATTTTCCAGCCAGATGCCATTAACAGAGCTACCTGCTTCAGAAAGATTTGGTAATTGTATATTATTATTTCTTATAGATATATTATTACCACCATTGTTTCTTATACCACAAAAACTTATATTATCGTCATTTGGATTAGTTATTTGTTGTATTCGATTATCGATTATCTCTATATCACTACTATTCCAATTATATATTGCACAGGTTTCTGTTGTAATTTTATTAATTGTTATACTATTATTAATAATATGAATAAAATTACTACTTTCAATTTTTATACCATATATATTACCACTGGAATCACCGCAACTTATATTGTTGTTTTTTATTACTATATTCTGACAATTGTATGATATATATATAGTTGTAATTTCAGATGGTGATGAATTTGAGCCGTTTATCGTAAATCCCTCTATGTCTACTGGTACACCGCTATTTGACATTATAGATATAGGAGGCATATAAAAAGAAGCAGGAGATATACTTGTTATATAGTTAGGCTCGCTACTAAAAATATTTCTATTATTCCAGTCAACAGTTGCCCCATCACAATAATAACCACCATATAGAGATGCAATATGTATCCCGTACATATTTATATCTTCTGTATAAGACCCAGCTGCAACACATATAAGCCCACCAGCATTCTGAAGATTTTCTAATCCTTTTGTGATAGTCTTGTAAGGACTGGTCATTGTCCCTGTACCGGTACTATCGTCACCGGTCTTTTCACTTACATATATAGCATTTACCACATTACCAATAAATTTCACTCTAAATACTGGCATATTTGGATCATTACTTAATATTTCAATCCTAAAAGATCCATCACCTGTATTATCAAACTTAGTAGATATTGTAAAATTAGTCTCTTCATAAGAATTTAATTCTGTTTTTGAAAGATTATAACTTACATTTGAACAATTAATTTTATCGAGTATGCTTACATTATTTATTTTAAGAATATCGTTTCCACCATTTCTTATTTTTAAATTTATATTTATCAAATTTCCAAGAGGTATTAAACCTAAATTTTTAGTACTATCAGAAGGTATAATTCTGTTAGTCTCATCAATTAAATAAATTTTTGATCTTTTTATTGTAGAAGATTGAGTTGTTGTGGTAATGACACTATTTTCATCCTCAAATAAATGTACCAATCTACATGTTGTCACAAATGTTAATATAAGTATTAAGATTATTAATATTCTTTTCATATTTAAGCTCCTCGTAAAAAAGGATATATCTCTCTTATTAAATATAATACATTTTAACAAAAAATTCCATTTTTTTATATAAAATTTTTATTTTTTTTAAATTGTAGATAATTTGAAAAAATAAAACTTAATATAAATAAAAAAAGAAGAGAAATATAAAATTGTAATTTATTGAAAGTATTGTAACCATGAGTTAAAACAATTATTGCAATAACAATAAAATGAAAAAAATAGTTTAAAAATGCATATTTACCCGGCATTATTATAACATAACTAATTTTCTTTAAAATAGGCTCCATAAAAAAGAACAATCCAAAAAGAAAAAATGTTGTGCCAATTGCAGTAACAAAACTTACTGTATTGAAATTCCATGTTGATGCATCAAAAGTCTCTGGGATCATAACTTTTTGAAAGTCAAATAAAAGATATTTTGTATTGTATATTCTTTCTACGACATATCTCCCACTTTCAAAAGAAAATCCTTTTAAGAAGCCATATTTTAAGGAGCTTAAAGTTATAATTGCAAGACCTATTATAAAAATTATAAAGCAAGTAAGATACTGAACTCTTTTATTAGAATTGTTTATAATTAATCCAGTGGATATCCCCATAAATCCAAATATAATAGTTGGGCTTATCGATTCATAGGCATAATTAAAAGGATAAATGTATATTTTCTTAATATCAAGATAGATAGTAATGATCATAAGTATAATTGTTACAGCAAAAGAAATTACTAATTGAATATTTTTATTATTAAAAATAAATATCAATATTGCTAAAATAATAAAAATCCCGATGGTATTTAAAATTCCAGATGCAAAAATAAAATCTGGAAACTGAAATCCATTCTCAATTAAAAATAATAGAGAAGAAGATATAATTAAAATTAATCCTCTTAAAATAAGTCTTACTATAAAGTCTTTTTTGTTTTCATATTTGCCAATAGAAATTGTTAAAGAAAAGCCAGCAAGAAATAAAAATAGAGCAGAACAAAAAGGGACTATTTCAAATAAAAAGGCTGTTAATCCAGTATTATAGTCATTCTTTAATAAAACCAATGCACTATGTTGAAAAAACATATAAAAAAGAGCAATTAGCCTCAATGTGTCAATATATTTTTTTCTCATGATTATTCTTATATAAAAATTTTCAAATTATGTCAAAAATATTTAGTCGGGATTTATGAGAATCGAAAAATTTTATCTTTAAGATTTTATCTTTAAGAAAAAAAATTAAATTTTTTTAAAATTTTGTAAAGGATTTTCTTAAAAATTTTGTGATTAATAACATAGAAAACAATTTTTTAAAAAATATAAAATGGAGGCTTTTATGTTAGATTTTGATTTTGTTATAAACAAAGACTTATTTGAAAAAATTAAAAGTTTAAAAGAAAAAACTAATATAGGTCTTTCTAAACTGATAAGAGAAATTATAATTTTTATGATTCCATTCTTAAGAAAGAAGCATCTTTTTGAAAAAAGAAGAGAGAAAGATTACAAAATCATAAATGCTACCCATAAAATAAGAGTATATCTACCTAAAGAGGTATACAATGAACTAAAAATGGTGCATGACCAAATAAACTCATTTAGTATAGCAACTCTTGTAAGGGAATTGCTAGAAACATATTTTTCAGGTATTGAAAATTATGGTGAAAAAAATTTTATAAATATTGTGTCAAAATTGAAAAAAATAATAGAGGGATTAAAAGAAAAGAAGACTCGGCTTGTAAAGAGCGGTGCCACAGATATCCCATTCCCCCTTGAGGAAGAAGACTACTTTTGGCTTAAATTTAAATCAAATTTTACTCTTAAAGAGATAAAATTCCTCTAAAAATAAATTTTAATTTAAATCTTTATTTCTATATTCCTCTCAAACTAAAATTACCTCAGAAGAAGTCTATCTATTATTAAAAAGTTTTTTTTCTAGATAAGATTGTATCAAAAAATAAAAAATGATTAGATAAATTAAACATGTCGTTCAAAACAAATACTTAATATTGATCTTGAAAAAATGAAAAAGAAAAGAATTATCTTTTTTCATTCAAAGCCTCCAAATTATATTTTACTAAAAGTTCATTTTTATAAAATAATTTAATCCACTTATTAGCATTTTCTCTAACTTCTATTTTCATATTTGCTAATGAATATCCTTTATATTTAGGAACAATGTATATCTTACTGTTATAACTTATTTCATTTACCTCTGATACTTTTCTTGTTGTTCTTTTTGT
>Ga0209409_1002468_pt1 | contig 13647 bp, 16 predicted proteins | sample AD_JPNMR1_MetaG_FD_184424 | JGI IMG/M metagenome (GOLD analysis project Ga0209409, IMG submission 184424) | Active sludge microbial communities of municipal wastewater-treating anaerobic digesters from Japan - AD_JPNMR1_MetaG (SPAdes) (version 2) | ecosystem: Engineered > Bioreactor > Anaerobic...
TGAATTTACACAAAAATCTTGACATTACCATTTTTTTTATTATACTATATTTATTTACATACAGGAGCAGTATATGTATAAAATTAAAGAGTATGCAAATAAGTTCATTCTGAGTTCTGCTGCACACTGTATAAAAGCAGGTAAAATAGAAATGGCGAAAGAACACCTCAAGAGATGCCATACAAGAAGATTTTTTATCCGTAAGTTATATCTTAAATTTTGTATACTGTTTAAATAAAAAGATGAGGATGATATTATGGCAAATCCAACTGTTTCTATAATATTACCTACTTACAATAGAGCCCATACCTTTGAACATGCTGTTAAAAGTTTATTGAGACAGACCTATCAGGACTTTGAAATAATTATTGTTGATGATGGTTCTTCAGATAATACAGAATCTTTAATAAAGGAAATGATGAGAATAGATAAAAGGATAAGATATCTCAAACATGATAGAAATAGAGGAGCAGCAGCTGCAAAAAACACTGGTATAAAACATGCGTCAGGTAGATATATAGCATTCCAGGATAGTGATGACGAGTGGATATCTGATAAGTTAGAAAAACAGATCATTACTTTTAAGAATGCGCCTGAGGATGTTGGAGTAGTATATACAGGGTTCTGGAGAATATTTCCCACCAGAAAGGTATATACTCCTTATAAAAGTGTTAGGAAAAAAGAGGGGGATATCTATTACGAACTTCTTAACCATAATTTTGTTGGAATGCCGACTGTACTGATAAAAAGAGAATGTTTTGAGAAGGTTGGACTATTTGACGAACTCTTACCACCTCTTGAAGGCTGGGAACTATTTTTAAGAATTTCTAAATATTTTAGTTTCTCTTTAATAGATGAACCACTGGTAATTGAATATGAAAGTAGTGATAGTATCTCAAAGGTTAAATCTGCAAAGATTACAGCACTCAGGAGGATGATAGAAAAACATCAGCAGGATTTTATAAGATATTCAAAAAAGATTTCAAAGTTTTATTTTCAGATAGGTGATTATCTATGTAGGTATGGAGAATCTAAAGAGGCAAGGTCTTATCTCAAAAAGGCATTTTGTCTTAAACCTACGCAATCTAAATATCTCATAGCGTATCTATTATCCTTATTGGGTAAGAGCATATACAGTAAGGTTTATAAGAATGTTTTATTTATTATTCGGGATTACGAGAATGCAAGTAGCAGGGTAAGAGTTTTAAACCTACTCCCTGAACTAAAGCAAAGAAATATAGAGTTTGAGGTAATTCAATATAAAAATTTAATAGATAAAATCAGGATTTTTATGAACCTGAAAAGGTTTGATATTATCTTTCTTCAGAGAAAACTACCGAGCATTCTTGAATCTTTTTTTCTTAAAATCTTTTCTAAAAAACTCATCTTTGACTTTGATGATGCCATATATATAAAACCCTACAGTAGAGACATAAACAACAGGTCTAAGAGATATATAAGATTTAGAAGAATTGTTAAAATGGTTGACTGCGTAATTGCTGGCAACAGGTTTCTTGCAGAGGAGGCAAGGAAATTCAATAAAAATGTGGTGGTTATACCATCAGCAGTTGAGACAAGGAATATACCCTTGAAAGATTGGAGAGTAAAGAATGACTATGTCGTTATTGGATGGATAGGAAGTATTGGAAACCTGCCCTGTCTGAAAATTATTGAACCTGTTTTGGAGAAACTTTCCAAGGAGTATCCTGTTGAATTAGCAATAATCTGTTCTGAGACGTTAAACATGACAGGGGTTAAGGTTAGATTTATTCCATGGACACTTGAGACACAGGAGGAAGAGATAGCGAAATTTGATATCGGAGTAATGCCACTTCCAAAGACAAAATGGACAAAAGGTAAATGTGGTTACAAGGCCCTTCAGTATATGGCTGCTGGTGTTCCTCCTGTGGTATCATATGTGGGTATCAATTCTGAGATAGTTGAGCATGGTAAGGAGGGATTTGTTGCCAAGGACTTAGATGAATTTTATAAATATCTAAAGATTCTTATAGAGAATAGAGAACTGAGAAAAGAGATGGGTCTGAAGGCAAGACAGAAAGTAGAAAAGTATTATTCTATCACTGTTGTTTCAGAAATGCTTGTTGATGTCCTGACTTCATTGTAAACTTCATTGTAAAATTAAAAGGAAGAAAAGGAGAAACAATGAAGGTGCTTTTTATAGCGGGATGGTTTCCAAAAGAAGGAAATTATGAAGGCATATTTATAAAAGAGCATGCACTTGCTGTTTCAAAATTCTGTGATGTTGCTGTCATATATGGAGAAGAAAAGAAATGGCAGAGGAAAAAATACTGTTTTTCCTTTTCTATTGAGGATGGCCTGAAGGTTTTACGATTTACATACAGAGAGATACCGTTATTGCCTTCTTATTCTACCTATGTAAAAGGTATAATCCGTGGATTTGAAAGATTTATTTCAGAAGGATTTAAACCGGATATTATACATGCCAATATATATAAAACAGGAGTTCCTGCTCATATAATAAAAAAGAGATACGGAATTCCATATGTAATAACTGAACACTATTCGGGCTATGCACGGAGAACAGTAAACAAAAAGAAGTTAAAGATGGCACGCACAGGAATGGAAAATGCTGATTTAGTTTTACCTGTGAGTAATTCCCTGAAAGAAGATATTATTTCTTATGGTATCAGGGGAAATTTTGAAATAGTGCCAAATGTTGTTTCCGACCATTTTTATTATAACCCTGAGATGAGAAACAAATCAGAGAAAAAGAAGATACTATGTGTTGCTGCGATGCATCCTAAAAAGAACTATCCGGTTCTTATCAGTGCCTGCAAGATAATCTATAATATCCGTCAGGACTGGATACTTGATATTGTAGGTGAAGGTGAAAAGATGGAAGAGTATAAAGCAATGGTTAAAAATCTTTCTCTTGATAAATTCATACACTTCCACGGTGGAAAAACAAAAGCAGAAATAGCAGGGATGATGCAGAATTCTGACTTTTTTGTTTTGCCAAGTAGATTTGAAAACCTTCCCTGTGTTTTACTGGAATCTCTTTGTTGTGGACTTCCTGTCGTTGCTACAAAGGTGGGCGGGATACCTGAAATAATAAGTGAAACAAACGGGATACTTGTAGAGCCGGATAATCCCACAGCCCTTGCAGATGCAATGCTTTATATGATGGACAATGCAGATAAATACGATAGAGAAAAGATATCTGTTGAGGCAAGAAATAAATATTCTTATGAAGCAATAGGAAGACAGATAACTTCTATCTATGAAGAAGCGATAATGCTTTATAAACAGAAAGAGAAATAGTAAAATAAATCTATGAAACAACCTGCAGAATTTAAAAGGTTAAGTAAAATTGAGAATGATTTTAAGAGACGGTTATATTTTGTGGGTATACTTACAAAATACCTTAATAAGAAAGGGATACGACCTATAGTTGTTGGTGGACATGCTGTTGAATTTTATACACTCGGCTCTTATACAACAGCAGATATAGACATTGTCAGTGAAGGACAAAGAGAGATTGAAAATTTGCTCAGAGATTGGGCATTTAAAAAAGTTGGTAGATTATGGGTCAATGTTGAGTATGATATTGAAGTTGATATTGTAAGTGGTTCTCTTAAACAAGGCGATTATTCAAAAATTTCAGAAGTTACAGTAGAAGAACTAAAAGTTTTGGTATAGAGGGCTTGATTATAGACCGTTTAAATGCCTTTGTGTGGAGGAAATTAGATGAAGATGGTAAATGGGCGTGGCAGTTATTGAAACTTCACAAAAAAGATATTGACAAAAAGTATCTTATGCAGAGGGCGAAAGAAGAAGGAGTGGAGAAGATTTTGAAAAGGATGAAGATATGAAGAGATATAACTTTGACGAATATATAAGTAGCAATCTACCTGTTTTTTGTATTCAGCGAGCAAAGATAAAATCCACAGGAAGGGGCAGAAGAAAACCAAGAGATGAAGCAGAATGGCAGGTATTTTTCATTCTGACAGAATATAAAATGAATAGATGGATAAAAGAAGGAAAATTTCAAAAGATTACCCCCCGACGTTTCAAATTAAATCTTGATATCACACAGCGCACCTGATTGACTGAAACTGCCTGTAGATAATATAATACCTTTATGAGAGAAAAAGTTGCACTTAAAAAAATTATTGACAGGGAAAAATTTAATACGATTCTCGGGCGATACAGCAAAACAGAGGTTGTGGTTGCCGGAGACCTTATACTTGATAGATTTGTCTATGGGAATGTTTCAAGAATCTCCCCGGAAGCGCCTGTCCCTGTTGTGCTTATCCAGAAAGAAGAACAGATGTTAGGTGGTGCAGGTAATGTTGCCCTCAATATAAAGGCACTCGGTGGTATTCCCTATCTTATTGCATCTATAGGCATAGATGTGGATGGTAGGACTCTTAAAGATGTTCTGAGAGAAAAAGGGATAACATCCTCCCTCCTTGAAAGAGATGTTCCCACCACGACAAAAACAAGAGTTATAGCAAGGACACAACAGGTAGCAAGAATTGACAGAGAAGAGGTTAAAAAACTTACAGATGACGAGATTTTCAGGGTCGGGAAAATATTAGGAGAAAAAGGTATATATGCAAAGGGTATGATTATATCCGACTACAACAAGGGCTTTATAACGAAGGGTCTCATAAACATATTCCTGAAATTCAAAAAGAGGTATAGTAAGATACTTACCGTTGACCCAAAGGTTGAACACTTCCCTTACTATAAAAATGTCACCTGTATAACCCCAAACAGGGCGGAAGCGAGTGAGTTTCTGCATATAAAAGAGCCAGAAGCATCTGAAGATATAGAGAAACTTGGACAGAGAATTATGAAACGTCTCAGATGTGAGCATCTCCTTATTACTCTTGGCAAAGATGGAATGATGCTCTTTGAAAGGGAAGGGAATGTTATACATATACCTACAGTAGCAAGAGAGGTGTTTGATGTAACGGGTGCAGGTGATACCGTGATTGCTGTATTTACACTTTCTCTTTCTGCGGGGGCATCTGTTGTTGAAGCAGCAATAATCTCCAATATCGCAGCAGGAATAACAGTTGCTAAACTGGGGACTGCATCTACAAGTCAAAATGAATTAAAAGAGACATTCAGAGAAATTTTAGAAAAAGAGTACGTAAATGTTCTTTAATGGGAAAAATAAAAGGTTTTAAAGAGATAGAAAAGATAAGCAGGCATTTGAAAAAAGAGGGAAAAAAAGTTGTATTTACAAATGGATGTTTTGATATACTGCATAAGGGACATATACGGCTTTTGAAGAAGGCAAAATCACTTGGAGATGTTTTAATTGTAGGTCTTAATACTGATGCATCTGTAAGGCGATTGAAAGGTAAAGGCAGACCATTTATAAAAGAAAGAGATAGAGCAGAAATTCTTTCTTCCCTTGAAATGGTGGACTATGTAGTTCTCTTTTCACAGGATACACCTTACCAACTCATAAGAATAGTAAAACCGGATGTTTTAGTAAAGGGCGGTGACTATAAAACAGAGAATGTTGTGGGAAGGGATATTGTAGAGCGTTACGGAGGGAAGGTTTATATGTTCCCGGTGGTAAAAGGGGTTTCAACAACAGAGATAGCAAAAAGAATAAAAAAGGTAGGATAAAATGAGGGTTATACTTACAGGTGGTATGGGTTTTATAGGCAGTTGTCTCTTAAGGGGACTGAATGATAATGGATATACTGATATTACCATTGTTGATAGTCCAGCCCCTGAAAAAGAAAAGAATATATCCGGAAAGGTATTTAAGGATATTATAGAGAAGGATACATTTTTATATCTTGTCAGTGAAAATAAGATAGAGTGCCCTGATATGATAATACATCTTGGCGCCTGTACATCAACAGTAAACAATGACTACGAGTATATGTTTTTCAATAACTATCACTATAGCAGGACACTTGCAATATGGGCATTATCCAGAGGTAGAAGGTTTCTTTATGCCTCTTCAGCCGCTACCTACGGAAATGGAGAAAAGGGTTTTTCCGATGATGATGTGACTACAAAAAATTTAGAGCCCCTTAATGTATATGGACTTTCAAAGCACCTTTTTGACCTATGGCTTATTACAAATGGACTTGTTGATAAGGTCACGGGGTTCAAGTTTTTCAATGTTTATGGTCCAAATGAATATCATAAAGGGGATATGAGAAGTGTTGTGGCAAAGGCATACGAAGAGATAAAGAAAACGGGGAAGAAGAAACTTTTTAAGTCATACAGAAAGGATATAGAAGATGGAGAGCAGAAAAGGGACTTTATTTATGTGAAGGATGTGGTTGATGTAATAATGTTTTTTGTAGAGCATCCTGAAAAGAGTGGAATATACAATGTGGGAACAGGGAAGGCACGCAGTTTTAATGACCTTGTGAAAGCGATTTTTAAGTGTTTCAATTTGCGACCTTCAATAGAGTATGTAGATATGCCTCCCGAGATAGAGAGGGATAAATACCAGTATTTTACCCGGGCAGATACAGAGAAGTTGAGGAATGCTGGGTTCACGGGAAAATTTACAGAACTTGAAGAAGGAATAAGCGATTATCTTGGCTATCTGGAAAAGAAACTGTATATTTGAAGGTTGCGGAACTGCAGGAAGTAGGGTAAAATGTGGATAAACAGAGATTCAAAATGAAAGGGAAATTAACAATCTGCATAATTCTTTTATTGTGTCTTTTGTCTGCTGGCTGCATAACTTCAAAAAGTACGGTCTCAAAAGAGAAGTTAAGGGAAGAACTTGCACAGACATCTCCGGGAGAGATACACATATCAACTGAACTTCCTGAAAAGACCACAGAGAGTGTAAAACTGCTAAAAAAAAGGAGACCTTACAATATCTTTTCTCTTTTTCGTAAAAAAGAGGATAGTATAAAAAAGGAAGAGAGTGTATCTCCTGCGAAAACACCTGAAGTGGAAATGACCGCCCCTGAAAAAGAGTCGGTTAAAATACAGCCAGAGGAAGAAAAACCGCCAGTAATAGCAAAAAAACACGCAGTGGTTCAAAAGAAGGGAAAGACGGAAGAGAAACCATCTGTTACTTCTCAATATATTCCAACTCTTGAACTCTGGAATGGAGAATGTCTTGTATACCAGATAACGTGGAACTCTATAAGTATTGGAAAGGGTATGCTTGCCTGTGAGGATATAAATAACAGTTACGGAGATGTTTATCATATCCTGGGACTTACAGTTCCTGAAAGAAGTATTATGGGAGCACAACTGAGTTTATACAGGATGGATGCATATCTTGATAAGAAAACACTTCAGCCATATTATTACTATCAGTACAGCAAAGGAAGTAATGAGAAAGAGGATATACTTGAAATCCGTTTCGACTGGAAAAACCATAAGTATTATACAAAGTACAGAAAATATGATAAAGGGCGACTTTACGACACAAAAGAAAAAACCCTTGCACTACCTGATGTCGCATATGATAGCATATCCATATTTTATATCGTAAGGACTCTTGACCTTGATAATTCTTCTTCGTTTACCATACCCATTGCTATGAAGGAGATATGGGACCTTACCATCCAGACACTTGGCAAGAAAACTGTTGATATTCCCGGCAAAGGTAAAGGTGATGTCTATGTTCTTAAACCTCAGGCAAAAAGCAGTGAGGGGTTTTTCACAAAAGGGGCGATGAATTTATGGCTCACTGCTGATAACAAACGGCTTCCTGTATATCTTGAGGGTAGAGTTACACTGGGGAAGGCAAGGATGTCTCTTCTGTCAGAGAAAAAACTTCCACAGGGCACGGTGCTGAATACAGAAACTATAACCAATATCCTTAGCGAGTTTAACTGATGAAAGTCCTGTCTATAGAAACCACATCAGATATAGGCAGTATAGCATTTCTTGAAGGTAATAAGGTCTGTTCAGAATACATCTTCAGAACGTCGGATATCGCCAGCAGATTAATCTCATCTATAGATATTATTCTTGAAAACAATAACTGTAAGCCGGAAGAACTGGAACTTCTTGTGGTTTCTTATGGCCCGGGGCTCTGGACAGGCATAAGGTTAGGAATGGGAGTGGCAAAAGGGATTGCAGCAGGAAGTAAAGCAAAGATATTCTGCATCGGAACAATGGATAGTATATTTTTCGGGATTAAGGGGTTCAAAACACCTGCGCTCTGTATTATCAATGCATACAGGGGACAGGTTTATCTATCATACTTTAACGGCAGGTTTATTTATAAAAAAAACTATTCTATAAAAATAGTAAAATCAGATGAATTGTACAGGATATGCAGGGGAAAGAAAAAGATGATACTTACGGGGACCGGGGTGTCTATTCTTTCTGATAGAATTAGACAATTAAAAAACGTTGTTATTCCTGAAGAAAGATTTTTATATCCTTATGCTGGACTAAACGGTCTTTTAGCACTTGAGAAAATCCAGAGGGGTATATCATCTGCTCCACTTAAACCATTTTATGGAAGATAAAAAGGTATGATAAAAATATCTTTCTTAATTCCGAGTTCAGAGATAGGTGGAACCGAAAGGATGCTTCTTTTGATGATAGAGAATCTGCCTGCTGATATATTTTCTCCACCTGTTGTCTTTACAATAAAGGGCTACGGAAGGTTTATAGATGAGTTGAAAAAGCGGGGTATCAGAACATATACATTTAATCTCAAATTTAGACCATTTGATTTTATAAAACTTTTATACTGTATCAGAAAAGAGTCCCCTGATATTCTTCATTCATTTCTTTTTTATGGAAATCTCACAGGAAGGGTGGTGGGTAAAATTTTGAAAATTCCTGTTGTAATATCTTCCCAGCGCAGTACAGACCCATGGAGAAAAAGATACCACTGGATAATAGACCGTTTTACTGCTAAATGGGCAGATATAATTATTTCAAACTCTAACAGAGGCAGAGATGTGCTTATAGAGAAGGCGGGTATCTCCCCTGGGAAAATACGTGTAATTTCCAACGGTATCAGGTTAAGTAAACCGGAGAGAGAGATTAAAAGGGAAGATTTTGGTATAGCATCTTCTGAATATATTGTCGGGACCGTTGGTAATCTTCGTGAAGCAAAGGGACACATCTATATTATTTCAGCAGCACCTTTGATTTTAAAGGAATTTCCGCATACAAAATTTATTGTGGTGGGAGAGGGTGAACTTAAATACGCTCTTATAAAGGAAACAGAAAGGTTGAAAATTTCAGACAGATTTATATTTACAGGTTTTGTGGATAATCCGGCAGGCATTGTTTCTATATTTGATGTATTTGTTTTTCCTTCGCTCTGGGAAGGATGCCCTGTTGGTCTTCTTGAGGCAATGATGTTAGGTAAAAGCTGTATTGCGTTTCCTGTAGGGGATATACCTTACATTATTGAAGATGGTATAAGCGGATTGCTGGTGGAATATAAATCAATAGAAAAACTTGCATCAGCAGTAATAACACTTTTGAAAGATAAAAAACTGAGGGAGTATATGGGAAATGCAGCGCATAAAAGGGTGGTGGAGCATTTTTCCCTTGAGATTATGATGAAAGAATATATATCCACCTACCTTGAACTTATTGATTTTAAAAGAAAGAAAGGGTAAAATTGATATTTTAGGAGGATTTTCGGAAAACTATGGTGGTAAAGAAGGATAAAAAACAAAATAAGGCGGTTGAATGGTTCAAGTCCCTTATATGGGCAGTGGCGATTGCTCTATTTATAAGGGCTTTTTTGATAGGAAATTTTAAAATACCATCAACTTCTATGGTTCCCACACTTAAAGTAGGAGACCGCCTTCTTTCTAATAATATAATATATAAGATTCGTCCACCGAAGAGAGGCGAGGTTGTAATTTTTAAATATCCGGAAGACCCTAAAAGGGACTTTGTTAAAAGAATGATAGGACTTCCGGGTGAAAAGGTTATGATAAAGGACGGAAGGATATTTATAAATGGGGTGCCTGTTAAAGAAAAGTTGATAGCTAAGAGATACTATTACAGTGAAGGGTATTACGGAAATGGGCAAGAGATAGAGGTTCCTCCTGACAGTTATTATGTTTTAGGAGATAACAGTATAAATAGCAGGGATAGTAGATACTGGGGTTTTGTCCCCAAGAAAAATCTTGTAGGTAAGGCGCTCTTTACTTACTGGCCACCGTGGAGGATGGGGTTTATTCATTGAAAAAAGAAGAGTGAGATGTAGGAAGAAATAAAAAAATAGGGTTTTGTCCGGGAGAAAGGGTGTGTTTGTATGGAAGAAAAAAGAGATAAGGAGAAGGTTGTAATTAAAGTGAAAGACCTTAATGCTCTGAAAGAGAGTGCAAAGAAGGTTAAAGAGATGGAAAAGCAAATAAAAAAGATGGAAGAGGAAGTTTCTTTACTTAAAGATAAATATATAAGGACATTAGCCGATTTTGACAACTATAAGAAGAGGGTGGAGAAGGAAAAACAGGATATATTTAAGTTCGGGACAGAAAACCTTGTATTGCAACTGCTTCCTTTTGATGACATATTTGAAAGTGTATTAAAACAAATGGACAGTAATCCTTCACCTGATACTATTCATAAGGGTGTGGAGATGTTAAAGCGTGAATTTACGAAGTTTCTTGAGAGTATTGGAGTTAAAAAGATAGATACAAAGGGTACACCTTTTAACCCCGAACTTCACGAGGCCTCCGAGACAGTGGAAACAGAAGAGTATGAGGAAGGAGAGGTTATAGAAGAAATAAGAAGCGGGTATTCTTTTCATAACAGGGTTATAAGGCCTGCTCTTGTAAAGGTTGCTAAAAAACCTGCAATTAAGACGTCTACTGACAGCAATGAAAATTCTTGCTCCAGCAAAGGTTAACCTTTTCCTTGAGGTCGGCTATTCCATAAAAGGATTGCACAATATTGTTTCTCTCGTAGATATGGTGGACCTCTATGATACCATTGAGATGGAAGAGGCATCTGATACAGAAGTGAAATTTCTTTCGGAATGGAAAATTCCAGGTGAAAATACAGTTACAAAAGCCCTGTTTCTTTTCAGGGATATATTCCATATTAAGAAAAATATAAGGATTACCATCAACAAGAAAATCCCCCCTGGCAGTGGTCTTGGAGGTGGTAGTTCCGATGCGGCTGCTGTTTTACTCTCTCTTACCAGTTTTTGGAATGTTAAAACAACCGAAGAACAACTTATCAGGATAGCATCACTTATAGGAAGTGATGTGCCTTTATTTATTAAAGGTAGAAGATGTATAGTTGAAGGGACTGGAGATAAAATAAGTTGTGAAGGGATATCTTCTGTCCCTCTTGTCTATTATCTTTTAATACCATCTTTTGCTGTATCCACAGAGGCAGTTTATAGAGAAATGGACATCCTTGGAGAAAAAGGGGACTTGACAGAAGGGATGCGCAAGATTAAAATTCTTAATGAATATATTATGAGAAAGGATATTTCAAAAATAGAAAAAAGTATGTCTAACCGATTAGAAAGACCTTATTTTAATTTATGGAAAAAGGGAAAGGAGGTGAAAAAAAGAGTAGAAAAAGAAACTGGAAAAAGGTTTTTTGTATCAGGAAGCGGCGGGACTTTATTTTCTGTTTTTCTGGATAGATCGGAGGCAGAAAGAAAGGCACGTTTCCTGGATATTAAGGGCTGGAAAGGATATGTTGTTGAGAGTATAAAAACTTCTTAGAAAAGGAGGGTATAATGCAAATCACCGAGACAAGGATATCACTTGTAAACAGACCAAATAGCAGATTAAGAGCATATGCTTCTGTGACATTTGATGATGTTTTTGTGGTAAGGGATATCAGAATTATTGAGGGTAAGAAAGGGCTTTTTGTGGCTATGCCAAGCAAGAAGATGCAGAGGAACTGTCCTCAATGTGGATTTAAAAATGCTGTTACGAATAAATTCTGTGGTTCCTGCGGGACAAAACTCAATCCAGTTGAAAAGAGAGAAGAGATGAGGACAGCTCCATCTCAACAACACAGAGACCTCGCACATCCTATAAAAACGGAATTCAGGGACTATATCCAGGAAAAGGTTATTGAGGAGTACAAAAAGAAAGAAACATCTGAGAAGAAGTAATTAAGAGTGTGAACGGGAAGGAATTGGAGGTAAAAGAAGAGGAAAGGTATAATTCTTTTACTACTCACATTTCACTTTGTAATACATCTTACTTTTACGTTTTGACTTTTGCTTTATTAGTTTTGCCTTTTAACTTTTGAGTTATTAGTTATTAGTTTTGCCTTTTAACTTTTGAGTTATTACTTTTGACTTATTACTTATTACTTTTAACTTATTACTTATTACTTTTGACTTATTACTTTTAACTTATTACTTATTACTTTTGACTTATTACTTTTAACTTATATTAATGAATACCTATAAATATACTGCTTTTGATAAAGAAGGGAAAAAGGTTGCAGGAAAAATTACCGGAGATGATATAAAGAAAGCCAGAAAAGCTCTAAAAGAGAACAACCTATATGTTATAGAAATCAAAGAGGATGTCACACCTGCCTTATACTTCAGAACAGGAATAAGAGAAGAAGATGTTATTATAGCAATGCGTGAACTGGCAACTTTTGTAAATTCAAAACTTCCCCTTGATGAGTGTCTTACAGGGGTGATATCCCAGATAAGGCAGGTAAGATTGAAAAAAGTTTTTCAGGAAATACAGAGGAAAATAAGGGAAGGAAAAAGTTTTTCAGATGCACTCAGGGATTTCCCTGCCATTTTTCCGGAAATGATTGTTTCTATGGTGAGGGCTGGAGAGGAGACAGGAACACTTGATAAAATCCTTGTCAGAATATCAGTTTTTCTTGAAAGGAGGCATAAATTCAGAAATCGCATCAGAAGTATAATGAGTTATCCACTTTTTATGCTTGTTATATCCATTGTTGTATTTATTTTTCTGCTCTCTTTTGTAACTCCTACAATAACCAGAATGTTTGCCCAGATAAATATGACCCTTCCATTGCCGACACTTATTCTTATAAAAATCAGCCGTTTTTTCAAAACGGGGTGGATTTACATTATAGCAGGGATATTTTTAATATATGCAGGAGGGAAAAAACTGCTCGCATCAGGGAGGGGTGAAGAAGTGAAGGATTTTATAAGATTCCGTATACCTGTTTTGAATAATATACTCCTGAAAAAAGAAATAATCCTTTTTTCCACAACCACTGCCACCCTTATAGATGGTGGTGTTGATATAATAGAATCGTTTCAGATTGCCAGACAGGTATTATCCAGCCGGTTGTTAAGGAAGGATATAGATGATATCATTGAATCTCTCTCAAAAGGTGGCTCGCTTTCGGCATCTTTCAGAAATAGCAAGTATTTTCCATCTCTGGTTACACAACTTGTAAGTGCTGGTGAGAGAAGTAGTTCTTTAGCAGAGATGTTTAACAGGATAGGGGAGATTTATGAAGAGGAGGTTTCTCAGAGTTCTGTGAGATTGGCTAATTTTATTGAGCCGATGATGATACTTCTTATGGGTGTTGTCGTAGGAATTATTGTCCTGGCGATACTTCTTCCCATCTTCCAGATAAGTCAGTCCATAAGATAAATGAAAGCGGCAAGGAGAGAGAAAGAGATTACAGATTTTCACTTTGTAATATACCTTAAAAAACAGGAGATGAAAATGGAAAAGAAGATTTTGAAAAGAGGGT
>Ga0209409_1002473_pt1 | contig 13611 bp, 12 predicted proteins | sample AD_JPNMR1_MetaG_FD_184424 | JGI IMG/M metagenome (GOLD analysis project Ga0209409, IMG submission 184424) | Active sludge microbial communities of municipal wastewater-treating anaerobic digesters from Japan - AD_JPNMR1_MetaG (SPAdes) (version 2) | ecosystem: Engineered > Bioreactor > Anaerobic...
CTTTTTTCTGCTCTTCCATTATTTATTTCTCAATTAATTTTTCGACCTTTTGCTTTGCTAATGATATTCTCACATTCTTGAGAATGTGAGAATGTTATTAATCCCTGAGAGTGTGGGAGTAAGCGAAGAGTTGCGTTGTTTTTTTGACACACTGCCTCTTCTTTTCTCTAAAATCTTTTCTGCTTCGGTTTTTGCTTAACCTCTTTCGCTATATCTAATTATAATTGATTTTTTAAGTCGTCTAAAAAATTTTTCATTTGTTTTAAAACTTCTTCACAATAAGGTATTATTTCTTTCTTAAAATATCCCTTTGAAAAATCATCGGGATCTTCTGCTAAATATAAAGTTGTCGATATAACTGTGCCCGTTGAAGCCATTAAAGATGAGAATGATAAATTTTCTGATTTGCTATAAGCATCATTATTATAAGATTGTTGTTGATTGGGTCTTTCTAAATCAATTTTACCCGCGAAAGTTTCCACTGCTTTTGTCTCTGGAATTAGTTTTAATAAACTTCTGTGCGCTGTAGCATTTCGATAATTATTTAATCTCCAAGGCCAACTATTTTCATTAATTAAAGCCTGTTTAATTTGTTTTACTACACTTTTTTCTTTATTATTTAATGTTTCACTATTTATGAGCTGATCTTCGTTAACTTTATTACTTGGCAAACCACCATTAAAGTTTCTATTTATTTCTTGTAAAAACATGTCTTTAGCGGCTATAGTCTCGAATAAAAATCCATCTAAATTTACTAAAACCAGAGACAAGTCTGCGGATGCCAAATTACCAAATTCTTTCTCTAACTTTTTTAACTCATTTAAAAAGTATTCAGCGGCTTTAAGTTTTTCTTCTACAACGTATTCATCTTCTACTGCTTTAGTTATTCTAAATTCATCACTACCTATTCCTTTATCACTCACATTAACTTCGCGTGCTGTTTCGTGTCCACAACTTAAAACTTTTAACAAATGACCGTATTCATCAACTCTTTCTTCTAATATTTCCATTTCTTTTTTGCATTGATTACAATAAATTTTTTTATTCATAATTTTATTTTTAATCAATTTTTCGACTTTTTGCTTTTATTAATTCTCATTTAAAAACTTCGACTAAAATTAACGGCCTCTATCTTTTGGCAACTTTTTTAATAATAAAAACCAATAACCAAAAAGTTGTTCTTCATATCGTGTATAATTTTTAAATTCTCTTTTAATTAAAAACCAAAAATCTTTACTATGATTTGGGACTAATAAATGAGCCATTTCATGAAAAACAATGTAGCGAATAAGCTGAGATGGTAAATATTTCATCATAAAATTAAAAGTAATTTTATTTTTTCTACTACAGCTTGCCCATTTAGTTTTCATATACCGAAAACTAATTTTATCTGGCTTTTTTTCTAAAACTTCCCAATATTCATCAATAAAATTTGTAACTAATTTAATTAAATCCTTCTCGCTTCTTTTATAGACCCTTTGATCTTTATATTTCTTTTTAGTTTTTTCTATAAATTCTAATTTTTGTCTAAGCCACTTTTTGTGTTTATCTAAAATTTCAACTTCATTAAAACTATTATTTTGGGGTAATATTAATATTGGAACCCCAGTCTTTAACTCTATCCTGGGATACTTTATTTTTCTTTTAATTATAGAAATTTTATCCTTGGGCATAATCTTTAATAAAGGAAACTAATTCTTTATGAAAAGTATCAAATTCATCATAAGTTAGCTTATAATCTTTTTTAAGTTTTAAAGCAAAACTTCGCAATTTTCTTTCAATATTTTGTCTCAACGTAGAATTTTCTTGCCAGTTCTCAATTAAATCTTCTTTAATCATATTAACAATTTCACCCACAAATTCCCTTAATTTATTTTTATTTTCTTCTTTTAAATGAACATCTAAAATAGAAAATATCCCAAATTCAAATGGGCTAAATTTTAATTTTTCACGTTCTTGCTCTTTTTCTTCAATAAAATCAATAATTTTGTTTTCTTCGTTAAATAGTTCTTTATATTCGATTTCTCTTTCTTTCCATCTTTTTATCAATTCTTCCAATTGATCCGCGATTGTCTTATAAATAGGATTTCGATTTTGGTCGACAAGCACTAATTTTTCTAATTTGAATAATATATTAACGGCTTTTTCTTCCAAGCTTAAACTACTTTTTTGTATTTTGGTTAGATAATCAATATTTAAAGCAACTTGGGGCAAGGATTTGTCTATATTTTGAATTTCAATCTCTTGATGAATTATTTCTACTGTCTTTTTAAAATATTTTTCGATTTTCTCTTTTTCTATTTCGCTTGCTGTAAGTTTTAACCAATATTCATAAACAGCCGTAAACCATTTGAATTTTTCTAAAAATTTAATTTTTTCAGGATATGCTCCCAAAACTTCAAATAATTTTCTTGCCTCTTTATATTTCTCAATAAATTCTTGTTCTATTTCTTCATTTCTTAATCTATCTACGGCCTTCATTAAATATTCTCTTTCAAAACGGAATTCAATTCCACTAAATATTTTTTCTAATTCCCCTATAATTTCTTTCAAGGTGTCAAATAATGCCGAAAAATCGGAAATTATCCCTTGAGTATCTTCTTTGTAATACTGGCGCAAAGCAGCATTAATATTTTTTAATACTCCAACGTAATCAATTATTAATCCAACCGGTTTAACATCCTTATATGGCCGATTTACTCTGGCAATTGCCTGCAAAAGTTTGTGTTTTTTAAGCAGTTTATCAAGATACATTGTTTGAAGAATTGGCGCATCAAAACCGGTAATCAACATATCGGTTACAATTAAAATTTTAGGGAATTCTTTCTCTTTAAACGATTCTACTATTTCCTTAATTCGATGTTCATCATCTGGTAAGCCAGAATATCTTTCTTGCCATTTTTTATAGAAACTTTTAATTGGTTCCTTATCATTTAAGTTAAATGTCATTACAACTTCAGAATATTCAGTAGATAAATATTGATCCAGATATTTTTTATACAGAATACAAGCTTTTCGACTACCAGTTACTACCATTCCTTTAAATTTGCCATCAATATTTTCTTTAAAATGATTAGCAATATCATTGGCAATTACTTCCACCCTCTTTTCGTTTTCTAAAAATACCGATATATAATTTAACCTTTGTCTCACCGATTTTTCTATTTTTTCCTTTTCGGTTTCGGTAATGTCTTCGCTTTGAACTTTTTCTAAAAATAAGCGAAGTTCCTCTTCTTTAATGTGCAATTTTTCTAATCGAGGTTGATAAACCAATGGCAAAGTAAAACCATCTTTCTGAGAATCATCAATAAAATATTTATCAAGATAACCTTCTTCTTTGAAGGGATAGCCAAATTCAGCATAAGTATTTCTTTCATCCTCAGCAATTGGTGTTCCTGTAAATCCAAAGAAGAAAGCATTTTGTAAAACTTTTTTCATTTGGGCTGCCAATAGACCATACTGCGAACGATGAACTTCATCAAGAAAACAAATCACATTTTTTCTTTCTAAAATTGAACTAATTCCTTGTTGGTTTAAATGAATATCAGTAAGCAGTTCTTCGGGGATAAATTTTTCTTCAGGGCTGAATTTATGAATTAAAGTTAAAAATATCCCCCTTTTTCCCCGAAAATTATCATGAGAAATAATTTCTTTTAACTTTCTAACGCTTCCTATTTTTTCAAAAGAAAAATTTAGCCTCAATGAAGAAAGCTCATTATTCATCTGATTCTCTAAATCTCGTCGGTCAATAATAAAAAATATCGTTGGATTTTCCAGTTGTTTATCAAAAAATAATTTATGAGCAGCAAAAATCATTGTTAAGGTTTTACCAGATCCTTGCCAATGCCAAACTAAACCCTTGTTCTTAGTGTCTTTACCTTCTAAATTATCAATTACCCTTTGATAAATTTTATTTGCCGCACGGTATTGCATATAGCGAGCAATGACCTTTGTCATTTCCCCGTGTTCTTCTCTGATAAAAAGAAAATTTCTCAAAACATCTAGTAAGGCATTTGGCCTAAGCAAATTAAATATTGCCTCGTCTTCCGGCAACTCTCCTTCTCTCCATAAATAAACCGACACATCTTCTTGCCAAGGAACAATGGGAAAATATCGCACTTTCTCGGCAAAAGCAATTCCAATTTGAATATATTTAAAAAGTTCGGGAGCTAACTTTTCATATTCTTTTATTTGGCGATATCCTTCTTCCCAATTAACCCTAAGACTTGTCGGACTTTTGCATTCAATATCAACCAAAGGAATACCATTAATGTATAAAATAATATCAGGAATAATTAAATCTTTCCCCCTGTAATGTATTTGTCTTGAGAAAATAAATTCGTTATTTTCAATGTTTTCAAAATCAAATAAATTAACCATTTTCACTATCCTTTCTTTTTCAAATTCTATCCCAATGCCATATTTAAAAAAATGTAAAAAATTTTTAATTCCTTCCTGCCCCGAAGTAAGAAGTTTAATTTCATCAATAACTTTTTTAATCTCTTCGTCACCAAAATTTAGGTTTTTATTAATTTTTAAAACCGCTTTTTTAAAATTATTAATCAAAAGCGGATCTCTGGGGCTTTCTCGCTTTAGTTGGGAGGCTTCAATAAACTTCCAACCTAAATTTTGCAGTTTTTCTGCTATATAATCCTCAACTAATTGTTTTTCTATTTGTTTTGGCATATTTGAGTTTTCCACAAGTATTTATTTGACAAATATTTTTATTTTATGTTATGCTATTGACGTAGCGAAAGCTACCCTGTCCGTCGGAGACGGATCCGATTTCCGAACCCCTTTATACGGGGTTCTTTTTCATTTCTTTTAACGTACAAACGGAATTTTTAATTTTCTGAGCATTTACCAACAGGTCAGCATAATTTTTTATACTATGAGATATTCTTCCGGCATAAAATAGAATGATTTTTTTACCTTTTCTTCGCAGAAACTTCAACAACATTGAAAAATCACTATCACCGGAAAAAAGAGCAAAAGTATCATAATAGTCAATCAATCGAATAGCATCTATCGTTATCTCTACATCAAAATTACATTTCGGAATTTCTATAAAAACCCCTTCGCTATCTTTTTTAATTTTATAATTTAATTCTATATTTTTCTCGTCTTTAACTTCTAAATAATGTTTAATCCATTGAATTGGCTTCTTATTAACTTTAAAATTAAATTCATCAGCTAATTTAGTAATATGCCAAGTAGCTTCATCTCTTTTATCTAATCCGTAATAAAACCTTTTATCTTCTGAAAATAAATTAATAAAATTTGATAATTTCTCAATCCCTACTATTAACTTCTGATTTTGAGGTAAAAGATTATTATCAAAATCTTTTCTGTCTTTCTCATACCAATAATTTACATTCCCAAAATCAACAAAAGTATAGATCCTCTGAAACTCTTCTTTGTCTATTCCCAAAGTTTTTAACTTAAATTCATCTAAATTCATATTTTTAGATTATCAACTTTTATCTCTCCCGTCATCAATTTATTCAACATCGTTTTAAACAATTCTTCGTAAAGAGTTTTTTTCTTTTGCTCAATTTCAATCTTTTGGTCAATAGTTTGAAGAATATCCGCAATTTCGCGTTGTTCGAGAAGAGACGGAAGAGAAATTATTAAACTATTAATAATATTTTGGTTTATATTAGGTTGTGCTCCTCCATATCTTGCGCCAAGAAGTCTTTCTCTTGCCTGAATAAAATAATATCTTAAATATTCTGGAACAAATGACTGGTTTTTGGGAAAAATCGCACATACTGCTTGATTAGTGCTGGCATCTATACCCAAAAGTGCTGTTTTTCCTGCAGTAGCACCATACATTGCTATGAGAAAAGTACCCTTTGGGAAAATTACAGCTGCTGAATTTCTTAACCCTGCTTCCGTAATTTTCTCCTCGGTATCAAAAATAATATTATCCTTGAGTTCTCCAGATTTAACCCATGGAATTTTTCCACCATAGTATTCATTTTTTTCTCTGTTTGGAGTTCCCCCGCTTTTCGTTTCAGCAATTTCTCTCAATCCCATAACCCCCCAATTTTCTGGAATTTCTCCAATTTCAGTTTTCTTTAATTTTCTCCCTTTTCTAAATGACGGGCCACCGTATTTAAATAAATCGGCCATCATTGATTTTTTCAGCTCCTTTGTTTTCTCAATAATCTTCTCCTGCACTCTTATCATATTCTGAATATTATCCAAAATATAAACAATCTTTTGCTGCTCAACTTTATCTTCTGGAAAAGAAATTTCAAAATCTAAAATATCACTTTCTTTAACAGATGGGTAACTAGTTCCTTTTTGTAGATTTCCTAAATATTCAAAAAATTTTTTATTCCAAGCTAAAAAGTAAAAAAGTAAACGAGAATTGATCTTCGGTTTAATAATAGTAAAAGCAGAGGATATGGCATATTTTCTATCGGTTAACACTACCGCCCCCCTTGTAGGCCTCACTCGTGATATTAAGATTGATTCTTCCGGACAAAAAATGCTCCCCTTAACTGCGCCTTTTTCTGTAAAATTTACTTTTTTACTTTCAATATTTACATTTCCAATTTCAATATACGGCATCGCTTCTACCGGTGCTTTTTCTTTTTTAATCTCTTTTCGAATCTCACCTAATTTTTTTGTTGACCAATTGAGTTTCATATTAGAATTTTATAATATTATAATATTTTTAGATTTTATCGTTCGATTTTATAATCTCTGTTAATTTTTCTAAAAAATTTTGAGGTCTTTTCGCAAGAATACCATCAAACTCTTCCCGTGTATTTTTAATAGCTTTTTCTGTTTTTTGAAAAAAATTTTCAAAAGATTGTTCTATATTAACTTCGCTCATTTCTTTTTTTAGCATGTTGTGGATTATGTAAGTTCGCTCCTTGTTTATTTTCCAAAGATCTTCTCTTATCTTACTTTTTGGAAAAATAGTAATGAATTTCTCAATTACTTTTCCTACAGGACCCAGATCTAAAATTGCTAGCAATTCATTTTCTTGATAGATTGAGAAAAAATTTAGATTACTCTTGATATTTGATAATACCGAATTCATATTTCTGATATTCATTTCCGATATAATAAGATATTTCAAATTTAGCTCAAAAAAGTAAAAAAAATATAAGAAGGCGTTTGCATATTGATTCTTGTTTTTCGCTTTTTTAAAAAGATGATAGACAGCCCAACTATTATTATTCAGCGTTGTAAGAACCTTATTAATTTCCAGAAATTCTTGCGGAAGATTTTTTGCCATTTCTTGAAGCCTCTGCGTATGTGATTTTTGATATGTTCTAGCTAATTGTTCTGAAAACCAATATTGTAACCTCCTAAATGTTTTTTCTTTTAGCCAAGTAAACATGTTAAAATTTCTTTACCTAATTTTTTTGTTGGCCAATTAGTCATTTTTTATACGAAATTTTGTTTTATAAACCTTACCGGTAGCATCTTGATACCAAGCGTATGTAATTTTTGTTTTCTGCCTTGCTACATCTTGAAAAATATCATTTTTATCCACCCAAGTTTGTATGGATTTTCCTTCTTGAAGTTCGTAGGGAAAATTAATTAGCTCTGGCCTTGTCACTATCACTTGTCTACCATTCTTTAAAGAGAATCCTACTCCATTTAAAGTAACCGGTCTCCGACCAATATTTATCGCCTTAATAAATATTTGTAAATTTTCAGAATTAGACCAATTGCCCCAATCACCAACGAATCCTTCAGATAATTTCACCTTTATTCCACTCCTATCTCTTAAATAATTTAAAAGTGAAATAAACACGGAAAGAGTAGCAACAATTGCCCCATACCAACTAACAGCACTCGCCGAAATTTCAATTGTTAATATCTGATTAAACATATTACCCTAATTTTTTTGTTGACCAGTCAGGCATAGTTTTAGCCAATATATCGACAAGGAAGTATGTGAAATTTAATTCGACTAATATATTCCTGAGATTTTACATCACCAACTTCTCCACCTAAACTAGCAACCGCAATTTTCAATCCGCCGCCACCAGATTTTTTTGATTCTTGACTTACCGTTACAGCCACATCAAATGTTATATATCCCTGCTCATTTTCTCTATTATTTGGTTCTATTATAAATAACGGAGGGAAATCTTTCCCCAGATCTTTACCTTTCTGTTTAGCGAATTCCTCATTGGCTTCACGCAGACCATTTCTAATACTAACCAAAGTATTCTTTATAAATTCTTGTAATTCCATAAATTTTAACAAATTATTAATGTTATCGACCTTTTTTGATTTTTGCATTTTGATTTTTAGATTTTTACAAAATCTCTCCTAATTTTTTTATTGACCAGTTAGATTTCATGATTTATTTATTTCTTCTTGTAGTATTTTAACAAAATCGAAATAATCATTTTCTATATCACTAACTTTTAAGCTTCTAAATAAATTTTGTTTAAATTTATTAATAAACTCTTTTAATGAATCACCTGTTATATTTTCTTTTGTTATTAAGTATTCTTTTATAAAATTAAGTCGATCCGTTTCTGAAAATTGATTTTGATTAATCTCAATATTAAAGTTTTTTAAACTTTTAACTAAAGCTTCTTTTTTTACAAAATCCTCACAGGTTATAATTTGTCTCCCCTTAAATAATTCATCATATCTTTTCCAAATCCCATAACCCTTATTATCTTTAAATTCTTTTTGTTCTTGTTTAGAAACTTGATCGCCATCAGAAAGAATAAAAATTTTCCTCTGGCTCCACTCTAAAATTGGCGTTATATTTTTGATACTTTTTACTCCAATGGCGTGGCTTTTACCAATTTTTTCAAAGAATTTCAAGGCATTTTTATCCTCTTTAATAGCTGTTTCAAATAATTTTTTGTCTGTCCAACCTTCAAATAATATATTTTTTTCTTCCAAGATTTCAAATGTACTAGTACCAAAAGCCTTGTAAATGACCTCTTCATCTCTATAATTTTCTTCGCTTGCTTTCTTAATAGTTGTTATCTCGTTTTTCTTTTCAACAATATAATGTCTCATGATATTTTCCTTATCAACCATAAAAATTGAATGAGTACTATACATCGCGTAATTATTTTCAGCAATTTTTATTAATTGCTCAGCTAAATATCTACAACCGCTCGGATGCAAACTTTGATCCGCCTCGTCAATTAAAATTAAAGAATTTTTTAATAACTTCTTACTTGCTGGTATAGATAATAAAAGTAATATGGTTACAAATCTTTTAAATCCATCGCTCCTGCGCTTAAAATCCTGAATAGTTTTTTCCTCAACTCCGCAGTCAATATTTTCTCCGTTAGGTTCTAATGAAAATTTAATATTGTATTCTGGCCAAGCTTCTTTAAAATATTTTGTAGCCGCTCTACTTACTTTGCGTAAAAGATTTCTAAAGGAATTGTTTGATATTTGTCTTGATTCATTAATTTCATTAGCTATTTTATTTTCAGAAATATCAGCAAGAATAAACATATTTTTTAAAGGAATACAGAAATTCAAGTCTGCTATAAAAACACTTATTGGGACTGAGGGTGGCAATAGATTACTTTCGTCATATTTCCAATAAATTATTTTTGGCAAATTTTCATTCACAATTTTAGCAATTTCGGCACCAATAATATCGTCTAATGCTTCCGGAATTACATCTTCTAATTGGTCGATCGATATTTCAGTATATAAATCTGAATTTATTAAGATAAAATCGGATATATTCAATATTTCACCTTTTTTATTTTGAAAAGAAAAATTAGCCCCACTTTTTGGTTTTTTAAAATTGCAAACAAATTCCATTTTTTCCTTCAATTTTCTATATATGGGACTTCTTGTATTATTTTTAATATCTATTTTGTAGAGTCCTTCTTTATAAAATGCCAGTAAAAACTCATTTAAACTTAAATTTTTATTGTTAACTTTTACTAGGGGCTTAGAAAAATCATCTATTAAAATTTTTTGTTGAATTTTTTCGTAAATCTCTTTTGTCTCATCTTCTTCAAAGTTAAATATAAATAAAATTTCAGATTCTTCTATTACTCCCTTCTCCGGCTCCCTCACATCGTCTTTTTGAATTGAAAAATCGGGGTTCAATAATTTCAAGGCATCTATAATATTAGTTTTGCCTGACTCATTAATACCAATCAATACTCGAGGATTTTCTTTAAAATTGACTTCAATATTTTCTATCGATCTAAAATTTTTTATTTCTACTTTTTGAATCTTCATATTACCTTTTTTAAAATTTTACTAACCTTCTCCTCAACTTTTTGTCTCTCTTTTTCAATTTCATCTAATTCTTTAACAATTTCTTCAATTGGGCGATATTTTTCTTCTTCAATTACACTGACAAATCGCGAAGGAGAAAGATTATAATCAGCTTCAGCAGATTCTTTGAAAGTAATGATTTTACTAAAATTCTCTGCTTCTTTAAAATCCCGATAAACATCTGTAATTTTTTTAATATTGTCTTTACCTAAAGAATTTTGCGGCTTACCGGCAACAAATTCTTTGCTGGCATTGATAAGTAAAATTTTCTCTTTTCTTTCTTCTGGCTTATTTTTATTAAAAACAATTATCAATCCCGGCGCACCGGTGTTGTAGAAAAGTTTTTCCGGAAGAAGAATAGCTGCTTCAACTAAATCTTTTTCTACAATTTTTTGACGAATTGCTTTTTCTCTACCACCACGAGAAACAGCTCCAGTGTCAATGACCACTACCACCTTGCTTTCATTTTTCACCGAAGCTAACATGTGCTGAATCCAAACCCAATCAGCTGATTGTCGAGTCGGAAACCCAAAAGGAAATCTCTCTCGCCAATACTCTCCTTTTTTCAAAGTATCTTCATCGTAAAGATTTTTTTGATTCCAAGGAGGATTAGCTATGACATAATCAAATTTTTTAATGCCGTCTTGAGTTTTAAACTTAGGATATAAAAGAGTATCACCTTCAAGTAAAGTAATATTTTTAATTCCGTGTAAAATGGCATTCATTTTTGCTAAAGCTAAAGTTTTTCCATTCTGTTCTTGGCCATACAAAAATAAAGTATCGGCTTTTTCTTTTGAGTACTTTTCCCTGACGTATTGATAAGCAATAATCAACATCCCGGCACTGCCGACTGCTGGATCGTAAACACTTTTTTGGGGTTTGGGATCTAAAATTTCCACCATTAACCGAATTACCTCTCTAGGGGTAAATACTTCACCTTCTTTTGCCTTAGTTGGAGCAAAATATTTTAAAATCCACTCATAAGCATCGCCTAAAATATCAGTATTTATATTTTCAAAAGAGTATTTGCTAAAAAGTTCAAACAGATTATTTAAAATAGCGCTATTTTCTTGATTAGTTGTAAAAGTATGAAAATCAAACTGTAAAAAGATATCTTTATAATCTGGGTTAAGCTCGGCAATTTCTTTAAGATTTTTAGAAAGATTTTCCGGGAGTTTTAGAGGATCTTTTCTCAAATTTTCCCAAAGCAATTCTTCTTTTAAATAAAAAGTATGATAATATGGCTGACTGGCCTCTTTTACTGCTTCTTTTTGCTCCAATCCTTCCTTGGTAAACTCTTGATATTTTTCTTGGAATTGTTTTTCCCATTGATCAGAAACTGCTTTATAAAAAAGCAAGAGTAAAATAAAAGTATAATCAACTCTGGTACGAATAATATCCGCAGCTGTTTTTAAAATACTCGTTAATTCTTCGCGAGTTAATGTTCCAGAAGGTTTGAAAATATCTACTAATTGGTAAATTTTTTCTCTTTCGTCTTTGGGATTTTTAGAAATTTTTAAATAGCCAGCTCTTTTTAATTCCGAAAGAACAAGTTTAGTTTGGTTTTCAGAATCATGATATAGATCATAAAGAACCTTAGAAGCTTCTGCAAAAGTAAAAGTATTCTTTTTAAATTTTTCTTGAAGAGTAAAATATCGTTTTTTTATCCAATTTTCTAATTTTGAAGAATTTGCCATATTTTATATGTATAAAACGTTAATCAAAATCATTTTACTTATCCTATTTTAGCAAATTATAATTTTGTTGTCAAGATTTTAATATTCCCTTTTCTTTAAAACTAAAAACATGGGTTTTGGTGATGATTACGTGATCTAAAACGTCAATACCCATTATTTTTCCGGCTTCAACAATGCGCTTGGTGATTTCTAAATCGTCTTGTGATGGTTCGGCGTCGCCAGAAGGATGGTTATGCACTAAAATAACTGCAGCGGCATTTTGTTTTAGAGCTTCGGTAAATATTTCTCGGGGATGAACTAAACTGGCATTTAGAGTCCCAATAAAAGTTGACTCTTTTTTCCAAATCATCTCGCTTCTGGCATTGAGATAAATTGTCATGAAGTGCTCGCGAGTTTTTTGTCTTAAATAAACTGCTTGAGCCAAAACATCTTTGGTTGAATGAATAATAGGCAAAGTTTCTTCTTGAATTTTTAGAGACCTTTTAACCAATTCGGCGGCAGCTAAAATCGTGCAGGCCTTCGCTAAATTTATCCCTTTAATTTTTGTTAAATCTTCATAGCTCATTTTAAAAAGCCGCTTTTTGGAATATTTTCTTAAAACTTCTTTTGCTAAATCCAAAGCGCTTTTCCCTTCTCTACCAGTCCGAAGCAAAATAGCTAAAAGTTCTTCGTCTTTTAAGTTTTGAGGGCCTTTTAAGATTAATTTTTCGCGTGGCCTATCAACTTTTGGTAAGTCTTTAATTTTATATTTTCGCTTTTCTTCTGTCATATTTTATTTTAAATATTATACCAAATTCAAATAATTTGTCCAAATGATATGTTGCTAAAAATAGAGTTGCAATAATAAACATAATAAGCGTCTAAATGCCTTACAATGCCTTATTTTCTATTTTTTAAATTTTATTTAAAATAGTATTGTATGATTCTGTCGGATAGAGATATTAAGAAATTAATTAAGGAAAAGAAGTTGATTTTTAAACCAGAGCTAACATCTGATCAAATTGGGCCGGCTTCTATTGATTTAAAGTTGGGGCCAATTTTTAAATCTTTTAATGTATCAAAACATCATTTACTTGATATTAGAAAAGGATTGCCAGATAAAGATTTTGTGATTACCCGAAAATTAAAAAAGGATGAGTGTTATATTCTTCATCCTAATTCTTTTGTTTTGGCGGCAACGCAGGAATATGTTATTGTGCCTGATGATATTATTTTACGCGTTGAGGGTAAAAGCACTTTAGCGCGAATGGGCATTTTAGTTCATACTGCGGGGTTTGTTGACCCAGGATTTGAGGGCACATTAACTTTAGAAATTTCAAATCAATCAAATTTGCCTGTGGCTCTTTATCCAAAAATGTATATTTGCCAAATTGCTGTGGAATATTTGTCTTCACCAGCAGAAGTGCCTTACAATAAAAGAAAGAAATCGCTTTATTCAAAACAAAAAGAGCCATCAGTGGCAAAAACTAGAAACCTTTTTGACTGGACGAAAAAGAAGTAGCTCATGAATTAATTCATGAATTAATTCATGAGCAGTTTTGGGAAAGAGGGTGAGGCAGCTGGAAAAACTTCCTGCGGAAGTTTTTCCAGCTGCCGTGGTTGCGCGGTCATTGAAAATTGGCGTCAGTCTTCAGTCTTATGGCATGGGATCCTTCACTTCGTT
>Ga0209409_1002475_pt1 | contig 13602 bp, 10 predicted proteins | sample AD_JPNMR1_MetaG_FD_184424 | JGI IMG/M metagenome (GOLD analysis project Ga0209409, IMG submission 184424) | Active sludge microbial communities of municipal wastewater-treating anaerobic digesters from Japan - AD_JPNMR1_MetaG (SPAdes) (version 2) | ecosystem: Engineered > Bioreactor > Anaerobic...
ATAGGCCACATCAAATTTTATGTAGCCGCCGATTGTTACATCATACTTGCTCGTTACGCTGCCTGCATAGGATACTGCAGGTACTGCAAGAAAAAGAGCAAGCAAAATTACCAAATACTTCTTCATTACTACCTCCTTTTCAATTTTTTTTAAAAGATTGCTGATTTATACTCACCCCCTTTCATTAAAATTTTTTAATTATAGTCTCTTTATAGCAATACAGAACAAATGTGTCAAGAAAAAAATTAAAAAATTTTAATTTTCATATATATTGACTTTGAAGGTGTTTTCCTTTATTATTAAAGAATCTATAGCGGGGTGGAGCAGTTTGGTAGCTCGTCGGGCTCATAACCCGAAGGTCACTGGTTCAAATCCAGTCCCCGCAACCAAAAATAGACTATAGATTAAAGACATCTCTACTGCAAAAATCCAGCAATTTTAAAACATTTTTCAAAGGTCTCCATGTTGACAACCAACAGGGTGGGCATTATATTTAGGTAAACCCAATTATTAGGAGGATGATGATATGGCAAAGAAAGTTATAGGTATAGACCTTGGGACAACCAACTCTATTGTTGCCATCATGGAGGGTGGTGAACCAAAGGTTATAATAAACGAGGAAGGAAGCAGGCTTACACCCAGTGTTGTGGCTTTTACAAAGGATGGCGAGATACTGGTAGGACAGACAGCCAAGAGGCAGGCTATAACAAACCCTGAAAACACCATCTTCTCCATCAAGAGATTCATGGGGAGGCGATTCAGCGAGGTCCAGGAGGAGATAAAGACTGTCCCCTATAAGGTCGTAAGTGACCAGGAGGGCAATGTCCGTGTAGAGGTAAGGGGTAAACAGTATACACCCCAGGAGATATCTGCATTTGTCCTCCAGAAGCTCAAGAAATCTGCAGAGGCATATCTCGGACAGACCATAGAGGATGCTGTAATAACTGTCCCTGCATATTTCAATGACTCCCAGAGGCAGGCAACCAAGGATGCAGGGAGGATTGCAGGCCTCAATGTCCTCAGGATAATAAACGAGCCTACTGCATCTGCCCTTGCATACGGTCTGGACAAGAAAAAGGACGAGACAATTGCTGTATATGACTTTGGCGGCGGCACATTCGATATATCCATCCTCGAGGTAGGAGACAATGTGGTAGAGGTAAAGTCCACAAACGGCGATACCCACCTGGGCGGTGATGACATAGACCAGAGGATAATAGAGTGGATAGTCTCTGAATTCAAAAAAGACCAGGGTATTGACCTATCTAAGGACAGGATGGCACTCCAGAGGCTTAAAGAGGCAGCAGAGAGGGCAAAGATAGAGCTCTCCACAACCGTGGAGACAGAGATAAACCTGCCCTTTATTACCGCAGATAGCTCAGGCCCAAAACACCTAAACATGAAACTCAGGCGCTCAGAGCTTGAGAGGCTTGCCGATGATATAATCCAGAGGACCATCGAGCCCTGCAGGAGGGCTATGGAGGATGCAAAGCTTACCACATCCAAGATAGATGAGGTCGTCCTTGTAGGTGGTTCAACAAGGATACCAAAGGTCCAGGAGGTTGTGAAAAACTTCTTTGGCAAGGAGCCCCACAGGGGTGTAAACCCTGATGAGGTGGTTGCCCTCGGTGCTGCAGTCCAGGGCGGTGTCCTTGCAGGGGAGGTAAAGGATGTCCTGCTCCTCGATGTGACACCCCTTTCCCTTGGCATAGAGACATTAGGCGGTGTCATGACAAGGATAATAGAGAGGAACACAACCATCCCCACAAAAAAGAGCCAGATATTCACCACTGCAGAGGATAATCAGACAAGTGTTGAGATACATGTGCTCCAGGGTGAAAGGGAGCTTGCCCGAGACAACAGGACCCTTGGCAGATTCCATCTCATGGGTATACCGGCGGCACCAAGGGGCATACCCCAGATAGAGGTAACCTTTGACATAGATGCCAACGGCATACTCCATGTTACTGCAAAAGACATGGCAACCGGCAAGGAACAGAATATAAGGATTACTGCATCTACAGGGTTGAGCGAGGATGAGATAAAGAGGATGGTAAGGGACGCTGAGATGCACGCAGACGAAGATAGAAAGCGCAAGCAGGAAATCGACATGAAAAACCAGCTCGACAACCTGGTATACAACTCGGAGAAGACCCTCCGTGACAACAGGGATAAGCTCACCAGCGATGAGACAAGGCCCCTTGAGGATGCCATAGCCACGGCAAAAGATGCACTCAAGAGCGGGGATATGGACAGGATAAAGAGGTCTATTGACGAGGTTACACAGGCATCCCACAAGGTTGCTGAGGCCCTGTATAAAAAGACAGCAGGTCAGACAGCAGGCGGCCCTGGTGGTCAGGAGCAGTATCAACAGCAGTATCAGGGAGGGGGTCGCAAGGGCGACGATGATGTAGTGGATGCAGAGTTCGAGGACGTGAAAAAATAGGAGGCCTGATGGTTATTGGTTTCAAAAATGATAAAGGCATAAAGGACAGGCTGTTTATACCGGCAGAACTGCCCATACTCCCCTTGAGGGGGACGGTTGCCTATCCTGACCTTGTCATGCCCCTTATTGTGGGCAGGGAGAAGTCCATAAGGCTCATAGATGATGCCATGGCAAAAGACAAGATGATAGGCATAATAACCCAGAAAAACCCGGATATAGAGGACCCGGATATAGAAGACCTCTATACCATTGGCACAGTGGCCACCATCATGAAGATGGTAAAGATGGTGGACGGAAGCCAGAGGATTGTTGTGCAGGGTATATGCAGGTTCAAGCTTGTAGAATTTACAGAGAGGGAGTATACGCTCAAGGCAAAGATACTCCCCATCTTTGAGGAATATCAGAGGGATATAGAGATCGATGCCATGTATCTGAATCTCAAAAACCTCTACAAAAAGGCAGTGGAGATGGCACCGTATCTTTCCTCTGAACTTGCCCAGATTGCATCAAAGGTGGAAAACCCCGGGAATCTCTCAGATTTGATTGCGTCTACAATAAATATAAGCGTCTCTGAGAAACAGGAGATACTGGAGACCATAGACTTAAAAGAGAGGCTCAAAAAGGTGACCATACTCTTGAACAGGGAGGTGGAGACCCTTGAGCTCAGTAGCCGCATCCAGACCCATGTAAAAGAGGGTATAGACAAAAAACAGCGTGAATACTACTTGAGGGAGCAGCTAAAGGCAATACAGAAGGAGCTCGGGGAGTCAGAGGATAAATTCACCGAGATAGAGGAGATAAGGAAGAAGATAGTCGAGGCAAAGATGCCCCCTGATGTCCAGAAGGTAGCAGAAAAGGAGCTGGACAGGCTCTCCAAGATGAGCACCATGTCTGCAGAATACACCGTATCAAGGACATATCTGGACTGGCTTATAGAACTCCCGTGGTCAAAAAAGACAGAGGATAACCTCAATATAGAAGAGGCAAATACCATCTTGAACGAGGACCACTATGACCTGGAGAAGGTGAAAAAGAGGATACTGGAATACCTTGCCGTAAGAAAGCTCAAGCCGGACATGAAGGGCCCCATACTCTGCTTTGTTGGACCCCCTGGCGTTGGAAAGACATCCCTTGGCAAATCCATTGCAAGGGCACTGGGTAGAAAATTCATGAGGATATCCCTGGGTGGCATAAGAGACGAGGCAGAGATAAGGGGACACAGGAGGACATATGTAGGTGCACTCCCGGGCAGGATAATACAGGGCATAAAAAAGGCAGGTTCTAATAACCCTGTTTTTATGCTCGATGAGGTTGATAAGATAGGCATGGACTTCAGGGGTGACCCATCCAGTGCACTCCTTGAGGTCTTAGACCCGGAACAGAACTACTCGTTCAGCGACCACTACCTTGAGGTGCCCTTTGACCTCTCCAAGGTCATGTTTATAGCCACTGCCAATATGCTTGACCCCATCCCACCGGCACTAAAAGACAGGATGGAGGTCCTTGAGTTACCGGGATACACAGAGGAAGAAAAACTCATGATAGCAAGGCAGTTTCTCATCCCCAAGGAGCGGTTCGAACATGGATTGAACGAAGACCTCATCGAGTTTGAGGATGAGGCCATAAAGGTCATCATACGCTCATACACAAGGGAATCAGGGGTAAGAAACCTGGAGAGGGAGATAGCAACAATATGCAGGGCTGTTGCAAAGGATGTGGCAGAGGGCAAGAACGAGAAGAAGATAATCACTGCCGACAGTATCCACAGCTATCTCGGTCCTATAAAACACTTCTCAGAGGTGGCAGAGAGGACAAAATATGCCGGGGTGGCAACAGGACTTGCATGGACCCCCACAGGCGGTGACATACTATTTATAGAATCCACCAAGATGAGGGGTAAGGGAAATCTCTCCCTGACCGGGCAACTGGGTGATGTGATGAAGGAGTCTGCCCAGGCAGCATTAAGCTATATCAGGAGTAAGGCATCAGAGTATAATATCCCAGAGGATTTCTTTGAAAAGAATGACATCCACATCCATGTGCCCCAGGGTGCCATACCAAAGGACGGTCCGTCTGCAGGGATAACAATGCTTGTATCCCTTGTATCCCTTCTCACCGACAGGCTTGTCCGAAACGATGTGGCCATGACAGGTGAGATTACCTTAAGGGGCCTTGTGCTCCCGGTGGGTGGCATTAAACAGAAGGTCCTTGCTGCAAAGAGGGCAGGTATTAAGAGCGTCATACTGCCTAAACTCAATGAAAAGGACCTTGAAGAGGTCCCGGAGAGCATAAAGGAGAATATGGACTTTAAGTTCATCGAAAGGATGGATGAGGCAATTGACATATGCCTGACCTGATTTAGGTCAGGCATTTTTTTGTGACCTTAATACCCTCTTATCCCCTACCCTTATGGTGAGTTTTATATCATCGAGGTATTCAAGGATGGGTATTGTGTATTTTCTCGATATGTTAAAAAGGGCCCTAAAGTCCCCTGGTGCCATCTCGCCCTTTTCCTTCATGTAGTCTACAACAGTATCCTTTAATCTACTTACGACCTCACCTTCGAGATATATATCCCCCTTTACCTTTACAACCTTTTTCTTGTGGACGAGTCTCTCCAGTATATCCCTTGTCTGTTTCTCTGTTTTTCCCAGTTCCTGGGCAAATTCTTTGAGGTTAGGGGGTGTAAGGCCGTATCTCTTAAGGGACATAAGTATCTCCTCCTCCATAGAATCCAATGCCTGGACAGATTCTGTTTTAGTAGCCCCTATGACCTTATCCTGCTCCACCCTTATCCAACCCCCTTCTATGGACTCTTCCAGGGCTGTCTGGAATATAACCGGCTCTACCCTGGGCAGCCTCGTCCTCAACTCCTCCCTGGAGATGCCAATCTTTAAGGGATTTTTCTCGTGGAAATCAATGACATATCCCTTTAGAAGGCCTTTATATCCTTCAAACCTCTCCATGTCCACGATAAACCTGCCTATCTCCTTTATCTTCAAGGCCTTTTTAAGCTCTTCCATGGTATCTGTAAGTGTTCGTTGGTCTACGCCCAGTAGCACTGAGAGCATCACCTTATCCATACCCCCATGGCCGCCTTTTCTTATGTGGTATAGGGCCTTATCGAGGATGGAACCGCGGTTTAGGACCCTGTAGCTATCTGACAGGTTAGAGGACATCCTCTTATGTCTTGTGGGTGCTATATCTAGGATAGTCCCGCCCCCTATAGTCTGGACCTGATACGAACCCCTTAAGATGAACCTGTCACCGGGGAGGGCAACCACAGGTTTACGAAACACAAACTGGGTATAGGCCTCATCACCCGGCTCTATTATATCCCTGTCCAGAAGCACTATCCTTGCCTCCTCAAGCATGGTGGCCACATGGAACCTCAATATGGTGTCGCTCTTTATGCCCTTGAAAGGCAGCTTGAGGTACCTGAAAGACGCATCAATCCTGGCCGTAGGTAAAAGAGTCCCGGGTCTACCTATTATCGCCCCCCTCTCTATCTCCTGTCTGTCTACACCCTGGAGGTTCAAAGCAACCCTCTGGCCTGCTGCAGCCTCTTTTGTATCCTCATGGTATGCCTGGATATTCCTTATCCTCGCCCTTCTATTGAAAGGATATATCTCTATCTCTTCACCCACCTCTACATATCCTGATATACATGTCCCTGTTATGATTGTGCCGAGACCCTTTATGGTAAAGACCCTGTCCACAGGGAGCCTGAATATCCCTGACCGTGACCTCTCCTGTGTGGACATGGCCACATCCCTTATAGCTGTCTTTAAAGCCTCAATATTTTCACCTGTTACAGACGATACAGGTATATGCGGTGAATCTGCAAATACAGTCCCTTTCAGAAAATCACCGATATCCTCCTTCACAAGCTCGAGCATCTCATCATCTACCAGGTCTTTCTTGGTAATGGCCACTATGGCCTTTTTTAAACCCAGCATGGTACATATATCTATGTGCTCCCTTGTCTGGGGCATCACACCCTCATCTGCTGCCACCACAAGGAGCACTATATCTATACCCCACGAGCCTGCAACCATGTGCCTCACAAATTTTTCATGGCCCGGGACATCAACTATACCTACAAGGAGGTCGTCGCTGAACCTGTAATGGGCAAAACCGAGCTCTGTTGTTATACCCCTTTCCTTCTCCTCCTTTAACCTGTCGCAGTCTATGCCTGTAAGGGCCTTGATGAGGGATGTCTTTCCGTGGTCTATGTGGCCTGCTGTGCCTATGACTATCCTTTTCATAACAATAACCAACTATACAATATTTTTGAATCCTCCTCAACCCTATCTGTTGACCATTTGCCCGAGTCGTGTTAAAAACTTGAAAAAACAACAGGAGGCAGAGATTATGGACAGTGATGCAATAAAAAAGAGGACACAGGAGACAGCAAAAAAACTATTCGGGAAGGGTATAAAAATGGATCCACCATATCTCACATGGAAGGAGTTTGACAGGGACCTTGCCAATGACCTCTCCATGTTCATAACAGGGAATCTATACTCAAGGACTGTTCTTACGCTACCGGAGAGGCAGATGGTTGCATGCGCCATGCTCGCTGCCCTTGGTGCTCAAGAAGAACTGAGGCTCCATGTAAACGCTGCCCTTAACGTGGGGTGCGACCCAAGAAAGCTTGCCGAGGTATTTTTTCAGCTTGCCCCTTACGGTGGTATGCCCCTTGTAAACAAGGCCCTTGAGGTATACAGGGATGTGCTTAAAGAGAGGGGAGAGTGGGAGGCATTTAAAGGCACCCCATAGGTAAAAAGGTATTGTAGTGATTGAAGACCTTTGCATGGTTTTGCAAAGGTCTTAAGCTATATTGAATTTTGCTCTGTTTTATATAAAAACCTGAAGACAGATGGTATGGCCTTATTTGTATTCCTTGATTTTATGGGAGACCAATCACCTTTTATGCCTTTTATAAAGGATTTACCTTCTTCTGTTATAATCCTGGATACGCCCAATTCCCTTCCTTTATCATCATAATCCAGGGCAGGGATAATCCTGTATAAACCTTTTTCTGCATCTAATTCTATGAGACACAGGCTATTGTTGTAACCTTTATATGCCTTTAAAGAAACCCCTTTTTCCTTTAGGTAATCTTTGTATCTCTGGACAGTCTCTTTATTCTTTATGAAAAACATAAGCCATGCTGCAACCCTCTCTGATAATGAACGGTAGCAGTCAACAGAGCTGTAAAATCCATCCTCATCTGCCTGAGAGTCTGCTATATTCTCTATATCCAGATAGCAGACAATGTCATCGTCCTCATAGATTATCTTCCAGTTCCACATATTCAGTTCACCACCTTTTTAATGCCTTTATAGCCCCTCTATCTTTTCTATATAGGATTTAATATCAAACTTTCTCTTACAGCCATTATAACTCATATAGCGGATTTTTCCAAATATCTCCCTTTCCCTCCAGGGTCTGTCGTGAACACCACCTATGCACCATGCTATACCTGTATAGCCGTTTGGGTCTCTGCCGTCGAGTTCGTATCTGTTATTGAGATATATGGCCTTTTCCATGGCATCTTCAGGGGATTCAGACCACTCGAGTATTTTTTTTGCCCAGTACATCCGCATATAGCCATGCATCTTTCCTGTCTTTACCATCTCCTTCTGGCAGGCATTCCACAGGGCATCGTGGGTTTCTGCATTTTCAAGGATATCTATATCGTAAATGTATGCCCTTAAGTCTTTTCTGTGTATATCAAGGGTCTTTTTGGCCCACTCGGGAAAACCCTGAAAATTATCGTAATCTTCGTTGTAAAAACAGAAATTATCTGAAAGCTCTCTTCGGACAATAAGTTCCTCAAAAAAGACCTTTTTCTTTTCCCTATCTTCTACCTTGCTATTTATCTCTTCCATGACCCTCTGGGCAGATATATGACCAAAATGAAGATAAGGCGAGAGATTTGACTGACCATCCATATTGGGGTCATTTCTGTCTATATGGTAACGATGGATTTTTTCACTGATAAAGCCATGGAGGACAGATAAGCCTGCCTTCTGTCCTGGTATAAACCTTTGATTTTCTTTTATCTCCGCCTCCAGGCCAAGTCTTTTTATTATACTATCCCAGTTAACCCTGTGTGGCTTTTTATCCCATGGTATGGGGTGCTTATTTAATTCAGGAGATGCCTCATTGAATTCCTCTAAAAGCCTGTATATCTTTGGTCTTATGGTGTATGCCCCATATTCCTGTTTCTGGGATGCCACCCAGCATGGCACAATGTTGTGGGCATCCACCTCAAAAAAGGGTATATTTATCCCCTCTGATACAGCACCCTTCCATTGTCTTTTTATCTTTAACGGGTCGAAATCAGTAAAAAGCATGGAGATATTGAATGTCTCAACAAATCTTGGCATCTCTATCTCAGGCAGTCCAAATAACACAAAAAATGGGATATGCATTTGAGATAATGAGTCTTCCACCTCCATGAGTCCTTTAATCATAAAGGCATATTGTTTTTTTGTTGCATGGAGGAAATTATCCAGGAGACAGAAGACAACGACAAGGGGTTTTTGCATCATAATAGCCTGTCTCTGGGCATAGACAAGGGCCCAGTTGTCACTTACACGCTGGTCCCTGCTCATCCAGTATGCCACAGGTCCCCCTGTTAGACTACCTTCTTTTAATATTCTTATCCTTTTTGGGTTCACCATTCTCCCATAGTCCAGAATATATTATCCTCCCTGCAGGGTCATATATCGTGCCTTTTCCGTTTGGCTTGCCTTCCCTCCACTCTCCTATGTATCGGTTTCCGTAAGAGAATATCATTGTCCCTTTTCCGTTATAAGAGCCATTTTTCCAATTACCTCTGTATGTATCACCGTTGGCATAGACCATTGTGCCCTGACCATTAAATGACCCATCCTGCCAGTCGCCTGTATATCTATCGCCATTGGCAAAGATCATGGTACCCTTACCATCGGGCTTGCCATCCCTCCAGCCTCCATTGTATCTATCCCCGTTGCCAAAGCAGAACTCACCCCTACCGTGCTTTTTCCCCTCTCTCCATGTACCTTTGTATCTGTCTCCATTGTGATATATCATAAACCCTTCCCCGTGGAAAGCCCCATTCTTCCACTGCCCCACATAATAATCGCCGTTTTCAAAAAGCATGGAGCCCCTTCCATTTATACAGTCACCATTTACACACTCACCGTATAAAAAAGTGGCAGAAATAAACATGATAGATAAAATCAATAGAGGTAGCCTTAACAAGATAACACCCTTTTCATATTTCCAGATTGCCTATTCCATTATTTTAATATATAATTCGCACAAGAAAAATATAAACAAGGAAGTTTCATGAAAAAAATACTTATAATAGGTGCAATGGGTCTTCTGGGGCCTGAACTGAATAGAATATTCAGCTCTGATAGTAGCTATGCAGTTACAGGATGGGACATGCCTGATATAGATATAGGTGATGAGGCATCGGTCATGGAAAAGGTCTTACCCTTGAAGCCCGATATAATCATAAATGCCGCAGCCTATAATGCCGTTGACAAGGCAGAGGAGCCAGAGGGATTCGAGCTGGCAAAGAGAATTAACGGCTACGGCCCAGGCTATATAGCAAAGGCAGCAAATAAACTGGGTGCCCTTCTTGTCCAGTACAGCACTGATTATGTCTTTGATGGTGAAAAAAGGGAAGGCTATGATGAGACAAGCACCCCTTCTCCTATCTCAAGATACGGTGAGTCCAAATATCTTGGGGAGATTGAGGTGATGAAAAATACGGATAGATACTATCTTATCCGCCTTCAAAAGCTGTTCGGTATGCCCTCCCATAACCCCAATGCAAAAAAGAGCTTCTTTGAGACCATGCTGGCCTTGGCAAAAACACAGGATGTCATAAAGGCTGTGGATGATGAGCTCTCCAACTTTACATATGCACCGGATCTGGCAAAGAGGACAAAATACCTCATAGAGGAAGGTATGCCCTTTGGCATATATCATATAACCAACGAGGGTGCACCTGTAACATGGTATGGTGCAGCCAAGATTTTATTCGAACTTGCAGGCATAAAGGGTATAAAGATAGTCCCTGTAGCGCAGGAGGAGTTTCCAAGGCCTGCCAGGAGGCCTAAATACAGCATTCTGATAAATACCAAGCTTGAGCCTCTAAGGAGATGGCCGGAGGCACTGAAGGAATTCCTCGAGGACTATGGCGTCAAAACATCCTCGGGTTAAGAACGCTTACCAAAAATTTAAATTTTTTGTGGAAATAATAAGGAAAATAGGTATAAAATCAGTAAATTTTTTAGATTTATCCCAAACTACTGACTCTAATCATTAAAAAAGGTGATAAAATGGGTATATTTTTGCCTTTTTTTAAAAACCATATATCATGGCCCAAGGACACAAAAAATATAACCCAGATACTGGCAAATATGGCCCAGGTTGTGGCTATTATAATGGCACTTTATTTAATCTGTTATGAAAAATCCTTCTGAAGTGATAGGGTATAGTGCAAAAAAATCTTACTAAATATAAACCGAATAAACCCTTATTCTTTTTATTCCTTGTCCTATGCATGATAGCACAGTTTTATTTACCCTGTTGTCAATATCTCCTGCCAGTGAATATCATCTCTATGGCCTATGGGGCAGATGAACCCTTTGTCAACCCTGCTAACTGGGGCGGCACAGGCCTTCTGGAGATACCAACAGCAAGGGTTATGAAGGAAAATAACTTCAGGGTCGGTGTTGGCATGGCACACCCCTATATATGGTACTATATGGCTATAAGCCCCTTGAAGGGACTTGAGATAGAGGGCAGATTCACCCAGATAAGGGGTGTCCCTGCACTTTCTGCCTCATATGGTGATTATAAAGACAAGGCCCTTGACTTCAAATACCAATTCATCCCAGAGGGAAAATATCTGCCTGCTGTGGCATTTGCCATAAATGACCCCCAGGGCACAAGGCTTTATCCCTCCCAGTATTTTGTGGCAAGTAAACAGATATATCCCTTTGATTTTACCCTTGGCTTTGGGAATGGCAGATATGGCAAAGTCCCCCTTCCGGCTTCTGGTGAGACCTTTAAAGTAGACATATTCAATAGCCCTAAGACATGGTTAAAAGACGGCCAGTTTTTCGGCGGTATCCAGTTCAATATCTCAGACAAATATGCCATAATGGCAGAATATAGCCCCATAAGATACCAAAAACAGACCTCAGACCCTGCCCAGGCAAAGTATTTCAGGAGGCATGTACCGTCTAAATTTAACTATGGTTTCAGATGGTCACCCTATAAATGGACGGATATCATCATGAGCTATCAGAGGGGTGAACAGATAGGGCTCAATGTATCTGTAGCATTTGATATAGGACAGACACTTCTACCCATATACGACCCCCCTTATAAGGAAAAAAAGAAGGACAGGGAGAACCCCCTGGCTGCAAGGCTTGAGAAGGCGCTCCATGAATCAGGTTTTAGCAACATCGGTATAAGTATACAAGGTAAAGACATAATCATAGAGGCACAGAACGACAAATATTTTTACACCCCCAGGGCAATAGGTGTAATCCTTAAGATTTTAAAAGACATAGCACCTGATAATACAGAGCAGATAGATATAATTCTTACCAATAATAAAATCCCAATAATAAAATATAAAACAACTAAGATTGATATAGACGAATTCTTTGAGGAAAAATTATCGCCAGGTGAGTTTTTCTATTTATCAAAACTAACTACCGATGTAACCTGGACACCGACGGATACCACATTAAAACACAAAAAATACTTTGATTATGGCCTAAATCCATCCTTTCAACAGTTTTTAAATGACCCTTCAGGTTTTTATAAATTCAGGATGGGTGCATATGCATGGCTTAGCTATTTCCCCTGGAAAGGAGGGACAATAACAGGTGGTCTTGAGGGATACCCCATAAACAATATAAAGTCATCTGTAGAGCCACTTTCCATTCCTATTAGATCAGACCTCTGGCTATATATGAGAAAAAGTGTAACCCTTGGCAGGCTCATGTTCAATCAGATGTTCAAGACAGACCATGATATATATACAAGACTTGGAGGTGGGCTACTGGAGATACAATATGCCGGGTTCGATGGAGAGATAGCAAGGCCATTTTTAAACGGGAGGCTTTACATGGGGTTGGCCGGTAGTCTTGTCAGAAAAAGGGATGTAGACAACCCCTTCAAACTGAGTTCGAACTATAAGCAGTGGTATAAAGCAGCATTTTTAAATACACGCTTTAATGTCCCGGAGGCAGAGCTATCCTTTGATTTTAAGACAGGTAGATTTCTTGCTGGAGATAAAGGAACCAGGCTCACAATATCAAAAAGCTTTATAAACGGTGTTACCCTCTCTGTATGGTATAGCTGGACAGACACAACAAATGTATTTAAAGACCAATATAATAGGGGGTATCACGACAAAGGCATTGCCCTTACCCTTCCATTAAGGCTCTTTACAGGCTATGATACAAAGACCACATATAACTATGCCATATCACCATGGACAAGGGATGTGGCACAGGATATATACCACTACAGCTCATTATTTGATTTTTTTGGGAGAAATACAAAGTTATTTCTTGACAAAGATAAAACAATGATTTATAAATAGCAAGAAGAGGGGAATAATAGCTTATTAAATATTAGGAGGTAAAAGTTATGAAAAAGTTTTTAGGTATTTTTGTAGCCATTTTATTTTTGATTAGTCTAGTTGTGCCATCCATGGTATTTGCCCAGGCAGAAGGTGCTGGGGCAGGGGCAGGTGCTGGCGCAGGCGCAGGTGCTGGGGCAGGGGCAGAAGCTGGCGCTGCTGGTGCTGGGGCAGGTGCTGGTGCTGGGGCAGGTGCTGGTGCTGGGGCAGGGGCTGGTGCTGGGGCAGGAGTTGGTGCAGCAGCAGGCACAGGTGTAGCAGCAGGTGTAGATGCTGGCACAGTAGCAGCCGGTGTAGTAGGTGCAGCAGCAGTAGGCGCAGGTGTAGCAGCAGCCACAAGTGGCGGTGGCGGCACTACCCCGGCACACCGCTAATTTTTAAACCAGAAAATAAAAACTGGAGGCCAAAAACCTCCAGTTTTTTATCCCTCCTCTTCTATGAAAAAAAATACTATAGTCTTATTTTGTCTTATTCTTTTAATTCT
>Ga0209409_1002484_pt1 | contig 13559 bp, 12 predicted proteins | sample AD_JPNMR1_MetaG_FD_184424 | JGI IMG/M metagenome (GOLD analysis project Ga0209409, IMG submission 184424) | Active sludge microbial communities of municipal wastewater-treating anaerobic digesters from Japan - AD_JPNMR1_MetaG (SPAdes) (version 2) | ecosystem: Engineered > Bioreactor > Anaerobic...
ACACCTAAGCCCTACCTTACGAACATCACGAACTACCGGCACCGCCCTAGGAAGCTCATAAGGAAGCAATCCACACAAGATCACAATGCCGCTCTACATAGAAAACCGTCTCAGATCCCTAATGCGCCTCCTATCTACATACCACTCAGAAAACACGATCATATCAGGATAGGGCCTGCCACCTCGATCTCTCCCGCTAATCTTCCTCCATTCCAGACCCGCCTATTCATCAATCTGGCTCACTCCATAGAGCACTTACTTCCACTTGGCCCTCACAACAAGAAAAAGTGGCTCATCTGATAGACCACTTTCCTCAACCTCACCATCATCAGCCCTGAAAAGTGGCTCACTGGATGAGCCACTTACATCTAGAATCAAATGAATATGGGTAAAACTGGCTCACTAAGTGAGCCAGTTTTCACCTTCTGATGTGAGTTTCCATAGAAAGTGGCTCAGCACATATACCACTTTTCTTCTCGGAAGGACATTGTTAATGGAAAAGTGGCCTACACAGTAGGCCACTTTCCTTCTTACCGCCCTGCCAACCTGCCAAAGTGGCTCATCTCATAAACCACTTTTTTGGTATCCATCACCTATTCTGAAATCTTATATCCCGGGCCCGAGCCCGTTCCGAGTATTTTGTGTACTGCAAACACATTTCCTCCACACCCTTAGCGTAGACGCTATTTACATCAAATAGTTTAGTAGGCACATGCTCTGGAACTTTTTCTAACATGGTATCGATCTTAAGATCTTTGGGAGTGATCGTAATCAAAGTTACGCCTTGCTCGCAACTGAGCTGCGCCTTCATCAAATCCCTCTCTTTAGTTCGTTTGAGCTCAATCTCATCAGAGAATTGAGGAGTAGTTTCATAATGCTGCCTCCCGTTGAACTCCCAGGCAACTTTTGCGTCAGGAGCGAAACAATCGTATTCAAGGAATTCTTTAGTATAAGGATTCTGCAAAAACCAAGGCCTGCAATTGTAGATAAAAGGAGCTACGTCCACAATGAGATCCAACAAGAGATTCATCTTGTTCTCACCCCCTCGGGGATGGAACTTATCTACTTCTTTGGCGTGTTCGAGTTTGGCTTTCTGAACCTCTACAGGCTGGGTAGGGATCATAACCTTCTTTCCAGGTGTTTCATAGATGAGAAGCCACTGCGCCTCACGCAAGGAACCCACCAAATTCGTGACCACACTTCGATTCATCCCAGTTCGTTCAGCGAGTTCGCGGATGGATTTGGGTTTGAATGCAATTATGCTCATGTAAAGAAACTTAGCCCGCGGATCTATAGAATTATCTGCTAACAAAGCACGTGGAACCTGCGTAACTTTCTGCCTCGAAGGAAGTAAAAGCCCACGCTCAATTATCCTTCTTTGAAGAACATCTCGAATCTCACATCACCTCCGTGTGTAGTAATACCTTCATTCTATTCTTGTATACCATATTATCCCAGTAAAGGTAAAGGCTACTTGCACGAAAGAAGAGAAGCGAAAACCCCCGTCCCTTTTGCTTCCTTTGCTTCCTTTGCTTCCTTTGCTTTTTTGCTTCTCTTGCTTCTTTTGCTTCGTCGCTCTCGTAGCTATTACAAACCAAAAAGCGCCGCTTCTAAAACTATCTGAGCAGCGCTTCGCGACAAAAACATCAATTACTGAAACAAGTATTTCTTAATCTCTACCGCCCTACCCCCATGTACAAAAACCCAGCCTCTTCCGCTTTACCCCTGTCAAGCATGTTGCGTGCATCTAGAAGAACTGGTGTTACCATAGACTCTGCCAACTGTTTCAAGTCCAAAATCCCGTACTCTGACCAATCAGTAGCCAATACCAGGCCTTCTGCCCCTACTGCTACGTCATAGGGATCAGAGAAAAATTCCACATCTAACCCTTCCAATTCCTTCCTCGCATTGGGAATAGCCGCCGGGTCATGAGCCCTTACGTGGGCCCCTCGTTCTACAAGTATCTTTACAAGATCAATGGAAGGAGATTCCCGTATATCGTCAGTTCCAGGCTTAAAAGAAAGTCCCAGTACTCCTATTACGCGACCTCGAACCCCTTTAAGTGTCTCCTGCAATTTGTCTACCATCCTGTAACGTTGCTCATAGTTAACTCTTCTCGAAGCCGACACTATGGGCATTTCATAACCATGTTCCTCACCGATAGCCAAAAGGGCCGCCGTGTCTTTTGGGAAACAGCTTCCTCCCCAACCTAACCCTGCCTTAAGAAAATGAGGGCCAATCCGCTTATCTAAGCCCATACCCCTTGCCACCTCGTTAACATCTGCTCCTACCCTCTCACACAACCCTGCAATTTCATTTATGAAGCTTATCTTAAGCGACAAAAACGCGTTAGACGCGTATTTGATCATCTCAGCGCTAATAGGGTCAGTTGTAATCATTGGAGGGAAACCATAACCAGCAGGACGGTTCAAAAATGAAGGCGGATTGAAGGTTTGCTCAAGTATAGGACGATAAAGCCTCTGCATAACCGATATACCCTCTTGTTCTTCGGCTCCTACTACTATCCTGTCAGGATACAAAGTATCGTAAAGGGCCGTACCTTCACGCAGAAACTCTGGATTAGACACTATATAGACGGGAGTGCTAGCTGACAGGCCACGCTCTTCTAAGACTTTTCTAATTACATAGGACACACGTCTGTTGGTTCCAATTGGCACAGTAGATTTCACAACCACCACATAAGGGCGCCCAGGCAGAAAAGCCTCGGCAACCTCCTGGGCAGCAATTTCAACGTAACGAGTATCAGCCTCACCGTTCCCTTTAGATGGAGTTCCTACGGCTATAAGTATTAAATCGGCATTAGGCACAGCCTGAGACGTATCTTGGGTAAAAGTGAGACGGTCTCTAGATAGAGCCAAAAGTTCCTCCATCCCATGCTCTTTGATGGGGCTTTTCCCTGCTCTCAGGAGATTTATCTTCACCTCATCCTTATCGACTCCTACGACGTGGTGCCCAAGATAAGCTAATGCTGTGGCCGTAGACAAACCCACATAACCGGTACCTATCATAGCAACTCTAAGTGGCTGGAAACCGTCCATGGAAACACACTCCCTATATGTAATAAACCTCAAAACTCTTCTCTCAAATTGTCTATATTATACCCTAGAACTGAAGCATAGGGGACGGGGGTTTTTGCTTCAATGAGATGCCAGGAACACGCAGTGAAGCATAAGGGGCGAAGCAAAAGGGACGGGGGTTCTTGCTTCAGCCCTTACCTTCTGATCATTACCTTGCAAAAATGAGGCGCGCAACTTGTTGTATGTGGCTTCTAGATTAGAAGGATAATCGGTCTCCTCCTGGTACTTTATAATCTCCTCCCCTCGATGGCCTAATCTAGCAAATTGCCTCCGGCAGGTCTTCGGACTCGTAGCCTTTTCTTATATAGCCCCTTCCTACCGGACATCGCTCCCCAGACCTAAGCCCAGTGCTCAAGTGACCAATTTTGTTACTACTTACCGCTGCGGGGCAATCCTATACTCGCGTCGGGGTCTAGAGTTTCAAAGCTGCTCCAATCCTTTGTGCCAGATATGACGCAATTACTGCCTTGAGTATATCTCCCAGAATAAAAGGCACTGTTCCGATTAGCATAGCATCAAACAACGTAAGATGAGCGCTTCTCGCAAGATGCAAGATACCGCAAGCGTGAACTATTACGACTCCCCCAATAACACACGCCCAGAGATTTCTCAGAAAAACATGACTGCTTTTGCCAGAACCCTTTTCCTTGTTTCTCCTGTACGTCAATGTTCCTACCACCCAGGTACCTGGCAAAAAACCTAGTAGATATCCCCCCGAAGGCCCCATAAGCACGCCTATCCCTGCAGCTCCACCAGCAAACACAGGTAATCCGGAAATACCTGCGATGAGATAAAGGCATACAGCCATTGTCCCTAACTGAGGTCCTAGCAGTAGGCCTGCAAGCATCACCCCTAAAATCTGGAGCGTGATAGGAACAGGGCTAATAGGTAGCGGAACCGCTATGAAAGATAGTGCCGCCATGATAGAAGCCATCAAGGAAACTCGTATGAGTCCTGATACCGACACCGATTGTGCGTCGCTTTTTTCTGAATTAAGTTTGTTGGAAGCTGTATGCAGTTTTGCCCGCTCCCTTCGCCAGTAATGTCAACCTTTAGTAATGCCAGGCTAACGCAATGGTACTGGAACATGAAGGGCTCGTCAATGTACAGGATTTTTAGTACATATGAAGCACCTAATAACCGTTTGCGCTTCTCAAAAACCCTTACACCCAAAACATCGGGCCTTTTTGTGGATTCTGGGTAGAATTCATCTTCAGCCGTCTTTCCCGCTACTTTCCCTTATTTCAATCCTATCTAATCGTTAAAGTGATCGTAAATGTGGCTCACCTGATAGGCCACTTAGTTGCTATTCGCCCTCACAACGAGAAAAAGTGGCTCATCCGATAGGCCACTTCGCTCACTCTCAGTATGATCAACTCCAAAAAGTGGCTCACTGGATGAGCCACTTACGCCTAAAACGAGATAAACATGATGAAAACTGGCTCACCTGGTGAGCCAGTTTTGACCTTCTTCTGAGAGTTCTCCTATAAAGTGGCTCACTACATATGCCACTTTTCTTCCCGAAAGAATAACATTATGGAAAAGTGGCCTACTGTGTAGGCCACTTTCCTTATTCCCAACCTGCCAAACCTCACCAAGTGGCTCAGTTCATATGCCACTTTCTTTCACTCTGCCGCCGAAATCTAGGGAGGCGAACCAAAAGGAAGCAAAAGGGACGGGGGTTTTTGCTTCAGTGACATACTGAAGAACCATGCCTGCAATTCACTTTAGCAGTAAAATCAATTAGCTAAGATGGGACTCCATTATTTCGAAGCAAACGTGTGTTTCAATCTGTGTCGAGGATCTTTGGAACAAAGTCATTCATGGCTCGATAAGTCGTGCACGGACTATAAGTCGTTTTTTCACTCCAACCGACACATATTCGCAGGTAATAATTGTAACAATACTCTCATCTTTATCCTGTTTAAGCACCCAAACATCTGTAGGCTCAACAACGAATTTATCAAACACTTCGTACTCATAGATATTGTCGCCTACAATAAACCTCACTAGGTCTCCATTCTCTAGTTTATCAAGGTTTTCAAAAGGTTTTGCCGCGCGGCCGCTCCGATGACCTGCCACACAACAATTGCCCGGTTGACCAGGTAAGGCACTTCCTGTTACGTGCCCTATTCCCAAGGCCAATTGTTCAGATTCTGTACCCTCAAGAACCGGTGCGCTAACTTCAATCTTAGGAAGTTCCATGTCACCTAGCGACACAGGCCCACTTTCAGCAATCGAAACTGCTTCCGCATCACCAGATCCGGATTCCTGTGATGGTTCTGCTGCCCCTGGCGGTGGGTCGGACGTATCCCCAGAAACTGACTGCCCTCCCTCACTTGGGTTCTCAGGTTCAAATTCAGGATCTCTTAGTCCAGCCATCACCTGCGCGTCTAGGTCTTTTGCCATGGTGTAACCCACATAGGCATAATACGCCTGACTACATGCGGTGTAGCAGACGATCCCTATTCCAATTATGAGCATCAAATTGCCTAGTTTCCTTGCATTCAAGGCTGAGCCCTCACGATTCGATCAAATTAGCCGACAGACACCAACTAGGACAGCACGTTAAGTGAATTCTGCTAGAGCCCGTGAAACCGACGCGATCCCCAAAGCACATAAACTGTTGTCCTGGATCATCTTTAGCACAAAACAGGCCCCTGCCTCCACCTCGGGCAGGGGCCCACATGATCACTTACTACTCCTTGCTCCGTTTTCTGATAAAAGCACCTATGACCGAAACCAAAACGCCAAGCCCATACAAGATCTCTGCCGGAGCACCGCCAGTAGTTGGTAGGATAGTTAGAGGAATCTCTGCTTCTGCAATTAACTCCTCTGCGGTATCTGTAGGAGAATCTTCCTCAGCAATTGTTTTCTCGTCCGGTATTACTTCGCCGAGAATAGGCTCGCTAAGAGGCACTTCCTCTTCCTCTATTTCCTCCAGCTCCTCGGGTTCCTCAGGCTCCTCGGGCTCTTCTGGTTCCTCGGGTTCCTCAGGCTCCTCGGGCTCTTCTGGCTCCTCAGGCTCTTCTGGCTCCTCGGGTTCTTCTGGCTTCTCAGGCTCTTCTGGCTCCTCGGGCTCTTCTGGTTCCTCGGGCTCTTCTGGCTCCTCAGGCTCTTCTGGTTCCTCGGGCTCTTCTGGCTCCCCAGGCTCTTCTGGCTCCTCGGGCTCTTCTGGCTCCTCAGGCTCTTCTGGCTCCTCGGGTTCTTCTGGCTCCTCAGGCTCTTCTGGCTCCTCGGGTTCTTCTGGCTCCTCAGGCTCTTCTGGCTCCTCAGGCTCTTCTGGTTCCTCGGGCTCTCCTGGCTCCTGTGGTTCCTCTATCGTGTAATAAAAAGTGATGTGCTGTATATCGTCTATCTTAAAGCCCTTCACTGGAGCATGTAGATTAGAATCACTACTTTGACCATAACCTCGGTAATCATACAAATTCCCACAGTTTGAACTGCGCACAAAAACGTAGACAACTGTCACATTCTCTGTTGCCTCCCAAGAAAAGTACATATGTTTCCCAAAGGGATCGCTCGTACCCGAATAGTCAACCTGGTACACCTTTCCTCGTATAGCCCCGTCTAACAATTCATAGTCTTCATATTTCGCCGGTGGTCCATAAGTCACGGTTTCGCACCCATCGATAATTGGATCGTAAGGACCTTCTCTCACTTCAGGCGGAATCCCACCATCCGAAGACTCACCAGCCACGTACTCTACCTCGCCCAACACCCCACTGCAGACACCCAAAACCATCGCCGACGCCAACAACACTGCCAATCTGAACTTCGTACTTTTCTTCATTCTTTACCCTCCAATCTGGAGGGCCGGTTGCACCACTAACTCCGCGCGCCTTAAGGTGCCCAGAATATAGACGCGTATCATCGTCTCCCTAGAATTAACTGGTACACGTACATATCTTGTGAACCTAGATGCAACCAAGACTGCCAACTCTTAGCATAGCGTCCTACCACATTTAAAACCCTGGTTTCATCCAACTACCGACTACGCTCTTACTAAGGGATTCATGAGATTGGTCATCAACAAACCTTGTAGTTGCCTAGTCAAACACCATTGGTCAGGGAGGACATAAGAAGGCCACCGATCAAACCTTATCCTAGAAGGTAAATGCCGATTTTTCAGGATCAGAATACAACAGCATAAACCATTAGTCAATCATTATTTCTACATCTCACTCTTAGTCTGAAAAACAATTGGACTCACCACTGCAACCCGGCTAGCACTTGCTCTTTCACATCGTTTAAATGTAGCCGTCTATTCATGTCTCCATCACTTTAACTGTATATATTCCTACAATATCAACTGAATATTCGGATAATCCTACATTCGGCAAAACTCATCCAATGTGCAGGCCATCATGACACCAAAGAATCGCAACCAGTCACAGCATCGGCAAGTAACAAACAGTTCAGGAATGATTACTACGCATATTCAAAACCTTTTTAGCCCAATGTTCTCGTACACACACACTTTCTAACCTCCCACTGGCAATGAAACCTCAAAGCACGCAGTTCTCTCGACCCTAACTCCGTACTAACGTACTCCAACCCTTTGCCTATGCAACAAGATCGGAGATGACTACCACCAACAAAAACGGATTCGATGGATAGAAAACTCAAATCAGCATAATTCACCAATAAGCCAAACGCAATTTGAATCTCAGTCAACGTTCCACTCCCTCTCAATGCTATACTTATCTAAACCTACACAGTAAACTGGGGGCTATAACATGACAAATACAGTAACATCTGAAGGAGTCTTCAGCGGCCTGGAATCTGAGCTCCTCCACATACTCGAATCTACAGAAGGTCAATGGGCCATCGTCATCGAATCCCTAGATGGCAAAGGCTTCTTAAGACTGAACGCCGACTCGCCTTTCACCGCAGCATCTGTCATCAAAATCCCAATAATGATGGCAGCCTTTAACCATGCAAGAACCGGTTCTTTACGGCTAGACGATGTAATTACCATGACCATCCAGGACAAAGTAGGCGGTTCAGGAGTGCTTAAGGAACTCCACGCTGGACTTGGGTTGACCCTGCTCGATGCTATAAATCTAATGATCGTAGTGAGCGACAACACAGCTACTAATCTCGTCATAGATTGCGTTAGCATCGAAAAAATCAATGAATACATAACCCAAAAAGGATGCGTGGGATCGAGACTAGAGGCCCACCTTATGAAGCCCAAGCCTGGCGGACCGTACAACACCATAACTGCCGAGGATATAGGTTTGCTCCTAAAAGGCCTTGCTCAACGAACAATTGAAAATCCTGGAGACTGTGACACAATGATAGATATCCTATCCCGTCAACAGTACAACCAGAAACTGCCCAGGTATTTGCCGAAGGATGCAATCTGCGCTCACAAAACTGGAGAAGTAACAGGCGTAACCCATGACGCAGGAATAATAACTGGACCCAAGGGAAAATTCGTGATCGTCTGCCTATCTCAAAATCTAGACGATGTCCAAAAAGGCGATGATGCCATTGGAAAGGTGGCCAAGTGGGCGTACGACCTTCTGAACTGACAGATGGCCTTTGCCCAAGCCAGATCCTATCGCTTAAGTAAAAGAATAAATACAGGTAAAATGTAACACGTCGATCGCCAAGTGACCGACGTGTTTTTACATTATCACTTTCATTTTGCCTTTTACCTTTGAACTCTCGTTAATCTGATTTCTATTCCCTTTCGGGTTCTTCTCCAGATTCTTCCTCCTCGCAAGCACACTCATGAACTTCGTCATGACATTTCTCTTTTTCTTCTCGACCGCATTCGCCTTCTTCGGGTCTGCCTTCTACATGCTCGCCTTCACAGGAAGTTTCAGTTTCCTCACAGCACTCTTCCTCGTGTTCCTCGCAGCATTCTATATCCTCATACCTGGGCTTTCTGTGCTTATGTTCATGCTTGGTTTCGTAATCGTGACAGCACTCTTCTTCATACTTCCAACCATATTCGCCCTTTTTCGGCTTAGCGTGGCCTCCTTTGTAGTGGGGATAACACATCTCGTATTCCTCGGGAATCTCCCAAGCCCACTCATGGCAGCACCAAGCCTCTGCAGGGTGAAAACCCCAACAACAGTGAGGATGCCATGCCCTTCTGCAGCAGCACCATCCGCCTACAGGCCTACCATGGCCATAGCCGTAATGAGCATGCCTTCCTTTGCCTCCATGACCATGCCAATGCTTTTTCCCGTGATATCCTCTATGCCCTGCATGATGATGTTTGTGTGTGTAACCTCTCATGACTTTCTCTTCACCTCCTTCTTACCACCTGGCTTTTTGCCTGATTTTCGACTGCAGCTATTTGTGTGGTGAGAACTACAGTCTCCCATATCTGCCAATTTCATAAGTTCATCGGCAGCATATTTCAAAACATCCCGATTAACGCGATAGTGGATGTGGTGGCCTTTTCTTCGGGCTTTCACAATCCCAGCTTCTCTCAATATCTTTAAATGCTGAGATACCGCTGACTCGGAAACATTAAGTTCCACTGCTAGCGCCCGTACGCAGTAGTTATCAGATAAAAGCAACTGCACCATCCTATAGCGCGTGTCATTACCAAGAGCTTTTAGAATTTCAACTACATCCATTTGCACTCATCACCGTTCATTTGATTAAGTAATCTCTTAATCAGATCTTAGTAATTCAGCTCCTCCATGTCAACAATTTTTCAACGTTCAAAATCATAAGCTGACCTAAGGTCTGGTATAATTTTTTCAAGAGGCTGTTACTTGTTAGCAATTCGGCAATCTTACGCTTTTCGATAATTTGGAGGGAACACCAAGCTGATATATCTCCGTTCGGTAAGACTAGACTTGACTATTGATGGGGATCCTTTTGATAGATGTGACCATCTCCTCAAAACGTTTCCTTTTAGTTTGCCCGTCATCCAATCACTACACCAAGCGGACCTAGAATTTGACTCGCCGGTAACCATATTCGTCGGCGAGAACGGTACGGGAAAATCCACCCTTCTTGAAGGATTGGCTGTTGCGTGTGAATCAATCGCAGTTGGGGGCTATGATGTTCATAGTGATCCTACTTTGTATGGCGCACGCCGACTTGCAGAGAAAATGAAATTGGTATGGAACTTAAGAACCCGCAAAGGGTTTTTCATGAGGACTGAGGATTTTTTCAACTTTTCCAGGAGACTTGCAGAGATAAAAGATGACATGAAAGATGCCATAGAACGTGTAGATGAGGAATACACGGAACGCTCCGATTATGCGAAAGCTCTTGCCAAAGGGAGTTATCGCAACTCAATAATCGCTATTGAGCAGACATACGATGGGGATTTGGAGGAAAGGTCTCACGGTGAAAGCCTTCTCACCCTTTTTCAAGCTAGATTCGTTCCCGGAGGACTGTATTTACTAGACGAGCCTGAATCAGCCTTGTCTCCCATCAGTCAATTGGCGCTTTTGTCCATGGTTAAAGAAATGGCTACTAAGGACTGTCAGTTTATAATCGCCACTCATTCACCGATTATAATGGCAGTTCCTAATGCATCTATACTGAGCTTCGATAGCGTGCCTATATGCAAAAAGGATTATGACGACCTAGACCACGTAAGACTTTTCAGAGATTTCATGCAAGATCCTAACCGGTTTCTAAGACATCTGTAGCCGGGACTGGGATGTTCGGGAGAACCGGAACTGTAATGTTTGTGGGAATGGGTGTGGATAATAGTGATTCCCAGAGGAGTCCACTTTGGACTTTGGGGACTAATTAATAGGGTAAGTGGCTCACTGTGTGAGCCACTTCCATACTCCAGAACCTCCCTGAGAGCCAAAAGTGGCTCATCCTGTAGGCCACTTCCAAGTTCAAAAACTTCCCTGAGAGCCAAAAATGGCTCATCTAGTGTGCCACTTCTCAATTCAAGAACATCCGCACTTAAAAAAGTGGTTCATCCAGTGAGCCATTTTCAGATCCAGAAACCTCTTTTCCAGGGTAAGTGGCTCACTGTGTGAGCCACATCCATACCCGAGAACCTTCCTGAGTGCCAAAAGTGGCTCATCTAGTGTGCCACTTCTTCATTCAACGACATCCGCACTTAAAAAAGTGGTTCATCCAGTGAGCCATTTTCAGATTCAGAAACCTCTTTTCCGGGGTAAGTGGCTCACTGTGTGAGCCACTTCCAAGTTCAGAAACTTCTCTGCGAGCCAAAAGTGGCTCATCCAGTAAGCCACTTCTCAATTCAAAGACATCCTGACATAAAAAAGTGGTTCGTCCAGTGAGCCATTTTCAGATTCAGAAACCTCTTTTCCGGGGTAAGTGGCTCACTGTGTGAGCCACTTCCATACCCGAGAACCTCCCTGTGAGCCGAAAGTGGCTCATCCACTAAGCCACTTTCAAGTTCAGAAACTTCCGTGATAACCCAAAGTGGCCTATTTGCTAGACCACATTCAATCGGAACCCTTCACACATCGTCCTTGTACGTCCCTTTGTACGGCCCCTTGAACATATCCATCACACAAACACTATTTTCCCGGTCTGAAACGGAAAAGCACAAACCCGTTTGCTCAGAACAGATTTTCTATATACAATGAAGCAACGTATCTTCTGAAGAGGTACCTGCACCCAGGTACACTAACAGTTTCTATGGAATACGTATCGAGCGCTTCACCACGATGTGAGTTTGAAAAATCATGCGAGGAGGAAGAACCATGCTTCAAGGAGAAAAAGTCCAGCTAAGGCGCCTCGAACCTACCGACATAGACTTCATCATGCAGTGGGTGAATGATCCTGAGGTCACCAAATGGCTTTCATTTGTTTGGCCAGTATCCCGGAAATCCGAAGAGGAGTGGCTTGATAGAGCATCCAAAGCCGACGATCCTTCGGACCAAATCCTTGCTGTAGAAACAAAAGACGGGACATACATTGGTCAAGTAGGACTGCACAAGATAGATTACATATCGGGAATTGCGGAGTTAGGAATAGTCATAGGCAGAAAAGAATACTGGGGGCAAGGATACGGCAGTGACGCTCTAAGGACCTTGATTCGATTTGCGTTTTCCCAATTGAGGCTGAGAAAACTGCTCCTAACGTACTATGGCGATAACAAACGCGCAGAAAAGTGCTACTTGCGCCTAGGTTTCAAAGAAGTTGGGAGACTAAAAGACCATATGCTTCGAGGTGGCAAATTTCAAGATATAGTGTATATGGAGCTGTTTGCAGAAGATTTCCGGAAGGAAGACGAAAATGCTTGAGCCACAAGCACGAACCGTTTCGGAAATACGGCATAAGCGGCCACTCATTATTTTAATTGGAGGTTAAGTGATGAAACCATACCTTACTATGGAAGAAATAATATCCATCCCCCGGTTATCCGAGCCTGCCGTAAGCGAAGACGGCTGTAAGGTGGCTTGGGTCGAAACTATAACCGACTGGGACAAGAACGAATACCCTGAACATGTGCAAGTCTACGATACCAGGACTGAAACCAAGATTACTTTGGAGGCCGGAAGTGCATCCTCTAATTCACCGGCGTGGTCTACTACAAATAGACTAGCGTGGCTGGGTCTACGCGATGGACTGGGTCAGGTATTCGTACTAGCTGAAGGAAAACCTATCCAGGTCACCTCCATAAAAACCGGCGTGATCTCATTTCAATGGGCACCGGACGGTGAAGGGATTTACTTCATCGCCCCTGATCTTAAATGTCAAGAAGCGCTTGAAAAGCGCAAAGAACTCTATGGCGACTTTAGCTATGCAGAGAGGGATCGCACTTGGAATTCTTTATATTTTACGAAAATAGGGCCGGATGAAGATCTCATAAAAACCAACTCAACCCCTAAAGATCTCAGACCACAGGACCAAGAACCTGAAAGAAAACTCCTTGGCGACGAAAAGCACCACGTCCTCGGGTTCGCAGTGTCTCCAGATAGCACGAGTATAGCCACAATAGCTGCTCCAGGCTCAGATGTAGAAGCGAAAGAAGATGCGAAAGTGTATCTTTTCGACATGGCCACTTCCGAACTAAAGGAACTACCTGTGCCTAAACCGCTCGATAATTCGGGCATGGTGCTTTTTTCGCCTGATGGGAACAAAATTTGCTACGGGAAGCCCATAAACGAAGGCAAGTGGTTAAACGTTACGACTCTGGAGATCTTAGATCTAAGAAGCGGCGACGTATCCAGGCCCCTTATTGACCTAGATGAATGCACCTTCCCTGTTCGCTGGTCAGACAAAGGTTTGGTGTTTACTATTCAGCGCAGAACTGACTATTACGTATACATGATGGACAATGAAGGAAAGGTAGTTCCTCTTCTAGATAAGCCAGGCACCGTTTCACTTTCAGCAGCGGTTACTCAAAAGGGAGATAGCTTGGCGACTCTTACGGCAACTAGAGATAAGCCTTTTGAAATATACCTAAATGGTAAAGCAGTCACCAACCAAACCCGGTACTATGACTCAAAAACATTGAGCCACAAAGAAGTAGTAACTTGGCAA
>Ga0209409_1002490_pt1 | contig 13541 bp, 14 predicted proteins | sample AD_JPNMR1_MetaG_FD_184424 | JGI IMG/M metagenome (GOLD analysis project Ga0209409, IMG submission 184424) | Active sludge microbial communities of municipal wastewater-treating anaerobic digesters from Japan - AD_JPNMR1_MetaG (SPAdes) (version 2) | ecosystem: Engineered > Bioreactor > Anaerobic...
ATGCATTTCATCATTTTTGTTTAATAAAATAATATTTAAGTTCTGTATTACAAAAACTTTTTCTGATAAAAGTGTTAATAAATTAAGAATCTTTTTCAGATCTAGGTTATTAAATTCCATTTGTAAAATTTCTTTCTGCATATTTTGCATTTTTATATTAAAATTACCTACTAAGTAAAGGTCATCACTTATTTTTTTGTATTCATAGTTAGTTGAGTATAATAAACTATCTAAGGCATTTTCTAGATTTATGGCGTTTATTGTTGTATGAATAGTACCTTTGATATCGGGGGATGTTAGTATAGTTGAACCACTAATTTCTTCTAGTGCTTTCAAAGCCTCTTTTAAAGCTATATTGGGGAGAGTAATTTGAATATTAGAAAAGCCAGTTATACTAGTTATGAAAATTAATAATAGAAAGAAGATTTTACGCATTTTATTCTCCTTGTTATTCTCCTTGTTATAACGTGAATGAATAGCTGTAAGTTTTTATTATGCTTTTTGGATCAGTATATGAATAATATTCAATATCAATTATAATGGTGTCTACACCTAATTCAACAATTAATTGATTGTTTATCGAAATTGATTGTTCTGGAAGAATCGGTTTTTCGGGTAGTATTCTAATTTCTTCACCAACTTTTTTGCCTATTTGTTTGTTGAATTTGTTTATTTTAATCTGGTAGAGCAAAGTTGAATTACCTGTGTTTTCAATATCAATTTTAAAATTTAGGTTCTTATTAAATTTATTGATTGGGATTAGTTCGATTGATGTGACGTTACTTTTTACTTCATATTTGTTGTTACCAAAGTTTATAACAGTTGGGATTTTCGTTGTATTGTAGAAAATTTTTTCTCGCGAGTAACCTTCTGAGATTAATTGAACAGTGCCAAAAAATTCTCCCTCTAAATTTTGAAGGTTTGCTCTTCTGTAGTCTGCAATTAAATTAATTTCTCCTTTTTCATCTGGTTTTAGAGAAATTTTTGAGGGATTCTCGCTTATATATTTTGGATTTATGCTTCTTTCTAGAGGAATATCTACGGTTGAACTAATAAAATCAATCGAAAGATTTGCATCTATATAGTCGTTATTTAAAATAGTTAGGGTTTCTTGTTGTGGAGTAGTTATATATTCTCTGGTGCTCATTTCCTTAGGCACAGAAATATATAATTTGTTTTTATTTACCACAAAGTTAATAGCTTTTCTATCTAAATATATAGTTTCTGGAATGGTGAATTCTTTTTCTAATACATATTTTTCTTGTAAATAATTTTTGTACCCATAATTTAATTCCATACGAATTCGGTATTTTCCAGGTTTCAGGTATCGATCAATAAATATTTCAAAGTCTTTTTCTGTTTGAGGGAGAATTGCCGATTGATAACCTTCAAATAAAGGTTTTTCTACAATGAAATTTGAGTTTTCTTTAGAAGTAAGTCTAAAATTTCCTGAAATTTCTAAAATTAGATTGCTATCGTTTGTAATTGTGAAAGGGAAAATAGTTCCCAATTTATCTTCGTAAGAAATATGTAAATCACCACTGTAAATTTCTACAGTGGGATGATAATCAAATTGAGGAATTATGTTAATTCTAAATAAAATAGGAAAATAAATATTTCCTATCTCGTTTATAAAATTATTTTCAATAGAGAATTGGAAAAAAAAGAAATAAGAACCGACATTTGTTTTAGTAGGAGAAACGACAAAGTTTACATTCTGAGTTTCATAAGGGTTTAAATAAATTGTCTTAGGGTATGAAATATCTACAAAATCGTTTTTAGATAGATTTTTTATCTGAATGATTTGTTCATAGTTTTTATCGTTAACGAAAACGAAGGGCACTACAACTTCTTTATAATCAATTAAATCAATATTTATAAAATATTTGTCTATTTTAAGAGAAAAACATAGCGAAGAAATTGTTAATACTATTAGAAAAAAGCAAACTTTCTTCAAACATAATTCCTCCTCGTTTGATGTTTTTATAAAACTTTGACACGGATTCTTTTTTATTATAACATATCAAACAAATTAATTGTTAATAGATAAACTATTGATTTTTTAACAAATACTTGATAATATAGAAACGATGAAATAATTTTCAATATTTTTTTTGATTATTTCAACTCGCATATTTTAAATTTAACGAATTTTGTAAAGAAATTGAAAGGAGCGAAGTTATGGCAGCTTGGATGGATTCCTCTATTTTTAATTATGTGGTTTTGCCTTTTATTATTTTTTTAATGAGGCTTACAGACGTAACTTTAATGACACTTAGGATAATTTTTGTTTCAAAAGGATATAAACTTTGGTCGTCTGTTATGGGCTTTTTTGAGGTTAGCGTTTGGCTAGTTGCCATATCCCAAGTTATGAATAATTTAGATAAGCCATTGTATGCAATAGCTTACGCTGTTGGTTTTGCGTGTGGAAATTATCTTGGGGCATATTTGGATGAAAAAATTGCTTTGGGAGTGAATTTATTACAGATAATAACCAATAAGGATGCAGAACAGTTAGTAAAGTACTTGAGGGACAATGACTTTGGAGTAACTAGTATTAATGCAGAAGGAGCTAGAGGCCCTGTAAAAGTAATTTATAGTGTTGTAAGAAGGAAAGATTTAAATAAAATAATTCAAATAGTAAACGAGTTTAATCCTAATGCTTTTTATTCAGTTGCTGAGGTTAGAAGTGTTAACAAGGGAATATTTCCAGTAAAAACTCCTAAAGACAAAAAATTAGGAAGGTTTATTAAAAACGGAAAATAAAAGATTATGAGATTGATAGTTTTTATCGAAATTTTTTATTTTATATAATATCATATTGCAAAAAATGTTAAAAAGTAAATATGTAATATTAGTCATTTCGGGAAGTTGTCTATATAATGGGTTAAAATAAATCCTTTTTTTAAAAATTAATCTTAAAATTAATTGGGTATCAGGGCGGCGCATTTAATTTATGTTAGAAAGGCTTTTGGAGGTTTCTTAAACTATTCCTAAGTTAGATTCTAAAATTTAGTTTATTATTGAGCCGCTCCTTTCCTACAAAAAATCCTTCATCTTCTAAAAATATAATAAACAGAGCTTTCATATTCTTTTTTAAGTTGATGAAATATTAGTTCAAAAAATATAGTTTTGAATTTATAGAGAATTTGGGTAGAAACCCTCTCTTTTTCATAGACAAATTAAAAAAGTTAAAAAGAATTGAAAAGGGTAACAGGGCGAATCCCTTTCCTTTTTCCCTTGGTACAAGTAGAAAAAATGCAATGGTTAATTATTGTTTTTGAATTTAAAAGGGTAACAGGGCGCAGCCCTCCCCTTTCCCTTGGTACAAGTAGAAAAAGAAGTTAAAAAATTAAGAGTTAGTGAGGATTAGAAGTTGGTAAGTATTTTGCAAAAAAATCAAATACGAAACATATATATAATTAAGGTAGACCTTAGAATTTCTAAAGTGAGTAAATTACTATTACATGAGGAGGAGGATAATATTGAAGGAACAAATTACTACTTCAGAAGCTCCAAAAGCGATAGGCCCTTATTCTCAGGCGGTGAGAGTTGACGGTTTTTTATTTATTTCTGGTATTCTTCCCATAGATCCAAAAACAGGTCAGATGGTGGAGATGAATATACGAGATCAAACATTACAGGTAATGAATAATCTAGAGGCTATTTTAGAGGCTGCAGGTTTAAAAATAAGTAATGTTGTAAAAACAACCATTTTTTTAAAAGATTTGAGTCATTTTAATGAAGTTAATGATATTTATGGTAGTTTTTTCAGTGAAATACCACCAGCAAGGTCGTGCATAGAGGTTAGCAGATTGCCAAAAGATGCTTTGATTGAAATTGAAGCAATTGCTAGATAGAAATTATAAATAGGAGGTGTTTTTGTATGATGTATCCACCCGAGCCTTTTAAAATCAAATCTGTTGAGACAATAAAAATGACGACGAAAGAAGAACGAGCCCAAGTTCTGAAAGAAGCAGGGTATAATACTTTTCTAATTCCTTCAAAAAAAGTTTACATTGATTTATTAACAGATAGCGGAACTTCTGCTATGAGTGATCATCAGTGGGCGTCTATGATGATTGGAGACGAAGCTTATGGGGGAAGTGAGAATTGGTATCATCTCAGAGATGCTGTTCAAGAGGTTTATGGCTTTGAATATGTTGTACCTACTCATCAAGGCAGAGGTGCAGAAAATCTTTTATCTCAAATTATGATAAAACACGGTGATTATATTCCTGGAAATATGTATTTCACTACTACAAGAACACATATAGAATTAAACGGTGGTAAATTTGTGGATGTAATTATAGATGAAGCACATCAACCTGAGATTGAGTTGCCTTTTAAAGGCAATGTAGATTTAAAAAAGTACCAAAATTTAATTGATGAAGTTGGGGCAAATAGAATTCCTTATATTTGTGTTGGAGTTACCGTTAACATGGCTGGAGGTCAGCCTGTTAGTATGGAAAATTTAAGAAAAGTTAAAGAAATTTCAGAAAAAAATGGTATAAAAGTGATGTTTGATGCTACTAGATGCGTAGAAAATGCCTATTTTATAAAAGAGAGAGAACCTGGGTATGGGGATAAAAGTATAGCAGAAATTTTGAAAGAAATGATGAGTTATGCAGATGGGTGTACTATGAGTGGGAAAAAAGATTGTTTGGTAAATATTGGTGGTTTTTTGGCTTTAAGAGATCAAGATTTATATGAAAAGGCTACTTCTTTAGTAGTTGTGTATGAAGGAATGCCCACCTACGGAGGTATGGCTGGTAGAGACATGGAGGCTATGGCAACAGGAATTTATGAATCTTTAGATTTTCATTATATTGAGCATAGAATCAAACAGGTAAGATATTTAGGAGATAAGTTAGACGAAGCAGGCATTCCTATTATTAAACCAGTGGGAGGTCATGCGGTTTTTTTAGATGCAAAAAGATTTTTGCCACATTTATCACAAGATGAGCTGCCTGCACAAGCTTTGTCAGCGGAAATATATTTAGATTCAGGGGTACGTTCAATGGAGAGAGGAATAGTATCTGCAGGTAGAGATGAAAAAGGCAGAAATCGTTATCCAAAACTTGAAACTGTTAGATTAACAATTCCCAGAAGGGTGTATACTTATTCCCATATGGATGTTGTTGCTGATTCAGTTATTAGTTTATTTGATAAGCGGAATTCTATTAAAGGTTTGGAATTTGTCTATGAGCCCCCAGTTTTAAGGTTCTTTACAGCTAGATTCAAACCCATTGAATAAAAACTTGATTTTCTTCAGTTAATACTTCTTTTTATTGTTGAATTCTTCCGTTCTTATTTTAATGGAGTTTACAATGTTGAACTGATACTTTTTTAGACTGAATAGGGCAGTAAAGAGGTGATAAAAATGGAAATTACTGTTCAAGATGTAATTAATGCAATAGTTCTTCCAAAATTAAGTAGTGAAGCTACTGTTGATAAACTTCTATTTGGTGATCCTGAAACTATAGTAACTGGAATTTCTGTAACTTTTTTAGCCACTCAAGAGGTAATTGAACAGTCAATCAAACTTGGAAATAATTTTATTATCACTCATGAAGGGATTTTTTATAGCCATATTGGAAATACTGAGTTTTTGAAATCGGATCCGGTTTTTAAGCAAAAGCTACACTTAATAGAATCAAATAGTTTGTCAATTTTTAGGTTTCATGACAACATTCATAGATATCAACCAGATGGTATTATGGCAGGATTATTAAAGAGATTATCTTTGGATATTTATGAGGTTAATAGAAGTCAAACTTATTCAATAATTGAAATTCCTAAAAAAAGTTTACTTGAGATTATACAAGATATAAAAAAATCTTTAGATATAGATTATATACGATATATGGGAGATTTATCAATGGAATGTAGGAGAGTAGGCATATTAGTTGGTTATAGGGGAACCGGTGAAATGATTATACCTCTTTTTCATAAAGAAAGTCTTGATTTAGTAATTTATGGAGAAGGTCCTGAATGGGAAGCCCCTGAATATGTTAGAGACGCAATTAGGCAAGGCAATCATAAGGCTTTGATTGTTTTAGGACATGCTGAAAGCGAAAAGCCAGGTATGGAATATGTTGCAAACTTAATAAAGTTAAAATTTCCAAGTATTCCAGTCCATTATATTGACCTTGAACCGCTTTTTTGTGTCTATTAACAAAATCTTTTAATAATATCTTTCACTTTTCTCAAGCTGGTTATTAATCTACAGATTTATTAAAAAGATTGTAAGCTCTGTTTGATGGATTTTTTTACTCATTACAGAAAAACCAAAAATTATCTTATTATTAAATTACAAAGACATGTAAGTGTTTGTTTAACAATAAGAACAGATTTTTTAAATCAAATTGTGATATAATAAATAATGTAGGTGTTTTTAATTACAAATTCGTTTTTTTGAGTTTGTCAAAGGAGGAATAGAAATGGGTATGAAAATTTCTTCACCTGTTTTTAAGAACAATGATTATATTCCGAGTAAGTATTCATGTGAAGGGAGAGACATTAATCCGCCTTTGATCATTGAAGAAATTCCAAATAACACAAAATATCTTGCATTAATAATGGATGATCCTGACGCTCCTCGAGGCACATTCGTACACTGGGTTGCTTGGAATATTGAAGCGGTAAATGAGATACCTGAAGCTATCCCTAAAATGCACGTAGTTACCTCTCCTATATCGATGAGACAAGGCAAAAATAGTGCTTATCAGATAGGTTATATAGGTCCTTGCCCACCTGTAGGTCATGGAGTCCATCATTATCACTTTAAAATATATGCATTAGATACTGAGTTAGATCTACCCGAAAGTTCAAAGAAAGAGGACCTTTTAGAAGCTATGAACGGTCACATAATTGAACAAGCTGAGATAGTTGGACTATACAAAAGAACTTGAGTAAGATCAAATTGTCTATACTATAAATTATTGTATTTCATTGGATTAATTAACTGAAAGTATAGGAGGAAAATTATGGATTTTAAATTAGATTTAGTTCAAGTAACAATACCTGAAGATGCAAATGTAATCATAGGTCAATCCCATTTTATAAAGACTGTAGAAGATATTTATGAATGTATAGTGACTACCAACCCTTCCTTAAAGTTTGGAATAGCATTTATTGAAGCCTCTGGTCCAAGACTTATAAGATTTGATGGAAATGATGAAGAGCTGATTAAAATTGCAGTAGAAAATGCTCAAAAGATTGGGGCGGGACATTGCTTTGTCATTGTATTGAAAGAGGGTTTCCCAATAAATATAAAGAATCAATTACAAAATGTTCAAGAAGTTATTGGTATTTTCGCTGCTACTGCAAATCCTCTTCAAATAATCATTGCTGAAAGTGAACAAGGAAGAGGTATTTTAGGTGTTATTGATGGGTTTAAACCTTTAGGCATAGAAAATCAGAAGGATATTGAAAATAGGAAAGACTTTTTGAGAAAAATTACACAATATAAAAGATGATGGCTATTAATATTTTTGAATTAGAGAATTTTTTAAATTCTATATTAAAACCATGGGATTATGATGACTTTTGCCATAATGGGATACAGATTGAAGGGGCTCACACTATTAACAAAATAGCTGTAGGGGTATCATTTAATGAAGAATTTATTAGTACAGCTATAAAAGAAAACTGTGATCTTTTGTTGGTTCATCATGGAATTTTTGGAAAAGATTTTTTTGAACTGAAAGGATATTTAAAAAGAAGAGTAGAAAAGGTCATAAAAAACAATTTGACGTTGATGGCTTATCATCTTCCTTTAGATGGACATGAAGAATATGGAAACAATGTTAGTATACTAAAATCATTAAATCTAAATATTAAAGAAAAGGTAGATGTAACCTTTATAGGTGAATACGAAGATCCTATTTTATTTATGGATTTTCATAAACAAGTAGAAAAGCTTTTCAATCCTCAACCCCTACTTGTCTATCAAAATAACAAATTTGTAAAAACCGTTGGGGTTTGTTCAGGAGGTGGTTCCTCTTTTTTGGAGAGTGTTGAAAATAAAATAGATACTTTTATAACTGGAGAGGTTAAAGAACAAACTAGAAATATTGTTGCTGAAATGGGTATTAATTTTATTAATGCAGGACACTATTCAACAGAAGTTTTTGGAATCAAAAATATAGGAGATTTAATCAGAAATAGCTTTGGTATAGAAGTTGAATTTATAGATATTTACAACGAAATTTAAATCGATTTAATTTTAGATTCTTTAGGAGAAATTATGTGGATTGTGCTTATTTTTGTGATTATAACTATAGGTTATTTTTTATTTTTTTGGATAATTCCTTTTTCGTTGAAAGGGGCTATCTATGATCCAAGTAATAAGGAAGCAGTTAAAAAAATGGTTGAACTTGCCCAGATTAAACCTGGAGAAAAGTCGGTTGATTTAGGTTCAGGAGATGGAAGGGTAGTTATTGAGTTTGCAAAAAAAGGTATCCAAGCTCACGGATACGAGATTAACCCTTTATTAGTTATCATTTCAAGAATAAATATTAGAAAGGCTGGGTTGAAAGGAAAGGCTTTTATTCATTGGAATAATTTTTGGAAAGTTGATTTGTCCCAGTATGACATTATTACAGTTTTTCAGGTGAGTTTTGCAATGGATAGATTAGAAAAAAAACTTATGTATGAATTAAAACCCGGTGCACGAGTAATATCTAATTATTGGACGTTTCCTAATTGGAGACCTAGCAAATACGAAAAGGATGTCTATGTTTATGAGAAAAAGATTAACTATATCTTTTATGAGTGAATGAAGAACGAGGTAAAATGACAAAATATTTTTTTATCCTGTTAATTTTTATACCTTTGGTTTGTTTTTCCTTTAATTTGTATTATTTTCCAGCTACCCTTCATATAGAAGATGACAGATTAGTAAATTTTTCAAATCAGTTTTGTATAAAGTTTAATGAGCAAATCGCAGTATTAGAGGCAAGTTCTCTTGAAGAGTTTACTGAATTAACTAAATTGCCTTACTCATATTATGCAGGTGCGTTGATAGTATCAAAAAACGATTATTATATAGTAACGTTACCTTTTGACGTATTGCACAAGAAAGGAATATTTTATAGTACATTAGTTCATGAGATAATGCATTATTATCTTGAAAGTTATTTTGATTTTTCCGAGGAGGAACAAGAAGATATAATTTCACAATTTATAAACTAATTAATAATCATTAAAAATAAGTACTTTTGTACCTTTGAATTAACTGCTACTCATTTACTACCTTGCGAGGGGGAATTAAAATGAAGATACAATTGTACAACGTTTTTGTGGAACCATTTAAAATTGCTTTTAGTAAAGAGCCTATAATACTTATTCCTCTTTTCATTAGCATATTACTTACTATTATTTTTGATATTATTGGCCAATTTGGTCCAGTCGCTTATTTTGTCTCAGTCATGCTAACAGGGATTTTTAACACTTTTTTCTATGCATGGACTACAATATTGTATAACGAGTTTAAAGAACATGAAAAAGCTGACATGAGAGATAGTTTTGCAAGGATTAAGAAACTTTTTCTTGATATTACGATACTTTCGATTTTTGTAGGTTTTTTAATTTCTATAGGATTTATGGCTTTTGTGATACCGGGTATTATTTTAGCACTTTTTCTTATTTTTTCTCCTTGTGTTTTTGTGGTAGAAGATGTTTCATTAGCTGATTCAATAAGAAAAAGTTTTTCTTTTGTTTTTAAGGCAGAACATTTTTTCCAGATATTAATTGTATTGGTTGCCATATTTCTTTTGGGATTAATACCTTATATAGGTGTTTATATCTCAACCTTACTTGAGTTTTTGTGGCTTCCTTATCTTTATGTATATTATCATGATAACAATCAAGTAGTCGCTCCTCAAAAACCTCAGGTTAAAGAAAATAAACAAGATTAAAAGAAATTTAGCGTTAGTGAAGATTAGAAGTCGAGGATTTTTTGTGTAAATAATCAAATTCAAAACATACATATAGTAAGGATTTTAGAATTTCTAAAGTGAGTATATTTGAAATTATAGAGGAGGTGTTTTATTTGAATAAAAAAAAGGCTTTAGGTATATTGGAATATGCGTTAGCCAAGGAAATTGAAGGCATGCAATTTTATGAGTCTAAATCAAAAACTGTAAAAATTAAACAGGTAAAAGAAACATTTGAAGAACTTAGTAACATGGAGAAAAATCATGCAGATTATATAACCAGTCTTATAAATGAAATAGATGAACATGATTATGTACATTTTAGGCAAGAAACAGATATAGGTCAATCCTTTCGTAAAAAAGCTGAACAGGAAATACCATATTCTGGGGATTTTAGTGCGCTAAGATCTGATATTCCTGTTTTGAGGATGGCTTATTTGATAGAAGAAGACTTTATGAATTTTTACAATCAAGCTGCTGAAAGAGTGGAGGATGAAGAACTCAAGAAGATTTTAAAACATTTAGCAGAGTGGGAAAAGAATCACAGAGACATGATTTATAAGTTGTATCAAAAAACTGCAAAAGATTATTGGGAACATGTTGAAGTTGAGCCTCTATTTTAGAGTTAAATAGTAGTAGGGATGCCTTATAGCATCCCTACTTTTTAATTTTATTAAGATGTATCTTGTTTAGAAAAAGACCAGTTTGTAAGCAAAAGGCAATAAAAAACATACTTAAAGGAAGTGATATATCTGTGAGAAAGTGCTTATCCCTATTGTTCTATATAGCTATAATATTATTATTTTTATCAGGATGCACAAGCAGCCCTAATCAACCTAAAGAAATGGATTGGAAGCCTTCAGAATTTGAAACCGTAAACGACATTGATGATGTCTCCATGATCCTGGATGAAGGAACAGTATTGCCCACTAGATTAACTGTTATATTAGAAAATCATTCTGATAAAGAATATATCTATACGGAATATATGTGGCTAGAAAAGAAGATAGACGGAGAATGGTATCAAGTCCCTACTATTATAGATGATTATGGATTTCAAGATATTGCCTATATGTTAGCAGCTGGTGAAGCTAAAGATGAAGTAATTGATTGGGCCTGGCTTTACGGAGAACTAGAAAAAGGAGAATATAGATTAATTAAACATGTATTCCCTTCAGATACAGAAGAACATAATCCGTATTATTTAGCAGTTGAGTTTGAAATAACAAATTAATGTTTACGTTAAAATATAACCCTTATGTTGTTTAATTTTTTACATTTGCATTAATTCAAAAAAAATGAAAAAAGACTTCAATGTTATTAAAAAGTTAATATTTTAACCTAAATTGGCAAGAAGTCTCCCAACATCTGTAAGTGGGAGATGAATTGCCGAAAATGTTTGACGAATATATTGTGGAGTATCAATTAATGCAATAAAACGATATATAAAAGACCAAGGAAAGTGATGTGTAATTATGTTAAAAGCATACAAATTTAGATTATATCCTAATAAAAAACAACAAGAATATTTTGCTAAATGCTTTGGTTGTGTCAGATTTATATATAACAAGATGTTAGCAGATAAAATTGAATATTACAAAACAACTGGGAAGATATTAAACAATACACCTGCACAATATAAAAAAGAGTATCCTTGGCTAAAAGAGGTAGATAGTTTAGCTTTAGCAAATGCACAACTTAACTTAAATAAAGTATATAAGAACTTCTTAAAGGATAAATCTGTTGGTTTTCCTAAATTCAAGAAGAAAAAGAATAAACAATCATATACAACTAATAATCAGAATGGGACTATATACATTAAAGATGGTTATATTAAACTACCTAAATTAAAATCAATGGTAAAGGTTAAACAACATAGGGAATTCAATGGAAAAATTAAATCAGTAACTATATCAAAAACACTAACTAATAAATATTATGTTTCAATTTTAGTCGAAGAAGAAATAACGCCATTGCCTAAAATAGATAAGAAAATAGGTATTGATCTAGGTATAAAAGATTTTGCAGTAACAAGTGATGGAGAAATATTTGAAAATCCTAAGTGGTTAAGAAAGTTGGAACAAAGAGTAAAATTTTTACAAAGAAGTTTGTCAAGAAAAAAGAAAGGTAGTAAAAACAGGGAAAAAGTAAGATTAAAACTTGCTAAAGCTTATGAAAAACTAGTAAATCAAAGGCAAGATTTTCTTCACAAACTATCTTCTAAAATTATAAACGAAAACCAAGTTATAGTTTTAGAAGATTTGAAAGTGAAGAATATGCTTAAGAATCAGAATTTAGCAAAATCAATATCAGAGGTAGCATGGCATAAATTTAGACAAATGTTAGAATACAAAGCAAAATGGTATGGCAGAGAAATCATAATAGCTCCATCAAATTATGCAAGTAGTCAAATATGTAGTAATTGTGGATATAAAAACGAAGAAGTAAAGAATTTAGTATTAAGAGAATGGATTTGTCCTAAGTGTGGGGTACATCATGATAGAGATATAAATGCAAGTAAGAATTTGCTGAAGCTAGCTATATAACTTTGGTATATTCGGGGATGGAACAGCCCTTTGAGCGTGGGGAATCTGGTAGCAAAAGCTACCTTGACCACGAAGCCACCCACCTTTATAGGTGGTGGTAGTTCACTATGGTATTATATTAATAACATATGATTAATTTTTTTAAGAAGGGAGGGGATTGCACTATTATCTCCATATTTAAGGAGATTAATGTGCTGAATAACTATGAGCATAAATTATGATATTGTTAAGCAATACCTTGATAAGCAAAGAATAAAAGCTGTAGAAATATATGATTTTTCTAAAAAGAAGGTAAAATACTCAGATAAAATAACTGGTTGGAAAATAAATACGTTTAAAGGTGATGAAGAAGTAACAAGAGCATATTTACTTGCAAAGTTAACAAATGAATTAGGCTACAAACTTGAAAATATTGAAATTGAACGTGAATATGACATTGGAAGACCAAAGGTTAATAAACCAAGAAACGATGTTTTAGTAAAATATGATAATAGTGAAGATATATTTTTATACATCGAAGTTAAAAGTCCAGACCAATATAATCCTGATGATGATACAATAGAAAAACAGTTATTTAATCTTGCTTCTCAGGAAATTGGAAAAGGACGAAAGGTTAAATATTTAGTATTATATACAATTGATACTAAAACAACAAATATTGAAGATAAATGTATTGTAATTGATTATGAAAATTATAAAACATATGAACAATGGAATAAAGAAAGAATATCAACTAATCAAATTCCTGCTCTTTATGGAAAATCATTAAAAAAACCTTATGTAAAAGGCAGTGATAATGATTTAAAAAAAGATTTTACACATGAACAGTTAAATTCATTAAGAAAAAGGCTCCATGATATATTATGGGGCGGTGGAAGCATAGATGACAATGAAATATTTTCTTCTTTAGTAAACATAATCTTAGCTAAAATACAAGATGAAAGTGAAAAAGCAGATGGTGAAACCTATGAATTTCAAATATTTACTACAAAAGATGGTGAAGATTTAGAACCAGATCACGAAATTTTTAATAGACTAAATAATTTGTATAGAA
>Ga0209409_1002498_pt1 | contig 13512 bp, 12 predicted proteins | sample AD_JPNMR1_MetaG_FD_184424 | JGI IMG/M metagenome (GOLD analysis project Ga0209409, IMG submission 184424) | Active sludge microbial communities of municipal wastewater-treating anaerobic digesters from Japan - AD_JPNMR1_MetaG (SPAdes) (version 2) | ecosystem: Engineered > Bioreactor > Anaerobic...
TGTACGAGTTGAGTACATAGGTAACACTTTTTGGTTCTGAAATTGAGATAAAAAATTTATAGGAGAAACATACCCTAAAGATTTATGCGGTCTATTAAAATTATACTCTATCAACCATTCAGTTAGCAAAGAATTAAGAAGATCTACATCATCTATGTAATTACCCATCTGGAAAAATTCATCTTCCAATGTTCTGTTGAACCTTTCTATATATGCATTATCTTTTGGGGTTTTTACCCTTGAAAAATAATGTTCTAATTTTAAATCTTTACACGCTTTATCAAAATACTTATGATACTCACTGCCATTATCGCTCTGAACATAAAAATCCTTCTCATTTACCAAATAATACAATCTTAACAAAAAGTCTCTTGCATTATATGAACTGCCATTTTTATACATCCTTGAAAATGCAAGTTTACTATGTGTTTCTATTGCTGAAAATATATATCTTTTTGCTGGATTACACCAGATTACTTTTGTATCCATTTGAAATAATAATTTATCTATTGGTTTATTTTTCAATTCTGTTATTCTCTTGTTATTTTCTGCCAATTTCCTCTTTCTTCTTAACTTTTCATTCCTTACCGGATTATTATATAAATCATATTCCCGTATTACTCTGTATATCTTCCACGCGCTTATTTTTTCTCCATATCTTTCATAATACAAAACCGCTATGTACTGCCCCCCATTTGTCAAGAGCAAAATAAGGGAGAATTAGGCGACCTGGTTAAAGGTAATTGTTTTATCTCTTTTTGTTCAAATTCCACTGGTGTCATATATCCTAATGATGAATGTGGATAATCCTGGTTATATCGGTTAATCCAGTTTGTCAATTCTTCGTTGAACTCATATATACTTGTCCACTCTCTTGTCCACACCTTCCTCTTCTTTTAATATCCGTATCACTCGTTCAGTATCCGCATTCCCCTTTGGATTGTTATAACTGGCAAATACCTGCTTGATTCCCAGAATAGATGCCTCGTTTATAAATTTCCCTGAGGTCGGCTGTGACCCATTGTCACTGACCAGATGTAAAGTTCCATTTTCCCTTATACCTGTTGGAAATTGCTTCACTATTGCCAGATTTAATGCTGATAACCATTGCCTGGTGGTAGATGTTTCTCCACAATACCAACCTACTATCTTTTTCGTATACCAGTCCAGCACTATTATCACTGATATCCATCCATATGCTGTTATCATTACTTTGGTCATATCTACTGCCCAGACCTGATTAACTGCACTTGCACGTATCTTCTCAGGATACTTTTTCCTGATCGCTTTTAACTGCTTTATCTGACTAACTAATAATCTGTTTTCTTTCATAAGCCGGTATATGGGTTTCTTGTTTACTTGATACCCCTGCCGGTATTTCATATACGCCCATACTCTTCTGTATCCCCACAATGGATGCTCCCCTTTTAACTGGTTTATCTGCTCTAAAATCTGTCTGTTCCGTTCTTCTATTGACTTTGCCTTCTGCCGCTTCATTCGTACTGGCTTTTTTTAACTCAGTCGTCAAATCTCCAATAATAGTCTTAAGTCTGGTGTTCCCTGTCGTTCATTTCAAACACCTTTGGCCCTTTTTCAAAAAATTCATCTCGCCATCGGTAATATTGGGCCTGGGAAATTTGATACTGACTACAAATCTCACTGATTTTCCCACTCTTTATCCCTTCAAGTACTACCTCAAACTTCTGCCTGCTCTCCCATTTCCTTCGTTTCATTTCCGCCTCCCTTTTAGAGGCCTTTATTCTACCTTATTTCCATCCTTTCCTTAATAGGGAGCAGTATAAGTACCCTCACCTTAATCCTTTCCTGCAAGAAACGAGAAAAAAAGAAAACATGGGAGAGGGCAAGGTCGAAAGTGAAAAAAAAGAAGACAGAAAGGCAGGAAAATTTGGGGTAAAATATAAAACAATGAAAAAAGACAAAAAAGTAGTTCAATCACAGTTTCTGGGAGAATGGTTTCACAAACAAGGAGAACAAAATGCAGAAGCCAACAGATATTGAAAAGGCGCTACAAAGAAAATATCCTGAGCAAGTGGTGCTTGTAACAACACAAAATAAACAGGGCAAAAATAATGTCATGGCTGTGGGATGGGCGGCAATTGCTTCAAGCGAGCCAGTGATGTTTGTTCTCGGTATTGATGAGCAGGCATGCACATATCAAAACATTCTTGAAACCAAACAGTTTGTGGTAAGCTTTCCATCAGAAAAAATGGCAAAAGAGACATTATTTGTAGGAAGTGTTCACGGGTACAGCAGAGACAAAATTCAGGAATCTGGATTGAGAATTCAAAAAGCAGCCTTTGTCAATGCACCGGTGCTTGTGGATGCTGTCGCAAACTTTGAGTGTGAACTTGTTGAAATTACAAAGCCAGGTGATTGCCCGCTTGTCGTAGGAAAGGTTGTGTATGCGTGGGAAAACACAGATGAAGAATTGAAACGGCTTTATACTGTGGGGAAGAACCATAAACTTGCTGGCGTAAGACCAATTGAAACATAACAAATGTCAAAAAAAACCCTATTGACTGTTTTTCTTATGTCCCTTTCTGTTTTGATATTTGAGATATCTCTGATGCGCGTGTTTTCTGTGCTTTTGAGATACCACTTTGTTTTTCTTATTGTTTCAATGAGCATGTGCGGACTTGGTTGCGGAGGAATACTCTGGGCATTCATTCAGAAAAAACTTCAATCACATGTCAAGCCAGAAAATATGATTTTTATTCTGTCAATTCTTACCGGAATTCTGATGCCGGCGTGCATCATACTTCTTTTTAAAAGTCCTGTAAAGGATTTTCTTACCAGATACACAGTTATTTCTTTTGTTCCGTTTCTTCCGTTTTTACTTGCTGGCAGTTTTTTTTCATGCGTTTTTCAAAATTATGGCTCTTTCAGTGGTAGAATTTATTTTGCTGATCTTGCTGGCGCTGGAATTGGATGTCTGTTGGTATTGGTGTTGTTAAAAGTAGGCGGAATCAATAGTTGCTTTGGCGCAGGCGCAATATGCCTCTTTGGAGCAGTCATTGCAGTATCCGGCTCAAAATCAATAAGAAAAATGCTTCTTTCAACAATGACTCTAACAGTGCTTTTGCTTCTTATTATCATAAATCACAAAGGAAAGTATTTTGACATTCCTTATGTGTCGGCTGAAAACGGACAACTTGTAAAGCCGCTGTTTACTGCCATTGACCAATCAAACGGTTCAATTGTTTATACTGAATGGAATGCCTTTGCAAGGACAGATGTTGTTGAATTTCCTCGATTAGCAGACATCAAATACATTTACACAGATGGCGATGTTCCAACAACAATGCATCTTTTTGACGGAAAACTTTCCTCTGTCAATTATCTGAAAAACACTGTCTTTTATCTTCCCTTTGCGGACTTACAAAATCCGAAAGTTCTCTCAATCGGTCCTGGTGGAGGCATTGATATTCTCGTTTCAATTCTTGGCGGTAGCAACGATATCACTGGTGTTGAAATCAACCCTTCAATGTTTTCAATCATGGATAAGTTTGCGCAATTCAATGGTAATCTTTATAAACACCATGGTGTGAAAATTTATCTTGATGATGGAAGAAGCTTTGTGAAAAGGACAAAAGAAAGATACGATGTGATTTATCTGGCTCTGACCCAGAGCGCAACAGGACAAAACGTTGGTGGTGTTCTTACAGAAGGATACATCCACACAAAAGAAGCATTCAGGGATTACCTTGATAAACTCAATGACACCGGGATGATTGTTTTTGTTACTCAGAATGAACTTTTACTTCTTAGAGGCTTTGCGACTTTTCTCCAGATATTCAATAATGTCCATGATCCTTCTGCTTTAAAGCGCCTGATGGTCTTTATGTGCCCACAGCAGATGTTTGAAACAACACCATATCGATATGTTCTTATTGCCGGAAAAAAGAATTTTTCCAGCCAGCGACTGATAAAAACGAAAAATCTTGCTGAAAAAATGGGGCTTGTTGCTGTATTTGTGCCTGGCATGGCCGCAAAAAGCCCGTTTGACAAATTTGGCGATTTTGTTGATGTGGAGAAATTTGTGAATACAATCAATTCCATGCTTGACCAACCAGTAAATCTTAGACCTGTCTCTGATGATAGCCCATTTTTCCTTGATTTAACCTTTGGTGTGCCAAAGCAGTTTCAAATGCTTTTGCTCGTCATTGTTATTGCTTCAATCGCCTGCATGTTGAATGTGATCTTAAGAAATGCCCAGGATATTCGCAACAAAAATTTCACAATTCCCTTTTTTGTATTCTATTTTGCCATTATTGGTCTTGGATATATGCTGGTTGAGATCGCATTGATTCAGGAGTTTATTTTATTTCTGGGGCATCCCACATTTGCGGTGAGTATCGTTCTTTTTGGACTGCTTGCTTCAAGCGGAATAGGTAGTTATGTCAGCCAGTTCTGGGGAAAAAATATATTAAAAAAGGTAATGATTACAAGCATTATTATTGGTGCTACTGGATTTTTTTACCTTGTTTTTTTACAGAATATTCTTGATACATGTATTGAACATGCACGATTGCTCAGGGTCCTGATATCTTTAACTTTGATTTTGCCAGCAGGATTTCTTATGGGAATTTTATTTCCCTCTGGCATGAAAATGATTACTGACTATAGAAAAGAAAATATCATTCCCTGGTTGTGGGCTATTAATGGACTGATGTCAGTATGTGGCTCCATTATCGCCATGATGATTGCAAAAACCAATGGATTTAGTGGCGCGTTTTTGACAGGCACTTTTTCTTATATTTTAATTTTCCCTGTGTGCCTGATTTTGAATTCAATAAACTATAACTTTATGGATGGAGGAAGAAAATGAAAGTTGAAGTGATTACTGTCGGAGAAATCCTTGTTGAAATTATGAGAAAAGGTACCACGCCTTTTGATGAGCCAGGAATTTTTCTCGGACCATATCCCAGTGGAGCGCCTGCAATTTTCATCTCTGCTGTCAGCCGCATATCCTGCAAGAAAGTAAAAACAGGTATTGTCAGTGTGCTTGGCAATGACGATTTTGGAAAACTTGTTGTTCAGAGATTAAAAAAAGATGGCGTGGATACATCCTGCGTCAGAACCTGCTCAACCACAACTGGTGTTGCCTTTGTAAGGTATCTTACAGATGGAAGCAGAAAATTTATTTTTCACTCAGGAGCAGCAGGACTTATTGAACCATCTGATATCAAAAAGAGTTATTTCTCAAAAGCAAAATTTCTTCATATCACAGGTAGTTCTCTTTTCATAAGTAACTCAAGCTTTCAGGTATGTCAGAAAGCGCTTGAAATCGCAGTGGATAACAATGTCAGGGTGAGTTTTGACCCGAATATCAGAAAGGAAATGGCATCCTTCGCCAGCAGTATTAAAAAAATTAACCTCTTTTTGAAGCACACAAACATTCTTTTTACCACAGAAGAAGAAATGCACATATTGTTTGGAGACAAAAAAATCAGTTCTATTGTTGGAAAACTTATCACTGATGGCATTGAAATTGTTGTAATAAAAAAGGGTGAGAATGGTTCTGAAATTTACACAGGTGGTGGGATGATTACAATACCCGCCTTAAAGGTAAACGTTGTTGACCCAACAGGCGCAGGCGACACATATGCAGGAGCATTTATTGGGTGCCACTGTCAGGGCAAAAACATTGAGGAATGCGGAAAAATCGCAAGCGTCACAGCATCGCTAAAATGCACTCGCCAGGGACCAATGAGCATCCCTGAATATCAAGAAATACATAAATACCTTTAATTAGTCCATACCTATGGCTTTGCGAAAATCTGATATGTCAATGGTCTGTTCTGAATTCATGTCTGCCAATTTTTTCAATCGGTCTGAATACGGAGGGTTATACTGCTGGCTATTGATAACCACTGGTAGCCCTATTGCCATTCTCAAACACAGTATCACATCTGAAATATCCACTTACAATGTTCCCAGCGCATATACCTCCATCTATATCTATCAAAATTACAGAAGACGAAGGGAATGCTGGTCCTGGAGAAAAACTCCATATTATTGCGCCATTTTCAGGATAGATTGCTTTAAGCCGGCTCCCGCCTGTTGCGTAAATTGTCCCGTCTTTTCCAATGGCAACAGACGGCATATTAGTATTTTCGTATTTCTGACTCCACTTGATGGTTCCAGGGGTACCACAGAAAACACTTGAAGAAAAAACAGAGAAATAGGTTAGAAACTAGAGTTTTTGTGATATAATAAACTGGATGAAAAAATATCTCAAAACAGCGTCTATTATTTTGCTTTTTTTATTTTTGCTGTCATTCAACGATAGTGCGGCAGAAATAACATTTGTCATTGGAGAGCCAGCCGGAACAATCCATCCGCTTCTTGGCGTGAACACAGGTCCTCTGATAGAAACTCGGGAACAGAAAGTTTTTGACTCTACAGAGTGGTACCGGAAAATTGGTGTAACAGCAGTCAGAACCCACGACTTCTACGGGTATCTTGATATGTCCGCCATTTATCCAGACCAGAATGCAGACCCATATAAACCATCTTCATACAACTTTGAATCAAGCGATCGTTTCTTTCTGGCAATCCTGAAGGGCGGATTTGAACCGTATCTGCGTATTGGAGATTCATGGAGCAGCGGGCCACAGTTCCCGTCTTTGAAAAGACGATCTCCTGTAAACAAAACGAACTGGATTCGCGCTGCTGTGGAGGTGGTGCGCCATTACCGAAAACTGGCTGGGCCCAAACTGCGATACGTTGAAATATGGAATGAACCAGACCACAGAAAATTCTGGGATGCTTCTCTTAACGAATTTTGCATTCTGTTCGACGAAACCGCACGTGCGCTGAAAACAGAGTTTCCTGATCTGAAAATTGGTGGGCCGGGTTTCACTGCCGCAGCAGTCCTGTTACCCAAAGGAAAGTTTGTGGTTGAGTCCTTTCTCGACTACCTTCAAAAACATCATACCCCTGTTGATTTTATTTCCTGGCATCTATACTCAAATAACCCTGATATGTTCGCCAGCGCTGCGCGTTTCTATCGAAACCAACTTGATGCGCACGGATTCAAAACAGCAGAGAGTCATCTAACTGAATACAATACAGATGGACGTCAGATACCCCAGGAAATGACCCTTTCTGGATTAAGGATGGGTTGCGCGGGCGCATCAATCCTCACTGCTGCATGGATTGCCCTGCAGAATGAAAATGTAGAAATGGCTTTTTTTTACCGGGGTACTGACGTTGCAATGGACCAGCCGCTTTTTTTTGGCATGTTTCGCGCCAATGGCGCTCCAAAACCATCTGCGCTTGCTTTTTCGTTCTGGTCGCGCATCGCAAGCTGCACCAGCCGGCTGAAGGTGATGAAGACAGAAACACACATTTCTCCTCTCAGGGTCATTGGAGGCAGAAACAATTCTGGAGATATTCTTCTGCTGATTTCCAATCCATCAGCTGAAAAAATACCGTGGATGATATCTTTTTCTGAAAATCAACCAGTTTCCGGTATGACAGTTGAAGAGATAAGCGATTCTTATGAATCAGTCGTAAAAAGAAATGTCGCTGGAAACAAAGACTGCAGTCCTGCTTATTCTGTGCAGCTGATAACCATAAAAAACAAAAACTGATTCTAAAATCGACACCCTACTTAACTATTATGTCAATCTGTTGTTTTCGCAGTCCTTGTGATTCAGCGAAAATTTTGATGGTGCCTCTTTTCCCTGTAGAACGAATACAGACCATGCATCTACCATGAAATGCCTTTCTGAAATGAGAATGAAATGGCTCTATTGATGTTGGGTCTCCATTATCCGTAGCAACAATTTCTCCTGGACCTTCTACACTGAAACCAATGACATTGTCAGCAAATGGACATAGATTCCCCTTTTCATCTATAACATCAGCACAAATAAACACCATGTCTTCACCGTCTGGTAGCATCTGTGTTCTGTCAGGCACCAAGCCAATTGCCGCTGGTTTTCCTGCTGTATAAACAACCACTTCCTTTGCAATATTTCCATCCTTATCATAGGCAACTGCCTTCAATTGCCCTGGCTCATAAACAACATGATTCCAGACCAGACGATACCTGTTTATCAATGCCATTTCGCATTTTTCTCGTATTCCCTGAGATACTCCATTGACGAAAAGTTCAACTGTGTCCCAGCTCGAATAGCATTGGACAAAAATTGGTTTGCCCTCATAACCATGCCATGTCCAGTGAGGAACAATATGAAGGGTCTTTTTGCTTGCCCACTTGCTCTGGTAAAGATAAAACCTGTCCTTTGGAATTCCAGCAAGGTCAATAATACCAAAGTAAGAACTTCTACTTGGCCATTTTTCAAAATAAGGATTTGGTTCCCCAAGATAATCAAAGCCAGTCCAGACAAATTCTCCCATAATAAATGGATGCTCATCCTGGGCTCTGAATTCAAAGTCAGGAATCGTACCCCATGTTGGTGAACAAAAATCAAAGCTATTTACCTGAAGTGACTCTCTTTCAGTTCCTCTTTCTTCTTCCACAGGGAAATAATATTCTCCTCGACTACTGAGACAGGATGCGGTTTCACTTCCAAACATCGGTTTTTTCGGCAACAATTGATGAAGTTTTCCATAATTGTGCGGTTGATAATTCCATCCAGGAATATCTACAATTTCAGCAAGCCCGTTTCTCACTGCATCAAAAGCCATATTAAAGGCAGATGTCGTGGGCCGGCTCGGGTCTTCTTCTTTACAAATGTTATGCAGAAATTTTGCAAGCTTCGGTCCTTCCACAGGATCTTTCTGTTCTGGAATCTCATTGCCAATACTCCACATAATAACTGATGGGTGATTTCTGTCTCTCCGTATCATCGCCCTTAAATCCTTTTCTGCCCACTGATCAAAAATAATATGATAGCCATTTTGCCGTTTTGGAATTTTCCACTCATCAAACGCTTCGTCAATCACAAGAAATCCCATTTCATCGGTTAACTCAAGTAATTCAGGTGCAGGAGGATTATGACTTGTCCTTATTGCATTGCATCCCATTTCTTTCAAAAGCATCAGTTGCCTTTTCAATGCTGACTTATTTACTGCCGCACCAAGCGGCCCAAGGTCATGATGCAAACATACTCCTTGAAACTTCACGTGTTTTCCATTAAGAAAAAATCCCTTTTTAGGATGAAACTCTATTGACCTTATTCCAAATACAGTGTCGTAACAGTCAATGATTTCACTGTAAATTTTCACGATAGAACGGGCAGTATAAAGAGCCGGAGATTCAATGTCCCATAATTCTGGTGAATTGATTGTCAGTTCCTGTTGAAATTCAGATACCTTTCCTATGTCCATTTTGCTCCGTGTGGACGTTTTTTCGTTTCCTTCAGAATCCAGAATCACTGTTTCAAGTTCCGCTGGCACTATTTTCCCAGTATGGTTTTCAATAGTTGTTTTCACATTAACTTTTGCTTTTTCTTTGCTTACAAATGGCGTTGTTATGTAAGTTCCCCAGTGCGCAACATTAACAGGATTTGTAATGACAAGCCGGACATTTCTATAAATTCCTGCTCCTGGATACCATCGTGAAGCATTTGGCTTATTATCAACAAAAACAGCCAGTAAATTTTCGCCTGGATTTACAAAGTCAGTAATATCGAAGACAAAGGATGAATATCCATAGGGCCATGTGCCCACAAATTTTTCATTACAATACACGTTACTGTGGCTCATCACTCCATCAAATTCAATCCCCAATCTTTTTGTTTTAATATCTGGCGGCAAGTGAAATTTTATACGGTACCATGCCTTTCCCACATGAGGAAGCCCGCCTGTTTCACCTGTGAAATCTACCTGTTTTTTGCCTGTTTTGTCTTCAATGGTAACAACGTGTACATCATGCTCTGCACTGAAAGGACCCTTAATAGCCCAATCATGAGGAATTCTCACTGACTCCCATTCAGAATCATCAAAATTCAATTTTACTGCATCAGGAATATCCTCTTTTCTAAATTTCCAGCCGTGTTTTAAAAGTTTTACCTCTCTCATTTTTCCTCCTATTGATTGTTATTTGAGTTGTTCCCGAATTACGCAGGCAAGGTTTGCTCCATAAATCAGATGACCTGTTTCATTGGGATGAATTCCATCAACAAAATAAAAATTGTTGTTCGGCACAAGTGAAAGTCCATTTATAACATAACAACCAGTTTTTTTCGCTGCATCCTCAATGTTTTTCCTTAAATCCTGAAGAGTCCCGGCTGCCTTTTTCTGGTCTTCTTTATCTGTCCATATTGGTGTGATAACAAAAACTTTTGCTTTCTTAAAGATTGCCTTCAATTTCTCAAGGTAGGTTGATGCTGCCTGATTGATTTCCCAGTCGGATTTGTCTTTATTCCAGTCATTCACACCATATGCAACAGTGATAATATCAGGTTCAAATGGAAAATTTTCATCAAGGGATTCAGAATCAAAAACATAACCACCAACACCCTGATTGATGAAATCCATGTTCAAAATTTTCGCGCATATCACTGGATATGTGCATACAGGGCTTACAGCGTCCATTCCCTGTGTGATAGAATCTCCAAGGAATAACAATCTTTTTTCTGGTCTCTTCAAGGGCTTGCCATCTGCGCTGAAAGAAAAAATGTCAACCTCAACAGAAACAGGTAAATAAACCTTAATCAGCCTTTCTTTCTCATCAGGAAACTCTACCAGATGTAATGTCACTTTCTTCATTTCCGGTAACAAGTCCATTCTCAGTGATTTTATCACTACATTGTCAACTTCTACATCAAGACCGAGATAATTTCTCGCCCTGCCTTTTATTTCAAGTTCAATCTCAACAGTTTTTGTTGAACTTTTCACGCCGATAAAAGCGCCTGACAGACAACCCGTCCTGATCATTGTTGCCTGCCCATAGGTTCTATAATGGTCCAGTTGCCTTTCAGTAAATCTTGAATTTGTTGAAGGAAGTGTTCCAGAAATAAATTTTGCGCTAATCATTTTGCTCCTTTCTAATGTTGAAAGCTGTTTTTCAAATTTTTTTAATAATTCCCGTATTTTTCCCACACACTTAACATCAGTTTGTATCTTTCCAGAGACACTCCTGTGTAAATGCAGTTTGATGTTGAAAAAATATAACCATACCCAGGCATGCCATTTTGCAGGGCATAAAGACAGGACTCAATAACCTGTTGGTCGGTTCCTGTTTGAAGAAGCCCGCAATTCACATTTCCTATTAAGCATACTTTATCGCCATAGAGTTTTTTTACCACTTTAATATCAACTTTTGCCTGAGGGTCAAGAGAATGCAAGGCATGCGGATTCGCCTGAACCAACTGGTCAATAATGGGCATAATATTTCCATCTGTATGTTTGATAGTATAAAAACCCATATCCCTGTACCCTTTGATTAATTTTGCAAGATAGGGTGTAATAAATTCTGAAAACATTGAAGGACTTAAAAATGGTCCTGAATTCAAACAATAATCAGCGCATAAAGCAAATCCATCAAGGTGGGTTCTTTTTTTTATGATCTCTGCCCTTTCCAGGGCATCATCCACCCTTTTTTCTGCATCCTGTTTCACTTTTTCAGGTTCATCAGCGATCCTTTCAACAAACTCCATCATATGATTGCCTGATGGTATACCAAATGTTGCATCGCCATGTATCATAAGAAAGTATTTTTTCCCTGTCATGTCTCTTACAATATCTATTAAACGAATTGTTTCTTCAATGGTTGATGGATTTGGATGAAGAAAAATTGCGCTATGATTAAATGTTTCTGCTGTTTTCACATAAATTTCTGCCATATCTTTTCTGTGAAGTTGTCGTTCTGTTTCACTCATCTGGTCCCACTGGCTATAGTTTCTATGAGAAGGATGAACCTTTCCAAATGCTTCCATTGTGAGAAAAAAGACGAGTTCAAAATGAGGCACTCTCCCTTTTATTTCTCTTCTTTCAAGTGCCAGCATAAATTTTTCTCTAGGTTCCATTTTGCCTCCAGAATTAATTTTTCAATTCTTAGCGTTTTCCCTAATTTTCCTATTGTGTAAACTGATAGGCAATATCTGTAAGTATCCCGAGTTCTCCTGCAATATCAAAAACTGTAAGTCGCGGCCTGATAAAACGACTGTAGTTAATGGCCTGATAGGCAAGATCCCTGTCAACACCAATTTCTGAAAATTTTAATGGACAACCTGCATTTTTCAATATATCTTTTATTTCTTCAGAACCCTTTGCCATAGGAAACACTTCTTTTTTTAATTTATTCCACAAAAATGGAAGTTTTTTCCTGAGTGTGTTAAGTAACAGCAATTTTTTGTTTAACTCTTCTTCAATCCCAAAATTTTTTCTAATAAATTCATGGGCATTCAAATGTTCTTTTGATTTATGGTTTTTTAACAAATATCGGACATCAGAAAGATCAAGTTTGTTTAATCTTTCGTAAGTTGCTGCTGAAATCATCACTCCAAGACCAACCTGTAATCCGTGAAGTGAAAAACTATCTTTTTTGTTTTTATGCGCCACCATATCAAGATAATGCGAAATAAGATGCTCTCCGCCTGAGGCAGGGGAAGAACTACCAGCAATAATCATTGAAATACCGCCAAGATGAAGTGCCTTCATCATTTTCAAAATCATCCTTTTATCTCTTTTGATGATTTGCCTTGCCTTATCAATATAGGAGGCTTCAAGATTTTCTGTTATCTCGTAAGGAAGTGCGCAAAATTTTTCTTCTGTAAATAAACAGGCAAGTTTCCAGTCAGCATTTGCAAAGGACCTTGCAAGACTATCAGCAAAGCCCGCTTTAATCATTTCAATCGGAGCATTTGAAATGATGTCTAAATCTGTTACAACGGCAATCGCTGGCTTTACTGGAACCGTCTTTTTCAATGTTCCTGAAATAAAGGCAGACACTCCTGATGTATAGGCATTCATAGAAGGTGCAGTAGGAACACTGATAACAGGAATTTTCATCTTATCCGCTGCATACTTTCCTAAATCTGTGATTGTTCCTGAACCAGCAGTAATTATCGCATCTTTACCTTTCAATTTTTTCAAAATCGCTGGAAAGTATTTTTCTTCAGCGTGAATTTTCTTGTTTTTCCCTGAAGAAAGGATTAAACAGGAAGCATTGAAAGATTTTGATAGGACCTTTTCACATTTTTCACCTGCTGCCTTATAGGTATTATTGTCGCAAAGAATTAAAATGTTCTTTCCTACTATCAACTTTGAGATAATGTCAGGCAACGAAAAAATTGCACCGGTTTTTGTAAACAATTTCTTTACTGGAATTTCATGCCGGCTGTGGCAGTAAGGACAACAAAAACTTTTACCAAAATATCTATTGATATCAAGTTTTTCCATGGATTAATTATAACACCAATTTTGATAAAGAAGTTTCTTCTGCTTCTTCTGATGTAACTGGTCAAGTACCAAAGGCGAAGCGGATTCAACTCACTCCTTTTCTTCAAAAATTCAGGTAAAATTCAGCCCTATTGACAAAAATCTCGGGGGGGGTAATATCAGAGTGGAGAA
>Ga0209409_1002501_pt1 | contig 13502 bp, 16 predicted proteins | sample AD_JPNMR1_MetaG_FD_184424 | JGI IMG/M metagenome (GOLD analysis project Ga0209409, IMG submission 184424) | Active sludge microbial communities of municipal wastewater-treating anaerobic digesters from Japan - AD_JPNMR1_MetaG (SPAdes) (version 2) | ecosystem: Engineered > Bioreactor > Anaerobic...
AGCTCTCTTTTGGTTTTATAGTTCTAAATATAAAAGAGAATTAATTATTGGGAATGTAATAGTTAGCTTTATAGCAGCTCTTACAATAATTTTACCATGGCTAATAATAATTTTTGAAGGTATGGATGCTCATTTATTACCTGTGAGCATGTGGAAAAGTATGAATTTTTTCATTTTTAGCTATGCATTTTTATCATTTTTTATCACTTTTGCTAGAGAGATTGTAAAAGATATACAAGATATTGAAGGAGATAAAGCTTATGGTTGTCAAAATATTCCTATCAAATATGGCATTAAAACAGCTAAATTAGTTGTTACAATTTCAATGATTTTAATTTTAATTGAGCTTATTTACATTTCAGTTAGATTATTCTCTAGTGCCTATAACATTATGGGATATTTCTTTGCACTAGTCTTAATACCATTTGCTATATATATTATCATAATGACATCAAGGGCAAAAGAAAAATCTCAATGGAAAAATTTAAGTGATACAATGAAGGTTTATATGCTGGCTGGAATATTGTCGATGTTTTTAATAACAATATAAAAATTTAAATTTATTAAAATAGAATTTTAAAAATTTAGATGAAACATTAACAATATCCTAGTTTGAATTTAAGTATTATAAATTTTTATTAATTTTGCAATTGCAATATCATTTTATGATTGGTAGAAGAATTTTGAGAATTAAAGTATTACAGAGTGTCTATGCATTTCACTTATCAGAAAATAACGATTTACCTTCGGCTAGGAATTCACTAATTAATAGTATTGATGATCTTGCAAAAATTTTTTTTATAAATATTTATTTTTTTCTAAATTTTATTAAGTTTTATAAAGAAAGACTCGAAAAAAATAAAGAAAAATTTTTTCCTTCTGAGGATGATATTAATCCTAATACTGCCATTATTGATAATGTTTTTATTAATGATTTATTACATAATGAAAATTTAAAAAGTGGTCTTAATAATTTATCTTTAGACTTTCCTAATGAAAGTGATTTATTCTGGGATGTATACAAAAAAATCAAAGATTGGTATCTTTATCAAAATTTTATTTCTAAAAATAGTTATTCATTAGAAGATTATCAAAAATTTTATTCGAAATTTTTTAAGCAATTTATTGCTTTTCATCCATTGCTAAAATCTTATTTAGAATCTGGTAATATCTCATGGAGTGATGATCAGAATACTATGGCTTTGATTACTTATATGTGGATAAAAAATTATAATCCTCAGAATAGCGAATCTCAAATACCTCCACAACCATTTAAACCAATAAAAAACATCGGTGATGAAGACGATAAAGAATTTGTAAAAACACTTTTTGATAATACTATTCTAAACAAAAACAAATGGGATGAAGAGATTCAAAAACATGCTCAAAATTGGGAATTACAACGTTTAAATCTTTTAGACCGTTACATTATTCATCAAGCTATGACAGAGATCGTTTATTGTCCTACTATTCCTATTAAAACTTCCATAGATGAATACATAGAGATTGCTATTCAATTTTGTACCGAAAAAAGCCATATTTTCATTAATGGTCTTTTGCAAGCTATCATAGATGATTATAATAAACAAGGCTTAATTAATAAAACTGGTAGAGGATTAATTACTAATTAATCTTTTATGAACAAAAAAGAATCTTTATATAATATTTTGACAATTTTTGACAAAATAAATCCTTATCCTCGAACAGAATTAATGTATAAAGATGAATATCAGCTGACGGTAGCTGTCATACTCAGTGCTCAATGTACTGATAAAAGAGTAAATATAATTACAAAAAATTTTTTTAAGAAATTTCCAGACTTTAAAACTCTGTCATCAGCAACTATTGATGAAATATTTGAATTGATAAAATCATGCTCATATCCTAATAACAAAGCTAAATATTTAAAATCACTAGCAGATGAATTGGTGGACAAATATAATGGTATTTTACCCGATAATTATGAAAAATTACTTACTCTATCTGGTATAGGACCTAAAACTGCAAAAGTTATTTTGAATGTTTTATATGATGCCCCTACTATACCTGTAGATACTCATGTAAAACGTGTAGCTACCAGATTAGGTTTTGCTAAAGAAAAAGATACTCCATTAAAAATTGAAAAAATACTATTGGAATTAGCTCCATCAAAATATGTTAATCGTATACATCACTGGTTTATCTTACATGGCAGATATGTGTGTACAGCTAAATCTCCCAAATGTATTAATTGTCCAATTTCTAAATATTGTGATTATTTTATAAAAAATTTCTCGTAAATTTGTAAAAATTATTATGTTATGAAATATTTGTTAGTAACTTTTTTTAGTTTTATTACTATCTTAGTTTTCAGTCAAATACCTAATGGATATTATGATAATGCTGAAGGTAAATATGGACAAGAGCTTAGAGTAGCTTTATATAATATTATCAAAACAAATGTAACATCTATTAGCTACAGTGAGTTATGGGATGCATATCCTAGAACTGATAAGAAATCTAATGGTAAAGTATGGGACATTTATAGTGATATTCCTAATGGTACACCACCATATGAGTTTACATTTATCACAGATCAGTGTGGTAACTATTCTGGAGAAGGTGATTGCTATAATAGAGAACACACCGTACCAGCTAGCTGGTTTAATGATGCCTCTCCCATGTATAGTGATCTTTTTCATGTTTTGCCTACAGATGGTTATGTGAATAATCGACGTAGTAATTATCCCTATGGCAAAGTAGGAAATGCTAGCTGGACATCTCTGAATGGTAGTAAACTTGGTAGTTCTGCTACAAGTGGATATTCTGGCACTGTCTTTGAACCTATAGATTCTTTCAAAGGAGATATAGCGCGCATCTATTTCTATATGTCTACTAGATATATGGACAAAATTGCTAATTGGGATGGTGCAAGTTTCCAAAATAGTGATTTATCTTCTTGGGCAAAAAATCTATTCCTGCAATGGCATCAGCTCGATCCTGTTAGTAGTAAAGAAAGAAAAAGAAATGATTCTGTCTATGTAATCCAGCATAATAGAAATCCTTTTGTAGACCATCCTGAATGGGTTAATGACATCTGGGGGCCTACAGCTACTATAAATAATTACGATTTTGTTGCTTATTTATATACTACTAATGATGCTATAAATGTTAATTTTGTTAATACTTTTGATAATTTAACAATCAAATTATTCTCTATACAAGGCCAACTAATTTACGATGCAGCATTAAACAATTCGAATAACCTCATCATTCCTATAACTTTCAATCAAGGAGTATACATTCTGACCATTTATAATGACCAAAATATTTATACTGAAAAAATCGTAATTGAATAAATGCCATTAGTTTATTATAATAAGATTTCTCATGGACTAGAATTGGGTATTTGGCATATCACCGAGACTGTAGATGAATTATTAAAATATTTATATTTGAATGAAGAAGAGTTTGCTATGCTTAATTCATTTAAAAGTGAAAAAAGAAAAAAACAATGGATGAGTTATAGAGCATTGATCAGATCTATAGTGCAAGCAGACTTTATTTATCGTATATATTATGATGAAAATAATAAACCTTATTTAGTAAATCCTCCTAGATCTATTAGTGTGAGCCACACAGATAATTACTCTGCAGTTTTGATAAATGAAAATGTTAATGAGATTAGAGGTTTAGATGTAGAGAGGCTCTCTGAAAAAGCCTTTAGAAATAAAAGCAAATTTCTATCTGATGATGAAATAGATTTATTACCTATTGATGATTTGTATTTTTATAGCACTCTATTCTGGTCTACTAAAGAATCTGTTTACAAAAAATCTAATATCCCTAATATTTTTCTAAAATCAAATATTAAAATAGAAAATATAGATTTCGAAAATAATATTATTAATGTAGAATTACTTTATAAAGATATCATTGTAAAAATAAATGTTTTTTGGTCTATTTATGATTCTATGGTAGTAACTTATACTGACTGAGAAATTGGAGACTGGGAGACAGGATGACTGAGAGACTGGGAGACAGGATGACGAGGAGAAATGATGACTGGGAGACTTGGAGACGGGGAGACTGGATGACAAGGAGACAATGTGACGGGAGAGTGAGAGAAATATCAAAAAATATGAGATAGTTAAAATATATTAGATTTATTTTTTATAAAAAATTATTCCAAAATATTCATTAATTTTACATAGTAAATGAAAAAAATAGTATTAATTATCATAAAATTAATCAAATTTTAAATTATACAGTAACAACAGTTAGGCCAAATAGATAAAAATTTTAAAAAAGAAAAATATGAAAAAAGTATTAGTTTATTTTATAATAGGTTTTTCCTTACTCAGTTGTAAAGGACAAAACAAAGAATTTAATGAATATATATCAAATTTTCAGGAAATAAAATTACCTTTTTTAATTGATAGAAGAAATACACAATACAGATTATCCACGAATGAAGATTATGAAATACCTGCCAATTATATTAAAAAATATATATGTAAAGATTCTACACATTGTGATTATGATCAATCAAAATATAGATATACTTATGGGTTTAAATTCAAATCAAAATATACTTTTGTATTTTTACTAAAGTTAACATATGGGGGTAAAACATGTTATGATTTCGATTTAATAGAAACATTGTTAATAGTATATTCAAAAGATGGTAAAATAATAGATGCGAAATCCATAGCTAAAGATAATGATTGTTGGCAAAGTAGTATTTGGGCAACTGATGATAGCATTAGAGTACAACAAATAAAAGTAACAGAGCTAAATGATTTTGATGAGATAAATAAAGAACTTGATTGCGAAATAGAAACAAAAATATATCAGATAGGAGATGATGGGTATATAAATTTAATTAAAACAGAACCAATTAAAAGAGGGGTACTTATTTTTGATAAAAACATTGATGATTTTATATTAAAGCAATAAAAATATATCTTACCTAACTTCGCTTTTGCCAGCTATTAGTTATCCACCTCCTTCCCGCCCGCATTGGGAAATGATTTGTAATAAAACAAGCAAGCCGTGTTGGATAGAAGGGTTTACACTGTTTGAGCGAGCGATAGCGAGCGAGTTTGTAAACCCCAAGAGGTGATTGCGTAGTTTTATCAAATTATTTCCCGAGCGGAGACTTTTCTTTTGTTACCTTTTCTTTGTGTGGCTGACAAAGAAAAGTAAATTAAGTAGAAATTATTCAAAAATATTCATTAATTTTACCTAGTAAAAATATTTTTATGATCACCGCCAAAGAGCTTAACGACGAAATATATAGATTGTGTCCATCAAATATATCTAAACATTGTGGAGATCATAGTAAAATGAATGTTTTAGACATATCACCTACTAATGGCGGGATAACAAATCTTAGAGGAATGTCAGACGCATTAAAAAAGATCCAAGAGTTAATCGTGTTTTATCATCATATACAAAAACCAATGATCCTGCTATACATTTTGAGATCGATCACAATCTATAATATTATGAAAGCAAAAATTAAAATTTTACTTTTTATTAGTTTGATATTTTGTGTATTAATATCTTGTAACAAAAAAAGTGTAGGCAAAAATGAAAGCTTATCAATAAAAGATACATTTGTTAATAATGAAGAATTGAAAGATACTATTACTGATAAAAAAATTGTTAATGTAAAATTAGAAAAAAAGAATGCAAATAATCTAAAAATGCTGAGTGGCATTTGGGGAGAAGAAGGAGAAAATGCTAGTTGGATAATCAATGGTGATACATTACAGTATTTTGAAGATATAGAAAATGGCAATATTGAATATCATAAAATAGATTATAAAAATGGAGTAATAACTATCTTATATGGTGAAAATGATACATTAACACAATATAAGATTTTGAAATTGACAACAGATAGTTTAATAATTCAAACGGAAGCAGGAATTATTATTAAAATGATTAAATTTATATAAAAATGTATATTTATGATGATATATTTTTGGAAGGTAGAGAAAATAAATACTCATTAGGTATATTGCATAATGAAAATTTATCTCCATCATTGGAAGATATGGGACATTCTAGTGAATCAACTATTGCTTTTATACATTCACATTGGGATGTTAAACCTTCAATGTCAGAAGAAATTAGTAGTATGGGATGGCATAAATATCAAAATGGATTTATTTCAATAGGCGGTGATAGTTGGATTAAGAAAAACTCAAATTTAAAAAATTCAATATATTATACATATTTTCCGCAATCTGGTGGACTTTGGAGTGTTGAAGGTAATAAACAACCAAGCTTCATAAGGGACATGGGAGATAATTATAAAAGATTTTTCTTTGGGACCATAAATACAAGATAAAAATGAAGAAGATTATAATATTAATACTTATATCAATTTTTCTTTTAATATCTTGCAATAATAAATTGCAAAAAGATAAAAAATCAAATGATAGTTATTTAACTAACCATAAATATAAACTTGATGAAAGATTAAAAGAAAAACTTTTTGATTATATTAAAGATATAGATTTAGATAGTCCAATAATATATACAGTGGAATTCTATAATGAAAGAATGTATGGAACTTTTGATGAAAATGATACAATAATAAAGATTTCATTTTTATTTTGTGGGAAAGATACACTTGGTTATAAAGGTATTATGAAAATAGATAATTATATAGTTGCTATATTTGATAAAAAAAATATAGGTAGATCATTTTATAATAATGATAGTTTATTAAAAATTAATTATAATAAATTAAAATGCAAAAATGAGACTGTAATTGGATCACTTGTATTGTTCTTAAAAAAAAGTGAAATATATGAATGGGGAACAAAGATATAAATTAAATAATAATATTAATAATGAAATATAGTCATATTTATTTAAAAAAGAAAAATAATGTTTGATACCCGCTACAAATTCACCGCCAAAGAGCTAGACAACGAAACCAGCTACACATATTTCGGAGCTAGATATTATGATAGCGAGCTAAGTGGGTGGCTGAGCGTGGATCCGATGAGCGATAAGTATCCATCGCTATCGCCATATATTTACTGTTATAATAATCCGGTAATTATGAAGGACCCTAATGGTAATGATGGCGTAGCTGTCGTAAATAATGAAAATAAAACAATAACTATAAAAGCTGTTTATTATGTTCAAACTGTACCATCATTTCCTTCTTTAGAATATACATCGTATACAACTGAACAATTGCAAAGTATTCAAAATACAGCATATACACCAGAAGAAGTTAAAAGTATGCAAACTGAGATAAATGACTTCCTAAATAATCAAAATTATCAAATTACAGAGGGTGAATATTCTGGATATAAAGTTAATTTTGACTTGCAATTTAAAGAAGGTGGTGAAAGTCTTACTTTAGAAGAAAAAGCAAAAAATGAATTTTATGGAGGCATACCTATAGGCAATTGCTTTAAAAGAGGAGATAAAAATTCTTTTCCTCTATTTAAAACTAGATATAATAAGGAAACAGGTAATTATGAAACTATAGGAGGCGTAACTCAAGACAAAAATTTAATAGTGATGAATGAAAAATATGACGATCTTAGAAATAGAATACATGAAGTATTTCATACCTTATTTTTTAATAGAGATAGAGCTAATGATGGAATAGGTTCATACTCAACCAATGATATGCCTAATCAAAACGATATAAATGTATTAATAAATAATGAAAATTTGCCAAAAATAAATATAAATGAATAAGTTAAAAATTTTTTCAATAATTTTTATTTTTTGCCTAACAATTTCTAATAATTATGGACAAAAAGTAATAGAAGGTACTGCACATTCAATAATAACAGATAATTTATTAGTATTTGCCTCAATAGGAGTGTATTATAATGATTCTTTAATAACATCAGGGAGCTCAGATTTTGATGGTAAATTTAAAATAATAATACCTGACTCATTGCCATATGTGAGACTTCATTTAAGATATATTTTGTTATATGATAATGATACTATTATAGATTTACATGATAAAGATACAATAAGAGGGAAATTTTACTTTGGCAAAAGGATACCCAAGTGGGATTTAATATTCAACGAAAATGATGCTAAACGAGATATATTAGATGGAGATGTGAAATTATATATACAAGCTATAGCATATAATCAAAATAAATTAAATAAAATTACAAAAAAATATGGTTTTAGGTATATATGTATAACGAATCCTGATGTAGATCAAAACATAATAGAAAGTGCATATAGATATAATAAAGTGGTAATAAATTATCTAAATAGAATAAATCATTATGGCTGGAGAAAAGAATTAGATAAAAAAATTGTTAAAAAAATTAAAAGGGGATATTGGTATCCAGAGAGTTTCTGGTCAAATTATTGATTTAGTAAATAAATTTATGTTTAAAAGAATTATTATAACATTATTTCTTATTTTTACCATAATTAATCTAATTAGTCAGAGTTTATATTTTGGTAAAAATAGATTTGGTAGATTAGAACTCATTAATGACTCTATGGGTATTATTTGTATAAATTCCGTTGGGCAAGGACTAAATATATATGATACTATTTATTATAGAAAAAAAAATGATACTATGTGGATATCTACAATATTAAAAGAAAGATATTCAATAGTAAGATCAGATAGTGCTATACCTGTATTAGATGGTCCTCCAGTGATTATAAGAAGATACAAAAAAGTAAGCAATACCAAATATAAAATTTTACAGCAATTTATTTTACCATATGATACTATAAATAAACAAATAATATTTAATGATTTGCAACCGCCATTAGAAAATGGAGAAATATTATTTATAGATTTGGTTTATGGAGGTAAATTTCTTATAGATGAACCATATTTTTCGCTAACAAATTCAAATCATTTTGCTATAAGGTTTAATGATGCATTATTATCTAAACATTATTTTTTTCATCTTAATGAATTTCCTTTAAAAATTAAAAAAAATAAATTAATACCTATTAGTAATGAAGCACAGCAATGGTGTTGGATATACAATAATCATTATTTCCCAGTAATGAAAAAGGCTAAAAAAGAAAAACATTTTTATACATTTGCTAGACATTTTAGTGGTGATGATATGGGATTACAAAGAATTAATTGTTTTCGTGATAAACCATTAAAAATAAAGATAAAGAAATGAAAATTAAATTTTTTATTTTAATATTTATAGTTTTACAAAATATTACTATTAATTGTCAAGATTTAGGTTCGCATTATTATGGTAAAGGTGGTTTAGGACATTTAGAATTTATATCGGATAGTTTATGTGCTATAAGTTTTTTAAGTAATTCACTGAAAGAACCATTCATAGATACAGCCTATTATCATAGAAATGGCGACACGATTTTCATTTCTACACAAATAAAAGATAGATATGAGATCAGAACTTATGACACGCAACCTAAATTTAATTGTAATGATTATGCTATAATACAACCTTATACTACAATGCGAAATAGAAAATATATAATATATGCTCATTATATTATTCCATATGATACCACAACTAATAAATTATATTTAGAAAAAGGTAATTTTCATATTAATGTAAATTGGCATCCAATCTTATACTATAAAGGTTATCATAGACTATGTTTCTATTGCTGTTATTCCCATCTATCTTCAATGCATTATAACATAGTAAAGTTAATGGAATTTGAAACAGATCAATCATTATTTATTAATGAATTTCCATTAATAATAAAACGTAATAGACTAGTACCTATATCATCAAATTATGTTGCAAATACGAAATTCTATAATGATAATGGATTTTATTTCTCTATAATGAGAAGCTGTAAAGAATTAAAAAATTATAAAACTTTATTTATCGGTGATATAGCTTTTGAGGGCATACCTGCTTCTGTATGTAGACCATCAAATAGGATCCTTATGACAGGGGATCATGGCAATTTTAAAATTAAGAAATTTAAAATTAAACCCAAATATAATCCTGATTAAAAAATTTTTCATTGATTTTACTTTATGAAAATAAAAATTCAATACCTCCCCTACGGCGAACTATTTGGCTCCTAAAAAAACACATCATTAAATGTGTCCCGCCCGCATTGGGAAATGATTTGCAATAAAACAAGCAAGCGGGGATGGGAAGAAGGGTTTACACTGTTTGAGCGAGCGATAGTGAGCGAGTTTGTAAACCCCAAGAGGTGATTGCGTAGTTTTAACAAATCATTTCCCCAGCGGAGACTTTTCTTTTGTTAGTTTTCTTTGTGTGGCTGAGAAAGAAAAGTAAATTAAGTAGAAATTAATTCAAAAATATTCATTAATTTTACATAGTAAAAATTATAAATGAAAATCCAAAATATATCGGTAAAGAAAGATTTAATAATGTGACAAAATATATTTTAAATGATTTAAAATCACGAGAAAAATTTAATTTACTATCATCAAAACCAAACGAAAAAGGAGAAATAAAATTAATATATACAGGACAACCATTTGAATAATAAATATTATGAATAAAAATTATTTTATTTACACGGTTTTTATGTTTTTTTCTTTATTGAAAATAAATTCTCAAACAACAAAAAATGTAGAATTATGTTTTTATGATCAAAATAGAGAACCAATTAATGAAGTTTTTTTATCAATTGAATGTAATTATTGTAATAATATAAATGAAATATATACTGATACCTGCTATTGCATAAATTATAATTTTATTTGTGATAAAATATACATGATTATAGCATATCATGAAGGCATGTATTCACTAAAAGAATACATTGAAAATCCATGTGATTTAGAAAAAAAAGAATATTATTTTGAAAAAATGAAACAATCTTCTCATTAAATAAATATGTATGTGTTAGTTTTATATAGCAAGTTTGATACCCGCTACAAATTCACTACCAGGGAGCTAGACAACGAGACCAACTACTATATTCTCAATAAATTTATCATTTATCATTAAATCACCTAAATAATCTAATGACATCATTGAGGTTAGCATAAACTACAAGAGCTAAAAGTAATATTAATCCCACATATTGAGCAGCTATTAAAAATTTTTCAGATGGTTTGCGACGAGTGATCATTTCTACTAATACAAATAAAATATGTCCTCCATCTAAGCCTGGAATAGGAATAATATTCAATACTGCCAACATTATAGACAAAAATGCAGTTAAATTCCAAAATGCTAACCAATCCCATTGACCAGGAAAGATTTTTCCCATTGTTATAAAACCACCCAATCCTTCATAGCCTTTTACATCTTTGGAGAATATTAATTTTAATTGTTTCACATATGATGTCAAAACCTCCCAAGTTCTGCTAAAACCTTTAGGTATTGATTGCCAAAATGTATATTTAAAAGATTGTATCTCAAAAAATTTCGATAAATCTGATACGGGCACTACACCGATAACTCCAGTAGAAGGTACATTCACATTTAGAGTTATAGTATCATTATTTCTCAGAACCCAAAGAGTAACTTCTTGATTTTTATATTTTTGTAATAATGCCTTAATATCTGAAAAATAAGGTACCAAGGAATCTTGAATACCTATAATATGATCTCCTTTTTGCAAACCAGCCTCGGCTGCAGCACTATTAGTGGCTACAGAATCAATAATAAAAGGGAAACGAGGCAAAAAATATTGTACAGGTTCATCTTGTTTTATCAATTTATTCAAAAAATCAGAAGGTACAGCAATAGATACAGTGCTATCACCACGTTGTACTATGATATTATTCCCTTTCTCTAAAAGTAAGGTAGGTATAATCTCAGTAAATGAATTAACTGGATGCTCATCAATAGCGATGACTACATCGCCGTTTTTCATTCCTAATGCTTGAAAAGTGCTATCTACAGCTAATCCATATTTCAATGAAGAATTAGGTAAATATTGCTCACCCACATTCCATAAAATAAAAATATTTATTATTATAGCCAAAATGACGTTCATAAGGACGCCACCGAATAATATAAGGAAACGTTGCCAAGCTTTTTTACTTCTAAATTCCCACGGTTGAGGTTCTTTCTTTAGTTGTTCGGTGTCCATGCTTTCATCTACCATCCCAGCGATCTTAGTATAACCTCCCAATGGTATCCATCCAATGCCATATTCAGTGCCTTTATAATTAAATTTTAATAAGCTAAATTTATAATCAAAAAAGATATAAAACTTTTCTACTTTTACTTTAAAAATTTTTGCAAATAAAAAATGTCCAAATTCATGCACTAATACAAGGATACTTAGTGAAAAAAGTAATTGTATGATTTTAATCAAAACTACCATAAGTTTTATTTTATTTGTTTAATGTTTTCTTTTGTTTTTTGTCTAACCTCTGCATCAATATTTATCAATTGCTCTAAATCAGTTAAAGGAGCAGGATTAATTGTTTCTAATGTTTTCACTATTACTTGATACATCTGATTAAATTTAATTTCATTATTTAAGAAAGCTCTCACAGCTACTTCATTAGCAGCATTTAGAGCGCATGGCATTATGCCACCTATTTGCAAAATATCATATGCTAATTGTAAATGTGGGAAAAGCTTTAGATTTGGTTTTTCGAAAGTAAGAGAATGTAGTTCAATAAAATCTGGAGTAGCAATATTAGTAGGCAATCTGTAGGGATAAGTAAGTGAATACAAAATAGGTATTCTCATATCTGGTATTGCCAGCTGTGCTTTTATAGAGCCATCTATAAAAGTAACCATCGAATGTATAATAGATTCTGGATGTATTACAACGTCTATATTTTCAGGGTTAATGCCAAAAAGCCAATGAGCTTCTATCACTTCGAAACCTTTATTCATCATAGTAGCAGAATCGATAGTGATTTTATCTCCCATTTGCCAGCTTGGATGCGAGAGGGCTTCATCAATAGTTATAGAATCGAAATCTTCTGCATTACGATTTTTAAAAGGTCCACCAGAGGCAGTTAGAATAAGTTTACTCACAGTATTCAAATTTTCACCTTGCAAACATTGAAATATAGCAGAGTGCTCACTATCTATAGGTACTAGCGAGGCATTACCCTCTTTAATAGCTTTAAAAACTAGCTCTCCAGCAACAACTAATGCTTCTTTAGTAGCTAATGCCATTCTTTTACCTGCTTTCGCTGCTCTCAATGTTGGTTGCAAACCAGCAAAACCTACCAAAGCTATTACTAGCTCATCAATATTTTCACTTTCAGCTATATGATTGATAGATTCTGCTCCAGCAAACACTTTAATTTCAGTATCTTTCAATGATTCTTTTAGAGTTAAATATAAAGCTTCATTATTGATAACTACAGTATTAGGATGATATTCTATGGCCTGTTTGATGAGTAGATCTACATTATCATTAGCAGTTAATGCTTCTACACTGAATACATCAGGAAACATTTTTACAAGGTCTAAGGTTTGTCTGCCTATAGAGCCAGTAGAACCTAATATTGCTAAACGTATTTTTTCACTCATTGCCAAAAATTTTCTGGATTTACAGCGTCACCATTTAAAAATACTGATATTTCAATAAATGAA
>Ga0209409_1002503_pt1 | contig 13495 bp, 12 predicted proteins | sample AD_JPNMR1_MetaG_FD_184424 | JGI IMG/M metagenome (GOLD analysis project Ga0209409, IMG submission 184424) | Active sludge microbial communities of municipal wastewater-treating anaerobic digesters from Japan - AD_JPNMR1_MetaG (SPAdes) (version 2) | ecosystem: Engineered > Bioreactor > Anaerobic...
TGAGGCAAAGCTATCACCAAACACACACCTTGTGGTTATAGAAAAGTGGGTGCTTGATGAACGAGAAGGTGAATATAAAAAAGTAAACAACATATTGCAGCCAAAACCAAACTACTATTACTTTGAAACTAAGTCAAATGCGGTAACTGAAGTAATAATGGTTAATGATAAAAAGACAAATACAGCACAGTATTCAGTTAGTATTAAATAAATAGACAATGAATTATTATCACTCTTTCTGAAATTTTATGGGCCCTTTATCAATCAAAAATTAACTTAATTTTACATATACATTTAATGTCCTCCAGATATCATAATACCACTGGAGAAAACTATAAATGGTATAGGTAAGACCGCTATAAATACTACCATTGATATAAGTATAGAAGCTTGTAAGAATTCCCAGTGTATTTTGTATGGTAAGAAAGATCAAGGGAACACAAGATTCCCCCAGTATGATGTGGGGGACGGATAAGAATATAAAAATGTACCACTGTACAGAGTGTAATAAGATGTTTACAGAACTTAAAGGTACACTCTTTCATATGGCTATTTGATTCATAACCTGCTTGTATAACATTAGGGAAAAAGTATTGACAAAGTAAATAAATAATTATTATACTATTTAAGATACACATTATTGTAAAATATTTTAGAAAAGTTATTCTGTTGTAATTTTTATAAGTAATAGGGAGCACATTATTGTATGTTTAACTTTAATATTTTTAAAAGAATAATTTACATGTATTCCGTTTTTGTGGCAATATCTATACTTTCATTTTCTATGTCTTATTCGCAAGTTAAAAAAGGACAAGCAGCACCTATATTTAATCTAAGGAACACTAATGGTGAACTTGTTAAACCATTTCAGGATATAAAAAAGCCTATAATATTATCTTTTTTCTTTACTGAATGTGTAAATTGTAAAAAAGAAATAAAAGAATTATATGAATTATATTCAAAATACAATTCTGTATTTGATGTGTATCTTGTGGGAACTTCTTTTAAAAAGGATGTAAATATTGTCTCTGATATAAAAGATTTTATAAACGAAATTGGAGTTGATTTCGTTCCTTTGGTTGATAGATATCTTGAAGTAATAAACAAATATAAAATAATAAAATATCCAACAATAATAATAATTGATAAAAATGGTAATATTTCATATATATTTGATAATTTTAATGATAGTACTTTTAATGAAATTGAAAAAATTGTAAAAAAATATAGATAAATGGGTATGATTATGAAGTCCTATAAAAATATAATAATATTATTATTCTCTATGTTGTTACTTTTTTTTAACATAAATTCAGTTGTATATTCGAATTCAGAAGTAAAGAGTATATTTATTAAACCATTTACTATAACTAAAGATTTTAATTCTAATATAAAAAATAATAGTAAAAGTGATAGTGAAGAGAATGAAGAAATAGTTGAGAGTGTTAATGATATAGGTAAAGATATCAGAGATTATATAGCTGAAACAATTGTTACATTTCAAGGTTATAGCATAATATCAGATGATGATGTTAAAAGCCTTGGAAAAGAGGTTGAGAAAAAAATGTTATTTGGAAATTGCTCTAACGAAGATGTATGTGCAAAGGAGCTAATGCGTGCAATTGATACTGATTGTATAATTTATGGTACTGTGGAAAAGTATAATGAATATAATGATACAATTATAATTAAAGCAGTATTATTGTATAGAGATGGTGGCAGTATCCGAAAAACACTTAAAATCCCAAGGGAACGATATGTAGAAGAAGCATCACATGCACTTGCAAAATATCTTGTTACTAGAAAAGAATCTTACATTAAAGATTTTGAAGAATGGATGGAAGAAAAAGAATTTGAATTGCAAAAGTTTGAAAAAAAATGGGAAAGAACACTTCAGGCTATTAATGATGCATACTACAGTAAATTGGCATGTCTTAATCATTCTCCTTTTCTCCGAATAGGTTATGGTGGATTTCCCGTATCCAAATATAAAACTACATATCTTCAAAATGAAAACTATAACAAATATTATACTAAATTAACTACTTACATTATTGACATCTTCATTTATCGTTATAAAGATGAGGTTGGTGACGGTATTGATTTATATTCTCGTCTATTTTATAGAAATTTTATAGCAGACGAAAATGCATATACAAAAATTAAAAATGAAATGCAATTACTTCCACCAGGTAATTATGATGACTATGCAGGAAAATATTCACCTGTTCCAGAAGATAATTTAACAATGACACATGTTGGCGGTGATGTAGGTATTCGATTTGTTGGTTCTACATATTTTTTATGGGAGGCGTGGTCTTTTTATACGATGTTTGGAGGTCGTTTTGTTCGTGTTGAAGAAAAATACATTTCTGGCGGTGAGAAATACAGTAAGTTATTCAATTCTTTTGGCTATACCTGTGGTGTTGGGATGGAAGTAACTTTAAACAGATATATGGGTTTTTTTGGTGAAATTTCGGGTGGATATACTTTGATAGGTAAAAATGATGTCAATATTGATGGCATACAGTTACTTGTAGGAGTAATGTTCCGGACAAATCATATAAGTGGTTCTATTTTTGGTTTCTTTTAAGTAATTATTATAGTTACAGGTTGGAGTGAAAGGAAAGATGAAAATTCAAAGCTTAAATATTGTATTAGCAATAAGTCTGGTATTTTTTTCCTTTTCATTTAGTAATCCAGCAAATGCATTTTTGTGGGGGAAAAAATCAAAAAAAACTTCTACGAAAAAAATTTATGTTCGTGAATTTGAAATAGAAAATATGAGCAAGAGCAATTATTTACAAAAACGTATAAAAGAAATAATGGAAGAAACATTTCAAAAAGATGCCAATTATTCAATTATAACGGATGATGACATTGGTGTTTTTCTTGATCATGAATCATTGAAAATGACATTAGGGGAATGTTCATCTGATGCTTGTATAAGAAAAATTATGGAAAAAACTAATGCCGAAATAATAATTTATGGACGTATTTGGAGAACTAATGAATATATATATATTACAGCGCGTCTGATGGACAGGGCTGATGGCATTCCAAAAGTAACCAAAATTAAAACAATTAAATATCAGTATGACAATTTTTTTGAAGAAGGTGTAAATGCCCTTGCGTATTACTTGCTGACTGGAAAAGATGGCCAGGTCAAAGAATTTATGGATAAAGTGTATAAGAAAGAAGAAGAAGTAAAATATCAAGAAAAAATGTTAAAGAAGGAAAAAGAATATGAAAAAATTGAAGAAGATTTTCTTTTGCGTACCGAAAAAGCAGCTGAACAGCGAAAAAAAGAATTAACTAGTAGATATTCAGGGATTAGAATAGGATGGTCATTATTCCATAGCACTATGGATGATGAAATGAATAAATATTTTACTGTGCAACATGCTTTCTTATATGATTGGATCATTAGCGATGAGGATATGAAACTGAGTGATAAAGATTATTATGATGGATACTTGCGTGGATTTTTCAAGAAATTCACTATGAGTGATTCTTCAGTAAATCCTACTGGTAAAATTGGCGATGATGTAATTTATAAAAGTACTGCATTGCTTTTTGGCCTTGATATTGGTTTGCGGATTCGCCATCGAATGTATTTTTTGATGACTGTATTTGATATATATTTCCCATTTGGTGTTAGGTTCCAAATATATGATGAGTCCGCTAAAGATAAGCGATTTGATAATGATGAAATTAATGTTACCTTTTATTCTTGCGGTGTTTATGGTGGTTGTGGTTTGGAAATTGCTTTTTTTAAAAGCATTGGTCTTTTTATGGAATATAATATTGGATATACGCCTGTAGGAACAAATAAAATAAACGTGGATGGACATCAGGTCTATTTAGGTGTAACGTATAGAAGTACTTCACAAAGTTGTTGTTTACCGTTTTTGTGATTAATTATTTGATATAGTATGTGAATGTGTATTATGTTATAGGAGTTTTACTTAAATACAATAATAAAATATTCTGGGTTGATTATATGGAAAAGAAAAATATTCATATTATGAAAAAAATGTATATTTTAATAATGATTTTTTTATTTATTATTTCTTGCTCATATGAAGATTCTGAATTTGATTCAAATCCCCTTGATCCCGCTAAAGGTCTAGATTCTAAAGGTGGGAAAGCAATAATTGAGGGTTACGTATATGATGCTATTACTAGAATAACTATCCAAGGTGCTACAATTTTAGCAACTTCTTCTAATGAAGCTGGCTATGAAATAGATTCTACCTCAGTTAATACAGATGAAAATGGTTTTTACATGATAAGGCTTGATATTTCAGATAATGATGATTTTGAATGTGATATTATCATTCTAAATTGTATTTTAGAATCACCAAATTATATACCTATAGAAAAAACAATAAAAATAGGATCTTCAGTCCTTTACAATATAGATTTACCTTGTTATACTATAGATTCTCTCCCTTCGCTGACTTTATCATATCAAACTTTTCATATTAGTTCTTATGAAATTAAATGGTTTAAGTTTAACCCTACAGAAAATAAGAATTATCGGATTGAATGGATAGATTATGAATATAATTTCAATAATAATTATGCCGATATTGTTGTTTCTGCATATAAAAATAATTTAAATTCATCACAATTAGTAAATGTCGATGGCAATTACTTTTCAAGTTCTATATCTTTAACTACTTCTGATACGCTTATTATTAAAGTTGAACCACATATGGTTAATTATTATTCATCTGGTTACTTTGAAATGAGAATTTATATGATTCCTTGATGATAATTTCTCATCAGGTAATGTCCCATAGAGTGTGCAAAAGATGCTTGAAAGAAGCATTGTACTTCTACCAGATAATAAAGACTTAGAGTGCGTCCCAAAACCTACTAAAGAAATGAGACATAATGCAGATCTTTACTATGTAACCATAGTAAAGGGATGGAACGAAATAGCAAAGAAAAAGACTGGATTAAAGGAATTACCTGATATTGCATGGGAGAAAATCGAAAAATTCTTGCCCCACTATAGTAAATCGCCCAAAGGAGGAAGACCAAGAGCTGAGCTTCGGAAAATAATGAATGGTATTCTCTATGTGTTGCGAACAGGCTGTCAGTGGAAGATGGTCCCAAAAGAATATGGGAGCGGTTCAATGTGCTACCGCTATTTTCAAGAATGGGAAAAAGCTGGTGTAATCAAAAATTCTGGCAAATTATCGTTCATGAATATGATGAAAAAAAGGGATAATTTGGATATGGCAAGCGATTGACAGTCAGACTGTAGCGGCACCAGTGAAAGGAGAGAAAATAGGTAAAAATCCCACTGATAGGGCTAAAAATGGTACAAAACGCCATATTTACGTTGATGGAAACAGTATTCCGCTTGGATTAAGCTTAAGCGGTGCGGATGTCCATGATATAACAATGTATAAAGAATGTCTTAAATCCTGTATTATCAAAGGGCCATCCCATAAAGAAGTTGAACAGCATATTTGCCTTGATAAAGGATACGATTCGAAGGAGGCGAGAGAATTCTTAGGCAAATACTTTATTGTCCATATTCCCGAAAGAAAAAACAGAAAGAAGGAAAACAAAATTACCAAACAACGTGGAAGAAGAAAAGCTCGAAGGTGGGTAGTAGAACGGACTGGTGCCTGGCATAATAAGTTTCGATGATTTAAAATCAGGTATGAAGTAAAGGCAGAAAACTATCTAGCGTTCGTCATGCTTGCAAGTGCGTGTATATGTTTAAGAAATTTATAGGTTTTGGGACGCACACTTAATATAATATTTTAATTATTAGTTGTTTTTGGGAAAAAAGATAATGAAAAGAGTGTAGTAGATACAAAGTGCTTGCTTTGTGCAATAACTTTGATAAAGATATATATCTTAAATTGGTTCAATTTAAAAATGTTTTTTAGGAGGTTTTCCTTAATATGAAGCGCATAGCTGCTGCAATATTTCTTTCATGTATTATGATTATTACAACAACACTTTCATCTCAGGGAGATTGTCCTTTTGCAATAATATATTCTAACCCTATTGGTACTATAGGTAGTTTTGTGAACTGCCGTGGTTGTATTCAAAAGATCATCAATGTCAGTTTTCCAATTGTTTTAATTATGAAAACCGATAAGTATCTTTGGTACTCAGAGATTTATCAGATGTCGATGGAATCGGGAACAATATTTGAAGGCAATACAATTTTAATTAAAGGCCAATACCTTGGTATGAAAAAGATCCTTTACGAAGGAAGTATCATTTCATTGCCCATGGTTTATGTGACAGAAGTAAAAAAATAATACGATTATCTTTTTCAATAAATGTTTTGTTTACAGTACAATGTGTGAGAGTAATAAATATAAATTTACTAGGGTATTCTATTTTACTTTTTTGGTATGAATTAAAAAATTTAATAGATTACTATCAATATGTTCTATTAACTTACTTGAGTTAGGCAAAATTATGCCACTATTCTCAATCCTTCATAGATCTTATCCATAGATACACCTTTTTTTACAAGATTAGCAATTTTATTGACAAACTCCATCTTGCGATGCACCTTAATGTAATTTATCTACTGTCCAATACTTGATTTGTTATTGTGGATTCGCAAAGCTTCAATATAACAAAATGCTTTTAAAACTAATGCACAATACTTTGTAATGGCCTTCAAGTTTTTCATCTGATGGTATCCTGCCCAAGGACGATATTTGCAGTTGAGATATCCTGTTTCAATATCCTAGTTGCTTTTCAAACCACCTATAAACTCAAATCCCTTTGACTTTGCTGTCGCAATAACTTCCTGAGAAGAGTACCAGCTATCAACCTATACATATACTTTCTCATTCCCAAAGGGCTCAAAGTGTCTCATGCTATCGCAAACGATTGCAATCTTTGTCTGAAATGGCTTCTGTAACTTCTTTGCTTCTTTCTCGGAATAATACATCGTACAATCACAGGGAAATGATATATTCCCATAACGATAGTGACTGCTTACCAAACAATATCCATGAAGAACTTTTCCCTTTGTATGTGAATAATGGCATCCATGCCCTTCCATCTTCCTAGGATTCCCCTTCTTCTCAAAAATTGAATCATCAAATATAAGAAATCCAACAAATGATGGCTTTGCAATCCCTTGAAATAGGAATAATTTCGCTGTAAAAGATCTTCTTTCTTCCACGACGTATAACGGATGAAATGTTTTACGATGCTGAAATTATATTTCCTCTCATCATGTTCATTAATCATGTTTATTGTCTTTCGTCTATCAAGATCTACGACTGATGTAATACCATTTTCAAAGTGCTTCATCAGATTTTTTTAAAAATTGCATTAACTGTAAAAAAAAAATACTTGATTTCTGAGTTGTTACATGTTCTAATTTAGCAATTGTACATGTACCGTTTTTTACGATACTATTAACATTATGGTAAAAAGATAATGCATTTTTTAATGCCCTCTGATTTGCAAAAACAATTTTTATAGGAGGAGAAATTTCATGAATAAATTTCTTGAAAAAACTGAAATGCTTTTTGCCGCTATATTAATTGTAAGCTTTTTCCTTCCTTGGGCAAGTATAGGTGGATTAATTTCTATTTCAGGATACAATGTTCCTGATGCCTTAAAAGGAATATCAGCTTTAGGTGAAATTTTTGCAAAAGGAGAAGAACAAAGTCTTAAAGGTATTTACTTATCATACTTATTATACTTAATACCTTTATTGAGTATTATTATTATTGTCTTGGGGATGAAAGATTATAATACAAAAATAATATCAATTTGTACTGGCTTTCTGCCTTTTCTTTTTCTCATTTATTTATTGATGAATGAGTTTAATGTTTTTGAAGTAGCAAGTATCGGTGTATATTTAACACTTATTGCAGGTTTATGCCTAATATTATCTGCATTTGGTATTATTAAATTCAAAAAAAAAGTTGAAAATTAGTCTTTAAAAGAGGGCATTAAAACTGCATATAATTGGGTAATAAAATTAGACGAGTTTCAGTGATTTTAATTTTAAAAGAATTTTTTCTATGCAGCTTAAAATTTAAAGTGAAATTCTGAGATGCTCATGAAAGACTTTATATGACGTTTAGACATCCATGAACGCCTATTGATGCGTTCACGTAGAGCATCTATTTTTTCATCCGTCAAGTTGGCAAATCTTTTTTCGGAGGAACATATCGATACATTCTGTTGATATTTTCATTGATTCCTCGTTTCACCGTTTCTTTATCCTTTGATGGAAGTAACAAACCCATGGTGTAATTACTACATCGGTCAACCAGTGTCAGTAAATATGAATCCTTGTGTGCACTTTCTATTAAATCTCCCTCCATATGACCTATTTCACTCCAAGCATTGGCAGCCTCGGGACACTCTCGGATATTCTTCTTTCCATAGTCAATTATCCTATTTCTGTTTATATTTACCAGCTTGTGACGCTTTTTCCTCTTAAAGAACAGTTCCACTACTAAATCTTTCCTCCCTTCCACATGATATTTCCTATACATTTCTTGATATATAGCCTTATGCGATATATGCATCCTCGGAGTATTGGGATACTTTTCTTTTAAAATATGTGCGATGATTTCAGGTGAATTTTTTTACTTAAGAAGTGTTTCTATTTCTTTGTGTAGGGCTTCAAGTTGTTGACACTTCGTCTTCTTTGCCTTTTTCCTCCTTTCTTCAGCTTTCTTTTGTGCTGTTCTTTTGTGCTGTGAGCTCAGTATACCCATGCTCAGGATTTGTTTTTTATTGTGTGTTGCACTTCATTTCTGAATTTGCAATATGTACATTACAACTATGGAGAATATGCTATAGGCAAAAAATGGTTTGCATACATAAAATAATACTATGAATAACAGTAGGATGATAATTTATGAAATTACTAAAATCGTTTAACATCATGATAATTTTATTGGGATCAATAATACTAGTAAGCGCACAGGAGAGTAATTTAAGGCAAATATTTGATTATATCATATTAACTAAAGAACCAGTTGCCAGTTCAGAACTAAAAGAGAAAGAATTGCCAAAAGATTTTTATAGTGCAAAAAAAGCATTTGATGGTAAAATAGAAACCGCATGGGTAGAAGGTGTGGATGGTGATGGGATAAATGAATATATAATGTTTTATTTATTATTTAGAGGTCCATATCCAACATATGATGAATTCAAAGATAAAGATGTAAAAGTAGAAATAACCATAGTAAATGGTGTGGCAAAAAACAAGAAGATATGGGAAATGAATAACAGAATTAAAAAAGCAGAGTTAGAAGTATATGAAGCGATAGTTTCAATACGACAAATAGATCCCTGGATAATATCAGAACAAGAACCAATATTAAATACTACATTTACACTCAATTTGAAAGATGGTATAAAACCACAAAAATTTCTAATACAATTTAAACCGAAGCAATTAGGAATTGCAGATGATATAGATAGTTTTGTGTGTATAGGGAAATTGATAATTAAGGAAGTATATCCTGGCACAAAATATAAGGATACAGGGATAAGTGAAATAGATATAAATAGAATAGACGATAATTGAAAAAGATCAAATTAGAAGAAAAAATTATTATAAACAGCGTTCCATAAAGATCCAAAAATTTAATAGACAATAGTAAACTGGATTGGATAGATTTATTGATGGACACACAAAAAAAGAATGTGTATATGTACCACTGTATGACCATTTGGTATTAGCAGGAGCAGATGTATAAGACATAAAAGGGTTTATCAAGCGATGGTATTAAGATGGAGCAACAGAAGCAGATTATACAACAGTTTTTGATGGAGTGAAAATGCAAAAGAATTGTTTCTCAAGCAACAATATAGCAACAGTAGCCCTACAGGAGGTACGGCGTCATAGGGTTGCGTGCGTGGTTCGACAGGCGTTCACTGAGCCTGCCGAAGTGCTCATCATCCTTTATTTAGATAGGATCAGTACAGGCGCCGTATTTTTGCCGAGCACTGCAAAACACGGCGGAAGATTATTTAAGCATTGATACTTTTTGGTATACAAGGTTAATTGAAAAACTGAAAGTAATTGTATTTGAGGCTGATAACAAGCAAGAGTTTAATTCAAACGTAAGTACGCCAACGACAGTCGTACAGGAGGTACGACGTCATAGGGTTGCGTGCGAGGACATAGCCAGGAAGGCGTCCGCAGCACGCTGGCAAAGATTGAATACATACAGAAGATAAAGGCATTTTTCTTTGGCACTTTCTTTTGTTGCCGTCTGGACAAAAGAAAGTGCAGAATGAAAGTATTAGACAAAAAACGATAGGCGCCAAGCCGGGGAAAAGGGGATGGCAAGGGGAAAAGGGGCTGGCTGGTCATCGAGCCTGTCGAGATGAAGTCCCTTTTCCCCTTGTGAAAAGAATACTATGGAGTTGTTGCCGTATGGACAAAAGAAAGTGCAAGGGAAAGAATTAGTAATAACAAATGATAATCACCAGGTTGGGGATAACGATATGTTTTCTTTTTCCAAAATAGATGTATTGGACTTACAACCTTTTGAAATATGTTCAATACGACCACCAACGGAAAATTACAGCCTTACGTTCAGGATTACCCGTAACTGCTACTGGAATAAGTGCGCGTTTTGTCCTGTGTATAAATGTGGTGCTAAATTTTCGCGCAGGAATATTGACGAAGTACTGGAAGACATAAAGCGAGCAAAGCAAATTGATGATTTCCTGTTTGAGCAGGGAATTGGTTATCCTTTATATTCTGATGCTGACTTTTATAAGTTGCAGAATATACTTCAAAAAGTTCAGCAACAACGATGGGAAGCAGGAATTGTTGATGTTAATGAAGATGTTAGTGCTGATGCTGATGTAAAAAGAATTGATGATGAACGCATGCAATGGTTTATGCAGTGGTTTGTTGAAAAGCCGACGTTAGCTCAGTGCTTTGAACATGTTGTGCAATGGCGCATTGGTGGTGGTAAAACATGCTTTTTAGGTGATGCCGATGGACTGATAGTAGCAGCAAAAGACTATGAAAAGATATTATCGCACATAAAACAAAATTTCCCTACATTGCAACGCTTCACTATATATGGCCGTACCAAAACTGCGCGCAAAAAAGATTTTAAAGATCTTGTGAAGTTACACAAAGCGGGGCTACACCGTGTGCACTTTGGTCTTGAAAGTGGTAGCGATGAGGTTTTGAAGCTTATGAATAAGGGTGAAGATTCCCGTGACCATATTGAGGGTTGCTTAAAGACCAAAGAAGCGGGGCTTTCGGTTTCGGTATATAGTATGCCTGGTTTGGGAGGTAAAAAGTTAAGCCATGCACATGCGCTTGAAACAGCGCGCGTTATCAATGCAACAGGGCCTGATTTTGTACGTTTGCGTACGCTTTCCATTTTTCCGTATACACCGCTAATGGATATGGTCAAAGCGGGTAAGTTTGAGCCGTGCAGTGATGATGAAATTGTGGATGAAATTGAAACGCTGATAACAGCAATCGATGTTCCTGTTATGCTGTATAGCGATAGCGCAACGAATCTATTGCCGTTAAACGGGAAATTGCCGCAGGATAAAAGTACATTGCTTTCAGCAATCAGTGAATATAAGTCTAAGGACTACATTGAGCGCTTGCAGTATAGATTGCGTGCGCGATTGGAATCGTTTGTTGGGCAATACGGCAGGTTGACTGATGACATTGAATTGCTGCTTAAGCCACTGGTTAAAGGCAATAGCATTGTGATTGATAATACTGAATATGTGGAAGAAGTAATTACGACTGTATATAATAAGCTTATGCCGTAATTGTTTGCATCCAAGCCATTGGGCAATTGATATAAAAAAGCTGCTCACACAGGAGCAGCTTTTTAAACAGTATATTACATTGTGTTACTTTGCTGGTTGTTGTGGAGCCTGCTGAGTTTCCTGACTCTGAGCCTGCGTGTTCAATTCTTTTCGCAGTAATTCCATGTTTTTCTCAATCTTCTTTTCGTCGCGTAATGTATCAACTAACTCTTTTATTTTCATGTTGAGTTTTTGCTGGAAAAGCTGCTGCTTGATATACATTTCAGCCTGATCAACAGGGACACCTTTAAAACGAGCCCGCTGCTGGTTGTATATTTGCTCAACTTCCTGAGGTGCTATAGTAATATCATTTTTAAACTTTTCACGGATATAGTACTGTACTACTAGGCCTTCTTTAGAAATATCTAACAGAGTATTTAACTCCTCATTTTTTAAAATACCATCGTCAATAGCTTTTTTGTATACCAGGCGCTGCTGAATCATCTGCTCAAGAAAATTGCTTTTGTTTAACAGAGGGTTTCGCTCAAGCTGTGCCGGGTCCTGAGCTAATTTATCGATTTCTTCTTTAGGGAGATTATAAATACTTTTCATCTGTGCATAGTAGTATGCATTGAGTTCATTATCAGTGATTTTATCGCTGTCAATCTTTGCAATCCATGTACCGCCATATTTATTGCCACAGGAGATTGCAAGTGCAAAAATCATTACTGCAACTACTGAATAGAAAATCTTTGTTTTCATAGTATCCATCCTTTTGATAATTAGAATTAAAATATGCCTCCGGGGGAGGGGATTATCATTTACTATTTGTAAAAAGCAAGAGTTTTGTGATAGATAATAGATTATAGTAATTGTTGCAACAATTTTTTTATCTCTTCTAATTTTTTTTCTGGAGGGATTGCTCCTGTAACAAAGTTTACTATCTCCCTGTCATACCTGTCAATGGACAACCGTTTGTCTTTTTGAATGAGTGCAACTAATTTTTTAGTATCAAGCTTTGATTCTTTAGTAATGCGCATTTTTACTAATTTTGTATCCTCAATAATTTCATCAATGTAGAGTTGCGAAGCCAATGTCCGTACTTCTTCCATGGCAATCAGGGATTTTACCTCTTCAGGTGGCGGCCCAAAGCGGTCAATCATCTCTCTGGTAAGTTCAGTTAATTCTTCTAACGATTCGCAGGCTTCATAACGCTTGTAGAATTCTATCTTCTGTTTTTCATCTGCAATGTAACTATCTGGAATGAAAATATTTGTTTTTACATATACAGGGGTTCTGAATACGTGTACCGGCTTTTCTCCTTTGAGCTTTCGCACAGCATCCTCAAGCATCTGGCAGTATAGATCAAAGCCAACATCCATGATATTTCCCGATTGTTCTTTGCCTAATATATTGCCTGAACCGCGTATTTCCATATCCTTCATGGCAATCTTGAAACCGCTGCCAATTTCAGTATATTCTGCAATTACCTGCAAGCGCTTCTGTGCATCTTCAGTAATGCGGGAATCCCTGGGATAAAAGAGATATGCATACGCCTGCCTGTCCGACCTTCCAACACGCCCCTTTAACTGATATAACTGTGATAATCCAAATGTATCAGCCCTGTTTACAATGATTGTATTAACATTGGGCATATCAAGCCCCGACTCAATAATAGACGTTGAAACCAGCACATCATATTTGCCGTTAATAAAGTCAATCATGACTT
>Ga0209409_1002508_pt1 | contig 13474 bp, 16 predicted proteins | sample AD_JPNMR1_MetaG_FD_184424 | JGI IMG/M metagenome (GOLD analysis project Ga0209409, IMG submission 184424) | Active sludge microbial communities of municipal wastewater-treating anaerobic digesters from Japan - AD_JPNMR1_MetaG (SPAdes) (version 2) | ecosystem: Engineered > Bioreactor > Anaerobic...
GGAAATGGCTTATTCAAATAAAAGCCCTGGAACATCAGATGAAAATCAGTCCGGGATTTTTAACGTAAACTACCGCTAACTCAATTGTCATTAGAGGATTTACCGGCTATGGAAACCCCATTTGCTTTACTAATGATAGTGAAAAAATTATTATCTATGGCGAAACATTAAGCGAATATTCCAATTTCCAAGAACTCCTTGAGTGTATAATTGAAGCAGAAACCGATGAGGAGTAAAGATTAATAGGATGCCCCAAACTCTGCAATGAAACAAATTATGGAAGTATTTCTAAAATAAAAACCTTGAAATAATCAAGAATAATTTTATTCTATTGATTAAACAAAATTACTGTCAAGCTAATCTATTGAAAGTGTCGGAAGCTACTTTTACAAAATATAAGCCTTGGAACGAAAATTATTCCAAGGCTTTCATTTGTCTTATCTATCAGTTATTTAGCGGTTAACTACAAATATTGCTATTGTCATCGCATCGTTTGTCCCATTACTTAGTGTTACAGCCTGACCATTCTTCCAATATTTGGCAACGTAATTATTCCCATTATATTTATACCCTGCCAGAATTTCTCATCTCCGGTGATCGAAAATCCTCGTTGCCCGGTCTCCATATTTAACATACTCTCGACGATACCATTAAAGTTGGTGATAACTTTGTAAGTATGAATATTCCAATTATTCGCCTGGACAAACTTGCCAAAATTGATGAATGTAATAAAAGACAAGATAACCAAGATGGCAGTGATGATTCCGTAACCAAAGTACAATTTCTTTCCGATCGTTAATTCATTTAAAAATTTCACTCTAATCCCTCCGTGTAAATGTTTTAATCATTCGGCATCCGTGTACACACAATAAGCTTTGGTAACTTGGAAACACACTCATCAGCAAGTTTTAGTTCCAGGCATGACAATAAAACATATCGACATAGGCAAAGAAAGCCTTTATAAGTAAAATAAGCCAGTTTATTCCATTAACGATAGATAAACTGGCTTTCACAATTTCTTATTACAAACGGTTTATAATAATCACTATATCACTTTGTATATCAATACAAAAACAGGCTTTACCCAATTTTTCTTAATAATCACCCAGTACCAAATAGTTGGATGTTATTGATCTTTCACTGTTTGGAATCAACAATGAGACTCCATACTTATTTTGAACATATTGAAACTCCTCCTCCGGAAGAAAGGGTTCGATCAACTTCCGGCATTCTTCTTCCGTCCTTCTGCCAAATAGAACGCCTTCAAAGAAAACTTCTGTTTCAATCTGTAAGGGCAAATTAACTCTGTACTTTTCATCGTTTTCTTAAAAGACTTTTATCTTTAAACCGTAGGAATTCATTCTGATTGACATTCGTCTCTCCGATAAAATGGTGTTGCCTCCTTGGTAGCATCTCTCCCAAAGTCACAGTCGAAAGCTAACAAATCAATATATTCATCTTCAGCCAGATAACTATTTGCAACTGCCGCAATCCTCGGGAAAACAGTGGCTTGTTCACCCTTAAAATCAATAATCAAAAGCAAGTTGGGCTTTTCATCCCCTTCTTTATGGGCCAAAAATAAGTAGGCCGACTCCACCTCAGGCTGCTCTTCCCTAAAAAATACCTTCAATGCATTTACCATCTCTTGCGGATACTCTGCAGGTTGCCCCAGCAAAATCGGTGTGTCTTTTTCGATAACAATCTGGGAGGTACGCTGGGCTATGTAATTAATAAGCTCCGGTGTAATAACGACATTTTGGCCAAACGGGTTGATCACAAATCCTTTGATCCGGTCCGGATCATTGAGTACCATTGTTTTTAAGTCATCATAAGTACAGATCAAAGTTTCTTCTTTTGCAGTTGACCATTTCCCCAACTCATCCCAATCCGTAAATGCTAAAAAGAACGCATCATTGGCATTGTTCTCAATCAATTTAAAACTGATGGTTGCTCCTTCCTTAAGGACGCCGTCTTCCACCTTACCATCCAAAATTATTGGGGTTAGAAAATGGGCTTCGGTAATTTTTTGAATCATAATCAATTCATTGACCGCATTTTTTTCATTAAAAAAATTATCCATTGCTGTTACCAATTCCTGATTGGTAATTGGTTTATTGACATCTACCATCTTATACGCCTCTTTCTTTGATATTGAATAAAGCAGTGGTTGAAGTTATCAGGATGCCACTGCTTCAATCATTCCTTCTTTTTGGATATAATCGTTAAGAAATGCTTCAAAACTTGGATAAAGCACTTTCCAATCCCGGAAGTTCACTTCATGAAACGCATCAATAACCGGTATTTCATTTGTCACATCAGTCAAATCCAGTAATAAAAGCTCTTGCCCGCTGGTGTGCACTAGCGGCATAAATCTTCTGCCACTGTCCCGTTCTGCTGCACGAATGTCAAATGCTGGTAGATCTCCATTAAAATGATAAGTGTCAATTACATCCTGTAAGCTTAAGATGTAATTGCTGTTCCACCTCATCCACTCAACCTCATCAGGGTCATCTAGATATTCATCCTCAATATCCGCAGCAGCAAAAAATCCACCATTATAATTCAAGTAAAAGGTTTTAACAATTTCCGGTAATTTAATCCCCAGCACCTCTTCACACTTGGCAATCACAGCAAGTGTTGCCGGCTGGTTAAAGAAAGAACGTTCAGACAGCTCTGTAATCTTTTGCTGCAGATTTTGAATCAATTGATCCATCAATATTCCTCACTCTATTGAATTTTTATAAGTTTACCTTAAGTTTTTCAATATTATTACTCTTGAATCTACATTCAATATCTATGAAACATTCTTTAAAACCGAAAGCGGCTTATTCCAATGATAATGACCACAAAATATAATTGTCGGCCCTGACTCCTCAATAATTTTAGTTATGTTCTCACCTTTTAAATTATCCAAAACATTACTAAGTGTTTGATGTAATAATAAAATATCAGGATTTTGCTTCATACTTTTCTGACAATTCTAATTGTTGTATGTTATTATCATTATATTAATATATTTGGCTACTGTCAACAAACATAACAAATTTGTCTTTGAAAATAAAATAAAAAATAAAGCATTCCTTCCACAGGAATACTTCATTTGTTCAAAAGAGCGTACCAATTACAACCGCGATAAGACTTTTAAATCCGGAAACCAGATAATTAATATGCGCTTTAATCTGTTCTCAACCCCAACTCTACCACATTCCGTCATTCTCACTAATGTACTTCTCCGCCATATAGGCAGCAATCGCTCCATCTGAAGCTGCGGTGATCACTTGACGCAGTTCCTTGGCCCGAATATCACCGGCCGCAAACACTCCCGGAAGCTTAGTCCGCATCTTTTCGTCGGTGATAATGTATCCAAACCGGTCAAGCTCCACTTTACCGGAGACCAGTCCGGTATTCGGGACACTTCCTATTGCCACAAACAGACCATTCACCTTAATTTCAGCTAACTGTTCGGTAATTAAATCTTTTATTTTGATGGCTAAAACCCGGGAATCAGCGATAATCTCCTCCACTACGGAGTTCCAGATGAGTACAATCTTTTTGTTATTCAACACCGCCTCCTGGATTACTTTTGTTGCTTTTAACCGATCACGACGATGAATCAGATAAACCTTATTGCAAAACCTGGTCAAAAACAACGCATCTTCTCCGGCAGTATTGCCACCACCGATCACGGCAACATCCTGATCTTGATAAAAAGCGCCGTCACAGGTAGCACAATATGAAACACCCAGACCCCGAAGGCTTTTTTCATTAGCAAGACCCAATTCTTTTGGCGAAGCCCCCATACACAAGATCACTACTTTGGCTTGATAATCATTTTGTAAGGTTCGGACCGTCTTCACATCCTGGTCCAGAGTTAAATCAATTACATCCTCATATATGATTTTAGTCCCAAACCGCTTCGCCTGGTTCTCCATCCGCAATGCCAGTTCATAACCGTTGACCGGATCTTCAAAGCCAGGATAATTCTCCATCTCATTGGTAGTAGCCATCTGCCCGCCTGCAAACGCCCGCTCAATCAATAAGATCTTCAGTTTCGCCCTCGAGGCGTAAAGCGCAGCGCTAAACCCTGCCGGGCCGCCACCGATGATAATTACATCATAGAACATCATAGTCTCCTTGGATTGAAGATTGTAGTTCACTCTGAATTTAATCTATGTAACAGCAGCAATTATTGTTAACTGACATTAAACCAAACAACCTTCTCACCAAAAAGCGTCATAAAAAATAATAAGGGTAATTCAATACCCTTATTGTCCAACTCCTTATCCCCTTATAACGGACTGCCACACTCGGAACAGAATTTTGCCGTTGCTTTAACCTCATGGCCGCAATTGGAACAGAATTTGTTAACCGGAACCGGGGTTCCGCATTCCGAACAAAACTTGCCGGTGACTGTGGCTCCGCAATTAGTACAGGTTTTACCTTTCTGTCCCTGCAATGCGGCATTTTCTTGATTGGGCTGGTTAAGCGGTTGCGGTTGCGCTTGAGGTATTGGGTTTGGCGGCACCTGTCCCAAATTGCCACCAAACATATTTCCAAACATGCCCAATCCCACAAAACCATTGGCCGCTCCGGCGCTGTTATTGGCTGCATCAAGCGCCGCTTGGGTTAACATGCCTTGTTGTTGAAAGGCATCTCCCCCGGCTTCATAAAGATCTATCTTCTTCTGCGATTCTTCATCAAGGGTGACCGACTCGACAACCAGGTTGATAATCCGTAGCCCCCGTTTGCGGAACTGTTCGTCAAATTGGCTTTCTTCAATTATTCTTTTAATCTCATCAGTTTGACTGGGAAGTGTCATTACCCCAATTCGCTTGTTCCCCAGACTGTTTAAGATCTTGGTAAACATCTCAACCACTTCGGAACGCAATTGCTCATTCAGATCATTTTTGGTTAGGACCTTGGCCGAACCAGCGTGCTCTGCCATAAATCGCAACGGATCTTCAATCTTGTAAGTATATTTACCGAAACATTTGATCTTCACGCTCATATAAATGTACTGCCCAGTCCGGGCATTTAACATTGCATGGTCCCAATCCATATAAGGTACCGGTGCCGGTGTGCCAAAACCATTATTGATGATCTCCTTCATATTAAAGAAGAACACTCCCTGCAGTTTGGCGGTTGCCCCCTTGAAGGTTATTCGGTCACCAATCTCTTTCAGTACATCTTTCAGCGATGAGTCAAACAATGACGGGCTGGATGACTCAACCACTTCATAGACTCCGGGTTCGGTCGCTACCCCAAAAACCTGACCATTATTACAAAAGACTGCTGCCTGACCCGGAAAGACCGAATACCGCGAGCCATTAGCAATAATTCCGTTTTCACTTGTTTTATGGAGCATCAGGATCTCCTGACCCATATCTTCACAGGAGATCCCTTGACGAAACGCCGAACCGACTGCTCCTGAAATTGATCGCAAGATAAATCCCATCGCTTATACCTCCATCAATTAATTTCCACCAGCGTCCAGTCATACTTTGACAAGTCAATCGGGTTACTGCAATATTTGCATTGACCGTCGGCAGTAAGATTGATACTGGCACCACAACCGTCACACAGCAGATAGTCTGCCTCAGTGAAAACTTGAGTCTTGGCATCATTATGGCGGGAAAGTTTGAGTACTGTCTTGACTTTTCTTCTTCTCACCCGCTTATGCCGGTCAACAACCACCATAATCAATTGTGCTTTCGCAGTTATTACCTGATGATCATTCACATTTTCAGACCCAATCAGATCCACTGCCTTAATCTCTAAATCAATCAGTACTTCCTGATCAGAATATCTTGCCAATAACTTCTCCGACAGTTCTCTAGATGAAAACGCCCTGATTACTATTTTATTTGAGAGCAAAGCATATTCTTTAAATAAACTACAATTAGAAAAAAATCGTTTAGAACTTGAATTAAAAAAATTACAAAAAGAAAATGAAGAATTAATCAGTAAACTTGAAGCAGCCAGTAGTAAAGATTAAAGAGTTATTGACTTTATAAACATTAAAGTATATAATAAGAATTGAAAGATATATATTTGAGGGCGGTCATGCCAACTGATATGCTCTTGTAGCATAATGATCTGATTAAAAATCACTGTTTGATTACAAACAGTGGTTTTTTCCATCATCTCAGCAACATATGGCTTTCTCACCCTTACTTACATATCTGCTGACAAAATTTCGAAGTATCCCTGGTCCAAATAAATTCTTGATCCAGTAAATCAAAATAAAGATATTTTTTTACTAACTCATTATACTTTCTTTCAGAAATCATCTTGACAAAGCCGGGACTACTCTTTGTATAGTTTGTATTTTCAATAATATAGTTTAATTCCGAAATCCATTCATTTGGAAAATATTGTTCTAATTTGGATATCCAATTTAATATAATTTTCTTGCCGGTTGCGATACAGGTTTCATCCATTATGCCATTATCAGTAAACTCATTATGCGCAAAAAGTAAAATTTGCCTGAATAATGCCGCTTCCAAAACAGCATCATTAATCTTTGATTGAAAATAGTATCCCACAACCTTAAAATCAGCTGCTTTTGCAATATCATATAAATGAAGTTAGCTGGCCAATAAGTTATCAATACTAAATTTGTTCCCGGTAGTATTCTTCATAACTATGTTTCAATCTCTTAACCGCATTCTCCAATGTCTGTATTATTGCGGTTTTGTCAGCTTGCAACAGTAATGGTTCTCCGATGACAATCTCACAAAAGAAAGGAATCGGCAAATACTCGCCTTTAGGAAGGGATCGCCCCATATTGGCAAGAAAAACCGGGATTACTTTTATTCCAGGAATCTCTTTAATTAAATGAGCGATCCCTGGTCGAAACCTTCCGATCTCCTCGGTGAGCGAACGAGTGCCCTCCGGGTAAATAATTAAGGAATTTCCCTGTTCCAGCGCGTTTTTCATAAGTTTTACCGGATGATTTTCTTTATTAATAGCAGATCTGGGAATAGTTAAAATGTTAAACAACTTATGGGTTAAAAATGATACGAAGCGATTTCGGTTAAAATAATCTCCGGCTGCCACTGGTTGAATTCGATGCAGATCTTTGATGGAAAAAATGCTTAGCAATGAAAGGGTATCCAAATGGCTTGAGTGGTTAGCAACAATAATGAATGGATGGACCTTGGGTAAATTGTGTTTCCCATAAACCCGAAGTCCGATAAAGAGCGCCATAAAAGGTTTGACAAATAATAGGAAGAACAACTTTTGAAACATCAGTCACTCCATCCCCCTTTTCCAGCCAGTCGCTCAACCCAGCTTTGCCAGAGGCCTATAAAAATGAAATGACCCCTTGAAAATAAAAGTAAGCTATTATATGAAAGAAGATCGGAGCCGTATAACAAAGGGAATCAACCCGATCCAACATTCCGCCGTGGCCCGGGATCACCGTGCTGAAGTCCTTAATCCCAACATCCCGTTTGATTGCAGACATAACTACGTCACCGCAAAAACCGGCAATGGCTAAAGTAAAAGCAACCAGCATTACCTGGCAGGCATTAAAAGGAGTGAGAAACTTAAGCAATAAACTGAAAACCGTTGTGGTCAACGCTCCTCCAATAAACCCTTCCCAAGTCTTTTTAGGGCTGATTTTGGGGAGAATCTTATGGGACCCAATCGTTTTCCCCCAAAGATATTGAAAGACATCGTTCATTTCCGTAATAATCACTAAGAACAACAACAAAGCCTGCCCACTGATAACATGACCGCCAATCATTGGCAATTTCATTAAGTAACCCAGATGGCTCAAACCATAAACAAAAGCAATTAATCCCCACTGAATCTTGGCCGATGATTCCAGATAACCCGAAGGTTCTTGGGCCAGCATCAATAAAATTGGCAAAAACAAAAAGATGTAAACCGGGATAAAAATCAGAAACATGCCGTACCAACCGATATAGATCCAATAAAACTGGACCGGCACGGCTATGAATGCTAACAATAAAGCCCAATGATCAGCCCGCCGCGTTTTTAAAATGGTAACATATTCTTTCAGAGCCCAAAAACTTAGTAAAACGAAAAAAAGCAAAGAGATGTTCCGGTTTAAAGAGATTGCTCCAAAAAAGACCGCAGCCATAACCCACCATGATTTAATCCGGTTAACCAACTCTTCCCAGTTGCTTTGGGGTTTAAGCTTCTTAAGCAACCAAATTATCAGAGTGGCTGCCGTCAAAATCGCCAATATCAAGACTCCGCCTTGATGAACCGCTGAAAGCTTCGAAAAGGCATTAATCATGGCGGTTAACCTCCTTCGCTTCTTTCAAAATTCCCTTTAACCGGTTAAGGCAGGTCCATACAGTTAAAACGGTAGCAACGATCAAGATCCAACTCCAATAGATTTTAACCCCTTCCCAAAAAACGGTTACTAACGACAGAGCCCCCACTAAGAAAGCCCGGTCGCTTTTGCCCATCGGCCCTTCATAATGACGGTTGACCGCGAGTGCATAGCCTAAAACACCACAAAACTCGGTGATTATGGCTCCGATAACAAACAGGACCACCACTGACATATTCTCCGGTACGACATACCCCAACGGAAGATACAGGGCCAGATCAGACAAGACATCTCCCAATTCATTCAAGATACAGCCTAATGCCGTTCCCATATTATATTTCCTGGCCATCATTCCATCAATGGCGTTTAAGGCCATCCGTAAAAATAACCACACCGGGATTACCAGCAGCCAATAAGACTTACCCCCGGTTAACCGGATGATGGCACCTACCGATATTGACCCTAATAAGGCAAGTATTGTAATAATATTTGGGGTAAACCTTCTTTTCACTAAATAATCAAGAAACGGCGATAACAATTGCTGAAACTTAGGCTTCAGATTATATATTGAAATCATTAGTGGCCCTCCAGTTTTAAAGTTGTGCAATGTAATAAAATCCCTATTTTATTTCTTTATTTTTCTAAGAATTCCTTTACATAAAGATTAACCGAAAGTCTTTCAAAAAAGCTTTGAATGAGCCTCCCCGGTTATCGCAGTCCACTTCTGACATTTTCAATTTTAGCCGGTAAATAGCTTGACAGTAATCGCGGAATATGGGACATAAATGGGAATAACATTATCTCTGCTGACAGATCTTCAGAATGTATCATTTATGGTTGCATGCATAATAATGTTTTTAACTGCTCCTATATTTATTAAAAATGGATAATGTTATAAAAAAGGTTAAAGATTTAAAAATTTTGTCGATAAATATACAGTATTCCAAAAAAACACTACTACTTAACATTTTTTAGGATGTGTTAAATAAATTGTCTATAATAAATCATATTGCATTGCTTTGCATTTCCGGGCTTCGATAAGCTCTTATTATTTTTTTCTTTTTAAAATTGTAAGGTTGTTTATGATTTATTACAACCTGTATTTAAGATTTGCTTCAAAAAAGTAATATGGCGCCATATGAAATACAATATAAAAAACTAAGGAAAGGTGAACTGAAATGGAACAAACGTTAGAGGATGCAGTGTTATCTGAAGAGGATACTCAGAAAGACAAGTATCTTACCTTCGTACTGGGAAAGGAAGAGTATGGAATTTCAATCGGCTACGTTACGGAAATTGTAGGGCTTCAATCCATTACTGAAATTCCAGAGCTTCCACACTATGTAAAAGGGATAATTAATCTGAGGGGAAAGATAATTCCCGTAATGGATGTAAGGCTCAGATTCAACAAGGAAGCAAAAGAGTACAATGACAGGACCTGCACAATAGTTATTGAAGTCAGAGGTATAACTGTGGGTTTGATAGTTGATGCTGTAGCAGAAGTAGCATCTATTGAAAGCAAAAATATTGTGCCACCTCCACAAATTGACGGCATTGGTACTCATCAAAAGTACTTGAAAGGAATCGGAAAATCAGATAATAATGTTAAACTGATTCTGGACTGCGAAAAGCTCTTTAACGACGAAGATACTGAAATTCTTAGCAATATTGCCTAAGTCTGTAACTTTATTAAGTGATCTAAATACAAGGAGGTATCATAGCAATGAATTGGTTTTATAATCTAAAAATCTCTGCAAAATTATTAATTGGATTTTTAACTATTGCAGTAATAGCAGGAGTTATTGGAATCGTTGGCGTTAGATATATAAATAGCATAATAGTGGAAGACACTAAATTATATGAAGAAAACGCACTTGGATTGCAATATGCCGGAGAGGCGGATGTGCGATTTCAGAGAATAAGAGTAAATGCTCTGAAGATGTTGTTAAATAGGGACGACAGTACCCGTAAAGAATTAATAAATAAAATCAATGAGCATTTTTCCAGTGCAGATAAAGAGTTGAAGGATTATGAAGATGGAATTATCAATGACAAAGATAGGAAATTATTTGATGAACTAAAGCCTTTGTGGGATGATTATAAGTCAATAGTCCAAAATGCAATAGGACTAATACAAACCGGTAAGGATGCAGAAGCAGGGAAACTAATTTTGGAAGATTCGTCTTCAAAAATAGATGCACTAAATGATAGTTTTCAACAACTATTTGAGTATAATTCGTCTTCAGCCAAAGAAAAATCCAATGCCAATAAAAGCATGGCTAAGGCCGCCAGCACCATAATGACTATTGTGATATTGGTTGGAATCATCATAGCTGTATTTCTTGGCGTATTTATCTCACAAATAATAAGTAGGCCGATGAAGAAATTGGAAGCAGCTGCAGAGAAACTTGCATTAGGAGACGTGAATGTAAATGTAGAGGCGAATACAAAAGACGAAATCGGAAAATTAATGCAGGCATTTTCAAATATGGTTAATAATATAAGAGAACAGGCACACGTTATTGAAAGGATGGCCGCCGGGGATATGACCGTGTCGGTTAAGATCAAGTCAGAAAATGACCTTATGGGTAAAAAACTTAAAGAAATGATCAACACAAACAATGAAGTATTAGGCAATATCCGTTCTGCTGCCGAACAAGTTTCTCTTGGCGCAAAGCAAGTGTCCGATTCAAGCCAGATGCTCTCACAAGGTTCTACGGAACAAGCAAGCTCAATTGAAGAAATAACAGCATCAATGACACATATTGCAGATCAAACAAAGAAAAATGCCCAAAACGCAAATCAAGCTAATGAGCTGGCGCTGAATGCCAAAGAAAATGCTATGAATGGCAATAACCAGATGCAGGAAATGATCAAGGCGATGGCAGAAATCAACGACTCCTCGGCTAATATTTCAAAGATTATAAAAGTTATTGATGATATAGCGTTCCAGACAAACATCCTTGCCTTAAATGCCGCTGTAGAAGCTGCAAGAGCCGGACAGCATGGAAAAGGTTTTGCAGTAGTGGCCGATGAGGTGAGAAATCTTGCTGCAAGAAGCGCAACTGCTGCAAAAGAAACCACCGAACTTATTGAAAATTCAATTAAGAAAGTTGAAGCAGGTAATCAGATTGCAAACAATACCGCAGAGGCTTTGGCTAAAATCGTAGATGGTGTGTCTAAAGCGGCTGATCTTGTAGGAAGTATTGCAACAGCATCAAATGAACAAGCATCAGGCATTGCACAGATGAATCAGGCAGTTTCGCAAGTGGCTTTAGTTGTCCAGACCAACTCTGCAACGGCCGAAGAAAGTGCTGCTGCCAGTGAAGAACTGTCCAGTCAGGCAGAATTATTGAAAGATTCAATCAGCAGATTCAAGCTGCTAAACGTTAAGCCTCATTTCGGATTAGAGGGACTGGACAATGATACTATCAGAGCAATCGAAAGTATTATTGACAAGAAAAATCCAAACTATCAAGCAAGACAAGCAGCAAATTATCAAAATGAAGACTATGCTGAGGAAAGCAATTTCAAAAGCATATCTTTAGAGGATAATAACTTCGGAAAGTACTGATAAAAGCTTAAACATAATCTTAAGCAAAAAGAAAACCACTCTTTATGAGTGGTTTTTCTGCTCATCGCGAAAGCTCAAATCCTAATCCTCTAAAAGTTTTAAAATAAATTTACTATACTCTTCTTTCATAGGCAGCTCATAGTCTACTTTTATTCTTCTCCTTTGTGCAGCCACTTCTGTTCCTGTTTTCGGATTAATACTAGTTTTTTCATATACCTCCCAGTACAATCCTATACCGCGTTTCTGCCATTTTGGTATATCGTTAAAATTGATTCCATTTTGAAATAACAGTTCATTCTTATCACTGACAGACATCCCGCTTAAGTAATCTGTTGCCTCCTGAACCGAACTCCCCTTCTTTCTCAGCATCCAATAGCAGTGTGCATTTAAAGCATTTCTATGTGCATCTTCATTTCTCCATCTAAAATAGTCAACAACAGTGTTGATATTGGGTAGTTCAGATATCCTGCAATCAAAACAGGCAACATCTCCTAGCAACAGCGAAAATTTAGCACTCGCTTCTCCTGCCAATATCGAATTGTATTTACGTGTTTTTCTTCCAAACGCATTTTCATCAATGTGAAATAAAAGTGAGATCTCGTCACTCTGTGTATACCCGTAAATCACCCTGAAACCACAATTCATAAGGTGCTCGACAGTTGCAACCATATAATCCCTAAACCTTATATCGTATGGACTTTCAAATTGATGAATTTCCTTTGTCAATCTGGTAAATCCTCTTCCATCTATCCGAGCAACCATATACATTCCAGGAACAACACAGTAATCGTGAACTGTCTCATATAACCTCATTTTTAAGTCAAGATCATCAAATTTCATCCTTCCACTCCTCTACAACAAATTTGTTTTCCCTATCAATACGGACGTAGTATAATTCGTCAAAGCCCTCTTTTCTGTTAGGAATCTGCAATCTTGCATATGTGCTTCTAATACCAGCTAACGAAATATGTTCTTTTCCTGCTCTTTCTTCATTCCTCAAAACAGCATCATTTATATTTGATTGAAAATAGTATCCAACAACCTTAAAATCAGCTGCTTTAGCAATATCGATATACTTTTTTCTGTCTATAACTGTAGGATTCGTATTATCAATTACAAAAGGCTGCTTTGCTTTTATGCAGGCCTCAAGTAAAATATTTTCCCTGTTTCTGGTCTTCAACATATCTAAATTTATTCGTATATGTGTTTTAAAGAAGTTCTCCTTGTAAAAAGTGCTTTTACGGTCGCTTGTAGACCAACAAAAATAATAGATTCCATATCATTTACCCCAATTTTAAATAATTGACCTTACTCCAATTTGCTAGACACCAAGAATGGCTGATATATCTCCTATGTAGGGTCTAATAATTGCATCCTTTACATAAATACCAATAAATATTTCTGTTGCAAGTAACACCAAAAAATCAAATATAAACTTCAAATTGATTTTCATACAGATATTCCTCTCGTATAATAAGTTTTGTAAGCAACAATCCGCCATTGTTTACAAGCCTTATTTTTAATTTTTAAATTTGATACCCTGATGCTAAAATATTCTTATTGGAATTCTAGCAAAGGTACGTCTTATTCTC
>Ga0209409_1002513_pt1 | contig 13459 bp, 8 predicted proteins | sample AD_JPNMR1_MetaG_FD_184424 | JGI IMG/M metagenome (GOLD analysis project Ga0209409, IMG submission 184424) | Active sludge microbial communities of municipal wastewater-treating anaerobic digesters from Japan - AD_JPNMR1_MetaG (SPAdes) (version 2) | ecosystem: Engineered > Bioreactor > Anaerobic >...
AAATGTAGTTCATGATCTTTTTTGTAATTTAATTTTGTATTCATAGAAAATCCTCCATACAAAAAATATTTCTATATATTAATCACAAAATTTCTTAGAAAATCCTTTACAAAATTTAAGAAAAAAATTAAAATTTTTTTTAAAAAAAAAGATGACTTTATAATATTTTTTGGTTAGTGTGACTTTTTGACAAACTATAGTTTTGGTATATAAAGTAAAGATTTGTGCATAAAAAAGATTCTTAAAATCTTGATGAGACTCCAAGAACTAATTTTAATCCCTCTAATGCCACAATATTGTTTCCAGTTCTTGTTGCAACATCTATTCTTGAAAAATCATAGTGAACATTTATATCCCATATAACACCGCTTATTTTTATAGAAATATATGGTGAAAGATATAAATGCCAGTTATCATTTGGGTCAAGCAATGAATATGTAAAATTAAAAATAAACCCGCCATTCAATGGTGAATCATTAACGGCAACATTAAATCTATAATTTATATTAAAATCACTCTTTTCATTTGTTACCTCTTCATTGTATAAGTAAGGCTTTGTTAAAAATGAGATAATATGATCTGTAATAAATAATTTAAAATGTAATTCTGCTGATATATAAAACATATCAATCACAGAGATTGTGCCATTAGTTACGCTATCAAATGTTTTTGAATCTAAGCCTGTAACACCGACACTAGAAAAAAATTCAATATATCTACTATCTCCGGTCCAGAATGTTAAACCAACTTTTCCACGGCCATATATTAAATCAGAGTTATCATTAGGATATATGAAATCTTTTGTATAACCACCAAATAATTCAATAGAAGCATATTTTAAAAAAAGCCCAATTTCTGTATCAAATGAAAAATAGTTAAATGCGGTTGGCGATGTAGATGATACAAAGTTAGTATTTTGATATAAATGAAATTGAAGTTTAAATTTATCTTCCCAGAATCTTAAAATGGTGCTGATTCCAGAACCTCTTAATCTATAAACTCCTTTATAGTCAAGATTCTGGCTTTCTGGGAAATATAAAAATCCTCTATAAAAATTACCTTCTCCTAAATATCTATATGTTCCAGCCCAGAAAGCAAGATCAAGCCTTGATTCTATTAAATTTCTTGCGGTAATTTCTGCATTATTAAAAATAAGAAATACTTTATTATAAATATCTGTTGAACTGTCTAAATAATTTTTGGCAAGTTGGGTAACATTTGCTTCAAATCCAACTTTTGCCGCAAATTTATATCCTCCATCAAAAGAGGTAAGAAATTTAAAATAGGTATTCATTTCAAATTTATTTGTTGTTGAGTTAAATCCAGCGAGTGATATTATGTTTAATTCGTCAACATTAATATTCGCAGAAAATATATAAAAAGTTATAAATATGAAAATTATTATTATATTTCTTTTCATATTATTCACCTCATCTTTTAAAATTATATTTAGTATCAGTTTTTTATTTATCGACTAATACTATCTATAACTAAATTATACTTTATTTTTTTAAAAAAAACCATTTTATAAATAATTTTTTTTAAAAAAATATGCTTATTTAAAGTTGTCAATAATAAAATAGACTAAATTTTTAGGGTTTGATAGACTCTTGAGTTTATTAGATTTAAAATAATATTTCTTAGGTGGCTAATATTAAGAATATCATTTATAATTTAATATCATAATTTTTGTTAGAATATTTGAATTATTTAAAAATTTGATATATAATTATTATTATAAAGCTGTCCTAAATATTTTAAGGAGGCAAAAAATGAAAAGATTGAATTTATTTATAATTATTCTAATTATATTTTTCTCTATTTTGATTGCTAATTGTGATTTTTTTAGTGTTTTTATAAAAATACCTAAAAAAGAAAGTACCACAATTACATCATCAAGTACAACTACATTACCACATGGTTCACTTGATACTGGTTTTGGAACAGGTGGTAAAGTTACAACTCCAATTGGAATTAATGAAGGGGAATTTTCAGTAGCGATCCAGAGTGATGGAAAAATTGTTGTTGCAGGGTGTAGTAATAATGGAAGCAATGATGATTTTGCTGTTGTAAGGTATAACAGTGATGGCTCACTTGATAATGGTTTTGGTACAGGTGGTAAAGTTACAACTCCAATTGGAATTGGAGACGATTATGGAACTTCAGTAGCAATACAGAATGATGGAAAAATAGTTGTTGCAGGGTATAGTTATAATGGAAGCAATTATGACTTTGCTGTTGTAAGGTATAACAGTGATGGTGCATTGGATACTGGTTTTGATGGAGATGGCATAGTTACAACTCCAATTGGAATTAATGAAGAGGGATATTCAGTAGCAATCCAAAGTGATGGAAAAATTGTTGTTGCAGGGTGTAGTAATAATGGAAGCAATTATGACTTTGCTGTTGTAAGGTATAACAGTGATGGCTCACTTGATAATGGTTTTGATGGGGATGGCAAAGTTACAACTCCAATTGGAACTGGAGACGATTATGGAACTTCAGTAGCAATACAGAATGATGGAAAAATAGTTGTTGCAGGGTATAGTTATAATGGAAGCAATTATGACTTTGCTGTTGTAAGGTATAACAGTGATGGCTCACTTGATAATGGTTTTGATGGAGATGGCATAGTTACAACTCCAATTGGAAGTGGGCATGATAAGGGATATTCAGTAGCAATACAGAATGATGGAAAAATAGTTGTTGCAGGGTGTAGTAATAATGGAAGCAATGATGATTTTGCTGTTGTAAGGTATAACACTAATGGTTCACTTGATACTGATTTTGGTACAGGTGGTAAAGTTACAACTCCAATTGGAATTAATGAAGGGGGATTTTCAGTAGCGATCCAGAGTGATGGAAAAATAGTTGTTGCAGGGTGTAGTAATAATGGAAGCAATAATGATTTTGCTGTTGTAAGGTATAACGCCAATGGCTCATTGGATACTGGTTTTGATGGAGATGGCATAGTTACAACTCCAATTGGAAGTGGGTACGATCAGGGCTATTCAGTAGCCATCCAGAGTGATGGAAAAATAGTTGTTGCTGGGTTTATGCATAATGGAAGCAATTATGACTTTGCTGTTGTAAGGTATAATCCTTAATGGTGTAATATTTTAATGAAAAGTTTGCCTCCTGAGATATACTCAGGAGGTTTTTTATACGACAATTGTTTATAAGGATTGATGTTAGTTTTTTTATTTTTTTAAAACACGTTTATCATAAAAAGTGTAAAACCTAACTTTTTTAATATATAGTTTTTGTGATTATTATTATATACTAACAAAATTTTAATTTGTAAGTTATCTGCATCTATATGAAAATTAGTTTTACATAATGATAAGTGTAGGTCTGTCCCCTATTTTAATGTTAATTATAAAAAAATTATAAGTCTGTCCCTCTTTTAATCATAAAAAAATTTATAGGCCTGTCCCCTACTTTAATTTTTTTCAAAAAAACTAATTTTTTTTCTCAAAACTTGTAAAGGATTTTCTAAGAAATTTTGTGATTAATATATAGAAAATAATTTTTTGTTAAGGAGGTTTTTATGAATAATATTCGTAAGATTTTAAAAAACTATAATTTTGAGCATGAGTTACACTTTGTTGTTAACTCGGAAATGAAAAAAAGACTGGAAAATATTGCAAGGAAATTTAACATCTCTATTTCTGGGCTTGTGGTATATATCTTGCAAATATATACCAATAGAGTAAAAAAGATATATTGTTTCGGTCCAGAAGACGGAAATAAGTATGAGAGAATAGATGGTGATGCAAGAATTCATGTATATCTGTCAAAACAGGATTATAGGTTCTTGAAAAAGATCCATGCTGATCTTAATTTTTTCAGTATGGGTGTTTTACTGAGGAGAATTATCCTACTTTTTTTGGAAGAGTATGAGAAACTTGGGATTACAGGGGTAGAGATGAAGTGTAGTATAATAACATTAAGGTTATTTTTGAGACTAACAAAGATGAAAAAGTGGAATAAGAGCAGAGAATTATCCCACTTTTCCGGCAACACCGCCCCATTTTACAAGGCAATCTACAACGATTGCTATCAAGTAGTGGGATTTGAGACATATTATTGAAAAAATTTATTTTAATTCTACTAAAAAATAAATTAGACTATTACAATCATTTCTCAAACAAAATTAACCCTAGGATAAATCTATCTTTTTATCTGCCTAAAAATAAAATCTCAACCCATTATTTTTCTGTCTGACAATTGTCCTACAAAGTTTATAAAATCGGAATCTTTTGTAAGACAAAAAATTTAAGATATCTGCCTTCTGGAAAAGAAAGATTATATGGATGGTCATAAGGTTGACATTTTGATTCTAAAACCTTTAACTGGCAGTTAGTATTTACACTACTTGTATGCAAGATCTTAATAAAAGTATTTTCATCAATATGAGCGGTGCAAGATGAAGATACAAGAATGCCATAATCCGGGAGTTTTTCGAGTGCTTTTGAATTTATGGTAATATATGCCTTTATGGCATTTTTTACCTATTTTTTATTTTTAGCAAATGATGGCGGGTCAAGAATTATCATATCAAATTGATCTTTTTTCATCTCTTGTAAGAATTCAAATACATCTTTTGAGATAAATTGATATTTATTTATATCAAAGCCATTAAGACTAAAGTTTACTTTTGCATCTTCAATTGCATTTTTTGAAATATCAATACTCGTAACACTCTTTGCATTAAAAGCAGCATAAACAGAAAAACCACCAGTATAACAGAAACAATTTAATACATTCTTATTTTCCGAATATTTTTGTAGAGATTTTCTATTCTCTCTCTGATCAAGAAAAAAACCGGTTTTTTGACCTTCTATAATATTTACTCTAAATTTTACATTATTTTCAACAATATCTATATATTTAATAAGATTGCCAGATAAAACGCCACTATTCTCTTTTTTTAATCCCTCTTTTTCTCGTATACCAATGTCAGATTTTTCATAGATCATATCTGGTTTAAATATCTCTTTTAAAGCCTCAATTATATATCCTTTTAGCAATTCTATTCCGAGCGTATGCACCTGAATCACAATTACATTGTTATAAATGTCAACCACAAGGCCTGGAATATTATCACTTTCACCAAATACGAGTCTATAAGCATTTGTATTATATAAAAATTTCTCTTTATTTTCTTTAAGAATTCTAAATCTATTCAGAAAAAAATCTTTATTTATTTCTCTTTTTACTCTTGTTAAGATCCTTATTGCTATGTCTGTTTTTGAGTTATAATATCCAATTCCAATGAATTTATTTTCACACCATATTTCACAGAGTTGCCCATCTTTTAAATTTTTGGACTTTTCTTTATCTATTGCTCCAGAAAAAATCCAGGGATGACCGCCAGTAACACTTTTTAAAACACTCTTTTTTATAAAAATCTTATTCATTACAATTTTTCTATAAGACTTACCCCTTCCATTGAATCTGGCTTTTCTAATCCCATTATCTCTATCAGAGTTGGTACAATATCTGCAAGCCTTCCGCCAGTTGGTTTTATTCTTATTTTATTCTTCTGCAAATTCTCTCTATTGGAAATAATTGTAAGCCATACAAGATTACTGGTATGAGCAGTCATTGGTTCCCCTGTTATATAATCAACCATCTGTTCTGCATTGCCATGATCTGATGTTAATAATACAACACCATCCTTTTTTAAGATCTCATCAATAACGAGTCCAACACATTCATCCACAACTTCACATGCCTTTTTTGCAGCCTCAAAGACACCAGTATGACCTACCATATCGGGATTTGCAAAATTAAGAATAATTACATCATATTTATCGGATCTTATTGCTTCAATTGCCTTATCCTTGACCTCATAGGCACTCATTTCTGGCTTTAAATCATAAGTTGCAACCTTTGGAGAAGGTACTAATATTCTATCCTCACCTTCAAATACAATATCCTGCTGGCCATTAAAAAAGAATGTTACATGAGCGAATTTTTCAGTTTCTGCTATTCTTAATTGTTTAAGATTTTTTTTCGCAAGATATTCACCAAAAAGATTTGATAAATCTATTGGCGGAAATGCTATCTTTACATCTGCTCTTTTACTATTTGCTACCCCTTCATAATATTCTGTGAAACATATATAGGTTAAATTCTTTATATCCTTTGTAGGAAAACTATTAAAATCATCCAGAACAAATGCCTTTGTTAATTCTCTTGTTCTATCCAATCTATAATTAAAAAATATCACTGTCTCATCGTCTGAAATTGGCTTAAAGCCTTCAATTGTTCTTGGCTTAATAAATTCATCATTTTCACCTTTTGCATATGCATCATCCACAGCATCATAAATTGTCTTGAAATGTCCACTTCCCTTACCGGTTGTAAGCATATCATAAGCAAGCTGAACTCTCTCCCATCTATTGTCTCTGTCCATTGAGTAGTATCTTCCAGTAATTGAACCAAATACCCCGGTATTATATTTATTAATCGCATTTTCAACAACTTCTATATATTTTTTTGTAGATTGTGGTGGAGTATCTCTACCATCTGAAAATACATGAATAATAAAATTTTCTTTTTTTATGCCAAGTTCAGAAGCAAGTTTTATTAAGGCTATAAGATGATCGCTATGAGCATGAACTCCCTGATCTTGAACCAGTCCATATACATGAAGATTTTTGCCATTTTTAATTACTTTATGTATTCCTTCTATTAATACCTTGTTTTTAAAAAATGTCCCATCATCTATCTCTTTACTGATTCTAACAAGAGATTGATATACAACTCTTCCAGCCCCCATGTTCAAATGACCTACTTCACTTGATCCTTGATTTGATGGTGGGAGCCCTACATTTTCACCAGAGGCAACTATTAAAGCAGTAGGATAATTTGCTACATATTTATCGTGATTTGGGGTATGTGCTAAATAGACTGCATTCGCCTTAAAATCAGGATTATATCCCCAACCATCTCTTATTAAAATCATATATGGTTTTTTTGCCATAATTTTTTCCTTAAAAAATAGATTAAAAAATATTTTTTAATTTATATACTTTATTTTTTTTTATTTGTCAAAAAAAAATTAATATATTTTTACTTCAGGGGGTGCAATTTTATTTTTAGGCAATTTTTTGACAAAAATTCATAATAGCTGAAAATGATTAAAATAATATTACTTATTATTCTTCTAGCAGGGATGCTTGAAATAAGTCCAGCAAAAATACTGGAATAACTTTATTTTTCAACGATTTAAGAAAAGTGTCGTTTTTTTTGAAAAAAAATAAAGTGAGGGACAGACTTATAAATCTTTTTAAATAGGGACAGACTTAGCCTTATTATGGTTATATTTAATAATATATATTTAACAAATAGTAATATTTTTAAGTTAAATGGGATGTATCAAGGGACAGACCTATAATTTTCTTATGATTTAAATAGGGACAGACTTATAATTTTTTTATAATTAACATTAAAATAGGGGACAGACCTACACTTATCATTATGTAAAACTAATTTTCATATAGATGCAGATAACTTACAAATTAAAATTTTGTTGGTATATATTAATAAATATTTTTATCAATCTCAAGAATTTCTGATATATACAATTTAATTTTTTGACAAAATCAAAAATTTTAGTTATATATTAACAAAAAAATAGGGATTATTATGTCAATTAGATTTAACTTTATTTCACAAATAGACAATTTAATATTAAATTATTTAAAAAGTCTCAATGACAATATAGATAATGTGGTATCAGAAATACCACCATCCAATGATTTAGGGGATATTGCCTATCCTATGTTTAAGTATGCTTCGATTTTGAAAATAAAGCCTTTTGATATTGCAACAAAAGTAAAAGAGGCAATATCTAATAATCCTTTAATCGAAAAAGTAGATATAAAAGGTGCATATTTAAATATTTTTTTAAATAAAAAGATAGTTACTAATACTCTTATTAAAGAAATCTTAGAAAAAAGGGGAAATTTTGGTAAAGAGAATAGAAAAAATATAAAAGTTCTTATAGAATTTAGCAGCCCAAATACAAATAAACCCCTTCATTTAGGCCATTGCAGAAATAATGTTATAGGTGATGCAATTTCAAGAATCTTTGATTTTTATGGTTATGATGTGATAAAAATAAACCTTATCAATGATAGAGGAATTCATATATGTAAATCAATGCTTGCCTATAAACTGTTTGGGAATAATACCACCCCAGAGAAAGAAAATAAAAAAAGTGATCATCTTGTGGGCGATTTTTATGTTTTGTATGCAAAAGAATCTTCTAAGAATCCAGAACTTGAAAAATTAGCACAGGATTTACTGATAAAATGGGAAAATAATGATAAAGAAACAGTTGAATTGTGGAAAAAGATGAATAAATGGGCAATAGATGGAATAAAAGAGACCTACAAAAGAATGGGAATTAATTTTGATGTTTTTGAATATGAAAGCGAAGTCTATCAATATGGTAAAGAGATTGTAAAAGAGGGACTTGAAAAAAATGTATTTTATAAGGAATCAGATGGAAGTATATGGGTAAATAATGAAGATGTTGGGCTTGATAAAAAGGTACTTTTAAGATCAGATGGGACGAGTATATATATAACTCAGGATATTGGGACAATTGTCAATAGAAGTAAAAAATATAATTTCGATAAAATGATATATGTCGTGGGATCAGAACAGATATATCACTTTAAAACACTCTTTGCCATTTTAAAGAAATTAGGATATAAATGGGCTGATAATTGCTACCATCTATCTTATGGAATGGTAAATCTTCCAGATGGAAAAATGAAGAGTAGAGAGGGAAATGTCGTTGATGCTGATAATCTTATGGATTTATTATATAAAATGGCAATTGATATTATTGAGGAAAAAAATAGAGAATTAACAGAAGACGAGAAAAAAGAAATTGCAAATAAAATTTCTCTTGCAGCGTTAAAATATTATCTTTTGAATTTTTCTACTATTAAAGATATAACATTTATTCCAGAAAAATCCATAAGTTTTGATGGAAATACAGGCCCTTATATTCAATATACCACAGCAAGAATAAACTCTCTTCTAAAAAAGAGTGGAAAATATACTTTTCCTGAAACAAAAAATCTTAATTATCAATTCAATATTGATGAGTGGAATCTTATATCACAATTATTAAATTTTGAAGAATCAATAAAAAAAGCAGTTGAAAATTATTCACCTCTTGAGATATGTGATTTTCTATATAATACGAGTAAACTTTATAATAAATTTTATCATGAATATCCAATACTTACAGCAGATGAAGAGGTAAGAAATTTCAGACTTGCTTTATCAGAGGCTATATTGCAATTATTAAAAAATGGCTTAAATCTTTTAGGCATTGAGCCAGTAGAAAAAATGTAATTTTATAAAAGAGGTCTAAAATGGATTTTAAAAAAGAGTCTTTAAACTATCATGAATTTCCAGAACCGGGTAAATTGGAGGTTATACCTAAAAAAGAGTGTAAAAAACAGAAGGATCTATCACTGGCATATACCCCGGGTGTTGCAAATGCCAGCATTGAAATTCATAATAATGAAGAGAAAATCTACAATTATACAACAAAAGGAAATCTTGTTGCTGTGATCTCAAATGGCACTGCTGTTCTTGGACTTGGAGATATTGGTGCATCTGCATCAAAACCGGTCATGGAAGGGAAAGGGGTATTATTCAAAAGGTTTGCTGATATTGATGTATTTGATATTGAGATAAATAGTAAGGATCCAGAAAAGATCATTGAGATAGTAAAAGCCATTGAACCAACATTTGGTGGAATTAATCTTGAAGATATTAAGGCCCCAGAATGTTTCTACATTGAGGAGAGACTAAAAAAAGAGATGAAGATACCTGTTTTTCATGATGATCAACATGGCACAGCAATTATTTCTGGTGCAGCTTTTTTAAATGCTCTTGAAATTGCCAATAAAAAGATCGAAGAGGTAAGAGTTGTATTTAATGGGGCAGGAGCTGCTGGAATCGCAAGTGCCAAATTCTATCTTTCTCTTGGCGTAAAAAAAGAAAATCTTATACTCTGTGATTCAAAAGGGGTGATATATAAGGGTAGAAAAGATGGAATGAATCAATATAAAGAATTTTTTGCAATAGATACAAACATAAGAACGCTCGAAGATGCTTTGATAGGGGCTGATGCCTTTATAGGGGTAAGCACAAAAGATATTCTTACTCCAGAGATGATAAAGAAGATGAATAAAAATCTAATAGTATTTGCAATGGCAAACCCTGATCCAGAAATTGATTATAATCTTGCCAAATCTACAAGAGAGGATATAATAATTGCAACTGGTAGAAGTGATTATCCAAATCAGGTTAATAATGTTTTAGGATTTCCTTTTATATTTAGAGGGGCACTCGATGTTAGAAGTAAAGAAATTAATGAAGAGATGAAGATTGCTGCAAGCAAGGCTCTTGCTAAGCTTGCAAAAGAGCCTGTTGTAGATGAGGTGAAAATAGCATATAATTTAAAAGATCTCTCTTTTGGAAAAGACTATATCATACCAAAGCCATTTGATCCAAGAGTATTTGTTGAAGTTTCTGCAAGTGTTGCTATGGCAGCCATAAAAAGTGGTGTTGCAACAAAACCATTTTCTGATATAAATGAATATAAAAAATCTTTACAGATAAGATACAATGAAAAGATCAAAAAGAGATTTTCATAAGATGTAGAGAATCTCAATGATAAAAAAGGCAAAAGAGATACTTAATAAATATTTTGGCTATTCTGAATTTAGAAAAGGGCAGGAATTAATAATAAATTCAATATTACAAAAGAAAGACACATTAGGTGTAATGCCAACTGGCGGGGGCAAGAGTCTATGCTATCAGATACCTGCACTCTGTTTTAACGGGCTTTCGATCGTTATTTCTCCCTTAATATCTTTGATGAAAGATCAAATTGATTTTCTTACTTCAAAAAATTACCCGGCCGGGCTATTAAATTCTACAATAACTGACTCTTATAAAAGAAAGATAGTAAAAGAGGTTGAGGAGAATAAAATAAAATTATTATATCTAACCCCAGAAAGATTTAAGAGTCAAAAATTTTTAGAATGGCTTAAAAATTTTAAGATAGAGATGTTTGTTGTGGATGAGGCTCACTGTATATCAGAATGGGGGCATGATTTCAGGCCAGAATATAGAAGACTCAAAGATGTTATAAATATTTTAGATAATCCGCCAATTCTTGCTTTAACAGCAACCGCCACAGAAGAGGTAAGAAATGATATAATCAATTCCTTAGGGATGAAGAAGCCGAATGTCTTTATTAGTGGATTTAATAGAGAAAATCTCATATATGGAGTAAAACATTGCTATTCTAAAGAAGAAAAAAATAAAGTATTAATAGAGTTTATTTCAAAAATCAATCCACCCGGTATAATCTATGTTGCATCAATTAAAGAATGTGAAAATTTATACAATGTATTAAAAGATAATACAAAAAGAAAAATAGGTTTATACCATGGAAGTATGAATAACGAGAGTAGAAAAAAGGTGCAGGAGGATTTTCTTTTAGATAAGATAGAAATACTTGTAGCAACAAATGCCTTTGGCATGGGGGTAAACAAACAGAATATCAGATTTGTAGTTCACTATTCTATACCCGGGACAATTGAGGCATACTATCAGGAAACCGGTAGAGCCGGTAGAGATGGAAAAATCAGTTACTGTCTATTACTTCAATTTTCTGAGGATGAAGATATTCAAAATTTTTTTATAGAAGCAAAAAATCCATCTATTGAAGAGATTGAGTTTGTATTAAAAAATATAAAAGAGGAGATAAAAAAGCATAGAATATATTCTGATGATTATTATCTACTCGCAAATGTGAGTAAATTGAATAATTTTAAAATAGAGACAATTTTGAAACAGTTATATTTTATGGAGATAATAGATTTTGAATTTATTACAAAAGAAAAAATAGGGATAAAGATTAATAAGAATAAAAAAATCAAGGATGAAGATGATTTTAATTTTATAGAAGAGATAAAAAGAATTAAGAATGATCCACTTTTAGATTCTTTTATAATTGAGACAAACTATTTATCTAAAAGATTTGGATATGAAGAAAAAGACTTAAAAAAGAGACTGGAAGATTTAAAAAGAAAAGAGATAATTGAATTTGACATTATTAAAAAAGGGAAGATTATAAAATTACTGAAATCAAAACTGAGCGATCAGGAAAAAGAAGAATATAGACAAAAGGTAAAGAGAAAAATAGAATTTGATAGATTAAAATTTTCAAAGATGATCGAATATTCAAATCTAACAACAGATTGTAGAAGGGGATATCTTTTGAACTATTTTGGAGAAAAATTTGAGGAAGAAAACTGTGGAAAGTGCGACATATGTAGAGGTACATATTCAAATAACATAGAATTTAAACCAAATACAATTAATGAAAAAATACTACATTTCTTTTATCTTTATGATGGTAAATTGGGTAAGACTAAGGCAATTAAGATTCTTAAAGGTAGTTATGATCTTGAACCAAAGTATAAAGATTATGATGAATATGGAATATTAAGTAAGTTTGATATAAAAGAAATAGAAAATGAATTAACTCTCTTATTAAACAAAAAATTTATAAGACTCACAACTGGAAAATATCCAACTATAAAATTAACATCAGAAGGCTTAAAAGAATTAAAAAAAAATTTTAAGATTGCCTCGAAAGAATCTACTTCTGGTGTATGAAACTTAACCCAACCCAAGTTTGTCATGGAATTTGAAAGTTTACCAATTTTATGTAGAATGAAATTTCAAAAAAGTGTATAATTATTAAAAAATTAAAAAAAGTATGATAATCTTAATCATCAATAGATTATTATCATTTCTTATAATAATTTATAAATATAATTAGCAAGTTAATTTCGTTAAAATAGAATGTGGTCCCGGGTGCTATTTTATTTTTAGCCAGTTAAAAGGATAAAGTTATCCTAAGGGTTAATTTTTTTTGAGAAAAGATTGTAATAGTGTTATTTATTTTTCAAGTAGAATTTAAAATAAATTCCGTCAATAATAGGTCTCAAAGCCTATTACTTGATAACAATCGTTGTAAATTGCCTTGTAGAATGGTGTGGTGTTACCTTCGAAGTGGGACAATTCTCTGCTCTTTCCCCACCTCTTTATCTCTGTTAATTTCAACCATAATCTCAATGTCACAAGACTGCATTTTTTCTCAAACCCAAGCATACCCATTTTCTCATATTCTTCAATGAATATCTCAAGAATTGTCCTAATCAATTTTGCCATGCTGAAAAAATTCAAGTCAGCATGGATTTTTTTTAAAAACCTATAATCTTCTTTTGGTAAATAAAAATGAATAGAATCATCTGCATCTATTCTTTCATAAACATTCTCATCCTCATGGCCAAAACAGTATCTTTTTTTGATCCTATCAGAGAACTTTTGCAATACA
>Ga0209409_1002515_pt1 | contig 13451 bp, 10 predicted proteins | sample AD_JPNMR1_MetaG_FD_184424 | JGI IMG/M metagenome (GOLD analysis project Ga0209409, IMG submission 184424) | Active sludge microbial communities of municipal wastewater-treating anaerobic digesters from Japan - AD_JPNMR1_MetaG (SPAdes) (version 2) | ecosystem: Engineered > Bioreactor > Anaerobic...
CTCAGGTCGCCATCCGACTGCCGATCTCTCCCCACACTCTTTCCCATATTATAACACTATTATGAGGAGAATCAATACTGGAGGCGTTGAAGTACTACAGAAGCTGAGGGAACAATGGTTACTAATCTTCCAAACAAGTAATACACATTATAGTAGTATAAAGACGGGTTTTTAATGTACTCTTGTACCAACCTACCGGCACCAGAGACTCGTCCTTCAGCGATGCACTGTAATACAATCAAAAAGTATCCAGCTAGCAGTAACCATTGTTTATTTTGCATACCTTATTATACCAAATGTGAAGCATATTTATGACAAACATATGTGTTAGTGCTATAATATAGACAAGGAGGGCGATATGGCACGAAAGCTTGGAGAAATTCTTGTAGAAAAGAACTGGCTTTCTCAAGAACAATTAGATATTATTCTTAAACAACAGGAAGTTAGTGGTAAGCCATTAGGCCAATTATTATTGGATACTGGTAGTATTACTAGTGCTGATTTACGTAAAGTATATTCAGAACAAATGAGTGAGAAATACGCTAGTGTTATTACAAAACGCAATATTGTACTGATGACGGACGATATAGAGAACCTAGCGAATTTAATGTTGGACCACAAAACAGGTAAAAAAGCGTGGGAAGAATGGTTAGACGCACATAAAAAACAAGGGGTACTAAATAAACGGACCGAGCGAGCATTCACAGCATTATCGCAGTCATTAAAGAATTGCGAATCTGGGCAACCTGGGGCAGAATTTGTACCGTTGGTGATAACTGACAAAGAGTTATTTATCGCAGTAAAACCTTCTTCTTCCCTAGAGATTATATTTAATGATAATCTATTTAATTTCTATGATTTGTCTACATGTTCCATTGCTGTTTATGTTGTGACGGATGATGAATATAGTACGCTTGTTGATACATATCGTAATATTAGTGAATCAAAAGACGTTTATAACGCTGTAGTTAGTACATCTGACGCGATTGACCGTACTAAGAAAAGTGTTGAAATTTCTGCAGCTATGCGCGTTGACTTGCCAAGGCGTGGAATTGACCAAGAGGTGCGAGACGCGCGACAGCTTGCTTTTGCTATGTTAGCATATGTTCTGAATATGCCTAGCGTGACTGACTTACATCTGTTCAACACTAGTAATGGTGTGTATTTTGAATACAGAACGGACGGAGAGTTAGTAATTGAACAAGAACGAGGTTTTTCACCTGATATGGGTAAACAAGTAGCTAACGTAATTATGCAGCTATCGGGTATGAACTATACTAAGCGTGTTCCGCAAGATGGGCAGTTTGAAATTGACTTTAGGCCGACTAACGGGGCGCCATTGCATTATTTTGTACGTGTAGCTTCTGCACGGTCAGTACATTCTATAGACGCTGTAGATTTGTACCTTAGGTTTCTGTCCAGTAAGAATTTTGATACATCCTTAGAACAGCTAGGATATTTGCCATGGCAGGTAGATATGTTGCAGAAAGCTGTAGAAAAACCGTATGGTATTATACTAATTACAGGTCCTACCGGTTCTGGTAAATCTACCACACTGTATGCCATGATTTCGCATCTACTAAAGCGCGATGACAAACTCAACATACTGACAGTAGAAGACCCAGTAGAGTACAGGCTGGATGGTGTTAAACAGTATCAAATAGATGAAAAAGCTGCTAACGCTGCTGACCGCATTACATTCCCAGCTATGTTGCGAGCTGCAATGCGTATGGACCCTGATGTCATACTAATAGGAGAAATACGTGATAGAGAGACACTGGATATTGCACTGAATGCTGCATTAACTGGCCACTTAGTGTTTGCAACGTTACATGCCAATACCGCAGTACTTGCTATAGCGCGTGCTCTCAATATGGGTGCTCCACCTGACATATTAGCGTCTGTTATTAACGTAGTTATAGGCCAGAGATTACTGCGTAAGAAAGGACAAAAGGGCCGTCAAGCTGTAGCTGAGATATTGGATGTTAATTTTAATGTTAAGAGCGCAATTGCACAGAGAGCTGAAGAAATAGATTTGTATCGTGTTGCATGGCAAAATGGGTTCAAGACTATGGAAGAGGTAGCGCAAGAGTATATTAAACTTGGACTAATTGCACAAGATGAAGTAGAGCGCGTCATTGGCACAGAATATCGTCCATTGCGCGAACAGTTTATGCATGAATTTGCCGCACCGCCAACACAGCAACCAGTGCAGCCACAACCACAAGTACAACAACCAGTGCAACCACAACCGCAAGCACAACAACCCGCAATAGAACAAACAGAGCCACAAGTGCAACAGCCTATACAACAACCGGTGCAGCCACAACCGCAAGCACAACAACCCACAATAGAACAAACACAACCAAAACCAGCGCGACCGAAGCAAACAGAAGATGATGACCCATTTTCATTCTGATGGAGGTGTGATGTGGGAATAGTTGTAATAGAACCTTTCATGATAAATGACGTGATTGATACTACAACAGACAGGTTTATTTATGAAACAACACTGATACAAGATAATGTTGTAATGCGGTTCTACATAGGTATTAATACTGGTTCTACAATGACAATCTTCATTCAGGATGGAGGTGTATTCTATGGGAGTCCTCAATAACAGGCAAATTGCGAATACGGTACTAGGTAAATACATTGAATATGCTACAACAAATTATCCCAAATACACGGATTTGCATATTACTGCTGGTAAAACACCAACGCTGCGTGTAAATGGAACGCTCTTAGAAACCCCCTTTGGAGTTATTAAGGATGTAGATATAGCTGCGCTTTTAACTATACTTATTACAAAAGAACAAAAAGATAGATTAGACGATGCCAAAAACCTCGATTTTTCGTTCTCTTGTGAATTTGGTAGATTTAGGGGGAATATCTATGTGCAGCGCGGGAGTTATTCTATAGCTCTACGTAAATTAAGTGACTATATACCCACTATTGAAGAACTTGGATTACCCAATATTGTATATGACATGATTAACAAAAAACGTGGCCTTGTGCTGGTAACAGGCCCTACAGGTTCTGGTAAATCAACTACACTAGCGGCAATGATTAATCATATTGTCAATGCTAAGCCAGTAAAAATTATAACCGTAGAAGACCCTATAGAATACTTGTTTCGGCACAATTTAGGTATAGTGGACCAGCGAGAAGTTGGCACTGATGTTAATTCATTCGCTGATGCTCTTAAATACGCACTACGTGAAGACCCAGATATAGTAATGGTAGGTGAAATGCGAGACTTAGAGAGTATAACTACTACACTCACATTAGCTGAAACTGGACATTTAGTGCTTGCTACGTTGCATACAAAATCAGCAGCAGAGTCATTAGACAGGATTATTGATGTATTCCCTGATGACCAACAAAAACAGATTAGGTTGCAGCTATCTATGTTCACTGAGGGTATTATTTCACAAAGGCTGTTACCTAGGGCAGATGGTAACGGGGTTGTGCTATGTTACGAAATTATGTTGAGCACTACTGGTATTCGTAGTGCGATTAGAGAAGGTAAAACGCATCAGATACCTAACAGTATTTATCTTGGTTCAAGCGTTGGGATGGTGACTTTTGACCAAACTCTACTCAAGTTGTACAAAGATGGATTAGTTACACTTGATACTGCGTTGGAATACGCAGTAGACCCAGAATTTATTAGGAGGTCGACACAATGAAGATATTTTTAATCTCTGGTAAAGCTGGTAGTGGTAAAAGCACATTTGCAGGTTTTTGTAAAGAGCATTTTTCTAACACACAAGTTATGCCTATTGCCAGTTCAATCAAAAGCATAGCGCGAGAAATGGGCTGGGATGGCAATAAAGATGCCAAAGGACGTAAGTTATTGATTGAGTTGGGCAAAATAGGTCGTGATTATGACCCTGATATGTGGATTAGAAAACTTGTAGATAATATAGACACTAGATGTGGTTTGGTTTGCGTCGATGATTGGAGATTCAAGAATGAGTATGAATATATATACAATCATACCGATGCTGATATTGTTACAATACGTATAGTTCGTGATTATATAGACCCATATGCCGACCCCAACGACCCTAGTGAAAAAGACCTAGATGATTTCCATGGTTTTGACTATGTTATTTACAACAATAGTACACTCGATGTACTGCGTGAACGTGCTAAGCAAATATTGGTTAAGGAGGGGCTGTTGCGGGAGCGGGAACCATGACACATGAAGAATTGCGCCAACAATATCTACAACAATACAAAGAAGGTGACATAGAAGGGGCCATTGCTACAATTGATAGTCTGCAAGATGACCTAGATTTGTACGATGCCACGTTTTTCATTAGGTTGTTATTGCATTCCGAACAAAAAAAGGAAGCTAAACGTGTATACAACACATATGTTAAACCAACACTAATGCAAAGTAATGATTTTGAGACCTATTCTCGCAAAGAAGCTGTGGATATGCTCACTTACTTGTCTAATATGTCTTTTTACTTCAATGTATTTAACAAACCTAATGATTATATTAATGCTGCACTAGATTTGTTACAAAGAGTGGACTATAACGAGGATGTGCTGATTGTCGCTAATACACTGTACAATATCGGTGAATTACAATATTTGTTACAGAAGGTGGATATGTCTGTGGAGTATTTGTTAAGAGCTGAGGACTACATCTTAAATCATTTTAGTGATGAACTTGCAGACCAGCTGTACGATATATTAATTCGTATTTATACTAAGCTATCTCAAAATTATGAAAAGAATAATATTACTAAGTCATTGTTATACATAAGAAAAGCAAAAGATATATATATGTTGCACAAAAATGCTATCAGCCAAACGCACAAACTCATGTATTTATGGCAAGATGCCAAGTTGACAATAGAAAAATACGGATTTAATAAAGTATCACATGCAGTACAGGATATAATAGACGAGTTACAAAATACATCTTCTAGTTACATAAAGAAGTTGATTTTAGAGTACATATACTACACATATATTACATTGGGGTTACAAGACCTTGCTACAGTTGTATTTTCACAATTGCAGTTAGATGAGAATGACCCTTGGTGGAGTATATTTGCAGTAGATGCCCTATTCATGAATGATGATGTCGAATGGGACCGACTATTGTATATCGTTGCTATTACTGTACACAATAGAAATGTGACAGATATGTTCAAACAAAGGCTGCTAGAGTTGTTTTCTCGGTTTGGGATTGACAAATACATAGTAGCGTACAAGCTGACAGAATACAGCGACTTACGTATTACACAGCGCACAAACTTGGTGGATATAAAAACGGATATAGATACGTTTTTTGATAGTCTTTATAAAATACCTACTCTCGATGATTACTATTTGCTTTTGCAAATGTTATTCCAAGGTACAGTATCTACATCGGAAATCAAGAAAACCATTTATAGCTTGTTATTCAGGAACAATGTAGGCAATATAGAGTTACGTAAGATAGGGTTTTTAGTGCAATCCAAAATGCTGGGAGATAGCACTAATGAAATAAACATAATTATTGGTGAATTGCTGCTGATGTACATAAATGATGTTATTGGTGAACGAGTGTTTGATACAACTGATGACCAATATGTGTTATCACAGTATAATATAGTTAAAGAGATACTTTTCACTCCACGTAATATTCGTGAGTTTGATGATATTATTGCGTACATCTACAATATACTAGAAACTATCGGGTTTTTATACTGTTTTGAAATTACCCCTACGGTTCCTAATGCTAAGCAATACGTGGGTGGCAATAAGTATTTGATGCAGTACGAAACACTTAGTAAGAAGATAATTGTTGATGATATAAGTAGATTCAATATATATATCAAAGTCCCACATGATGCAAATCAACAACAAACATCATTTGCACTATTGGAACAATTCTATGTATATTTGTTACGAGAAACAGTAAGCAAAGCGTTCTTCAATGTATATGGTAGTTTTGATGGGCTAACTGGTGTTTACAATAATGCTAGTGGTCGCGATATTATAGAACGCTTATTGTACAGCAAGTTATCCGACAGAGAAGGCCATTCATGTATAACATTAGTATTTATTGACATAGACCATTTCAAGCAACTCAATGACACTTATGGACATGATACGGGAGACAAACTATTGATTGAACTTGCACAAAAATTTGTGTCTATATTACGTAAAACTGACTATGTAATACGCTGGGGCGGGGACGAGTTTGTGCTGCTGTTGGTCAATGATGAAGCACACAAAATCAAGTCTAATAGACAAGTAGAGAACATAGTGAATAGGATAAGACATGTTATCAAACAGGATAACAATATACTGCTGCGTAATCTAGAATTTTCTTACGGATACATATTAGACAAACAAGTAGATAAATATCTTGATGATGCTATAACAAGATACAAAGACCAAAAACGTGTAGTAGAAGATACAATGCGATATATCATAGAATATGCAGATATGCGCATGTACAAATACAAGAGAAGGAGGAGATAATATGGAAGAGCAGTTATTTCAAAGTATAGTCAACGACCTACTTAGCATAAATGGTCTTGGCGAAGTAGGAATATCGTACATACATATGATTAATAGTACACAGCAACAATACAGTGCGACTATTACGAGGACTAAGAGGGTACTACCATCAGTTGATACAAATGCACTAACTCATAAAACATCATTTATATACAACTCTTTTAGATACAGTTTAGTACCAGGGCTTATCACTATTACAATGTATTTTCCTAATGAAAAAGCACTACTCAAGCATCAATCGCGTTTACACGAGGTAGTTACAAGGGATATTAAGAACGTGACAGATATTATAGACACAACTGTTGAAACAACACTAGAAGTGTTAATTAAGACTATTGAGCTTAAAGACCAACATACAGCTAATCACTCGCTTGGAGTTGCATCATTAGGGCGTGATTTCGCTGAATGGCTGTTAGCTAACGATTCACTTACTCTGCTGTCTGCTTATGACCCTTTGTGGAAAATAGTGCTTGATAACAACAGGTTTTCTGAAACTGTATATATTATGGGGTTGTTGCACGATATTGGTAAATTGGGGATACCTGAGTATATATTAGACAAACCTGGGGCTCTTAATAAAGATGAGTTTAGAATAATTAGGCAACATCCAGTTTATTCCAAAGAGATTGTCCTTAAGAATCCAATATTCTCTGAGCTGTCCGCTGGTATTGGTGCACACCACGAAAACTGGAATGGCACTGGGTATCCTGATGGTTTGACAAGAACTGCGATACCATTAGGAGGTCGATTGTTGGCGATAATCGATAGATTTGATGCTATTATGCGCCCACGTATATATAAGCGCGCTGCAAGCGTAGAGAATGCGTTGCACATATTGAATCTAGACATAGAGACATTTAGTGGCGATGACAATGCAGTGCTAGATCCATACATCGGCATTGAGTTTATGCGATATGTTATGTTAGATTCTCCATATTTCGCTAAACAGCGCGCAACTATGAACTCTAATGTTAGTTCTGTGTTGCTGAGAAAGCGTGACCAGTTGTTAGCATCATTGCAAAGTTAGTTTCTCTCTATGTGACGCTCTCCATCCCCTGAAGGGGATAGGATTCTTAGTAGCTCTTCAGGCTACCTCCCATGGAGCATTCTTTACTCCATGGCCACAGAGGCGTGGTTTGTATCTTACACCTCTGACGGGTGCCAAATCCGCTACTACCTGGAACCTGGTCCCAGGATACCTTTTATATATGTTTATCGCTCCAACCCCGTCCCTATCACCCTATACAATTATAACAAAAATTTTACCGACATGCAAGCCCTTACCCTCCCCCTAAAGGAGAAGGGCTTGCGGCGGGAAATCCCTGTCATCAAATTCGTATATCTTGACTGTACCAGGACGAACGGGTAAACTGTAATCTGTAATAATTGATGTGTTATTGCGCAAGTACGCTGGTGTAACAAACCCAATGTCTAATTCACGCACATTGTATCGTATAATTTTTTGTAGTTCTTCTAACGCTTTACCAAAGTAGCGCTTAGCATCACGCTGTATTTGCTCAGGTACAGCAGTTGGGTTTTGGTCTTGAGCATATTTCTCGCATCTTAGGTACATTTTACCTGCCCATTCTGCCACAATTATGTCTTTGTAAGTATCTGGATTTGTATTAGGGCTGCAGATTGATAACAATGCATTTGTGTTGGTAAGCATTTGTATAGGCAACTCGATATGTTGTTTGAGTGTATCACCATAGATTGCATGCAACACAGGTGTTGGTATTTGGTCAACCAAAAACGGGAATGTTTGTATTATATCTGCTGTTGCTGTCGATAGTACTTGCGGCGTGTACATAGTGCCTTTAGGCATCGCAACGGCAACGCCTGTAGCTTGCGATATATTGGTACCTGCTGACACATTTTGTTTACCTTTGGAGTCCATTTGGAATGTAGCGACTACTGTGCTGTCGTTCCAATCAAAGCTAACTACCATTCTATAGTCAAGTCCATTGAAATCATCACGTGAATAGTTGACGTTTTGATAGAGTGTTGCAAAGCCATTGAAATGTTCCAGGACACTGTCCAACGATTTGTATATCTCGTAATTCAAGCACACTTGGTTAATAAAGCCATTTAGTGTATAGAAATTATACAGATAATTGTTGTATCTATCTTTGGCTGTGATTCTTTCTTCCATAAACTTCTTAAATTCTTGTAGTTTGTTTGCTACGTGGTCAGTGTAAGTTCCTGGTTCTATCACTGTTTGTGGCTCAAAGTCTGGTAGTTTTTGTAGCTCATACAACATTCTCGCAAAAGCATGACGTGGTAGCGCACGTATAATCAAGTTCTGTAATTGTTCATCTTGCTGGTTAAGCCACTTGAAGAATCCGATGGAATAGTTGTTGTGGCTGTAGATGCTGTCGAGTGCATCTTGTATTAGCGCTTTCTTTTGGCCTGGGAAGAGGTCGTCTACGCCATTGATTATGTCATTAACCAATATTTGTACTTGTTCTTTATTGGCGTTCTTAGAGAACAATATTTCAATATCACTACCGTCGATTTGCTTGATGAATTCCTTAGTTAATGCAATCTTATTTACACAAATAGGTTCTTCTTGGTCTTCTATAGACAGCATAGATGGTACAATGTACATTTGTGTAGATGTTTTGCTTTCGTTTAAGTAGAATGCAGCAATTAGTGGCAGTAATTGCACTACAGCTCTGTAGTGTTTTTCACAAATATCACGTACCGTGTTCATACACTCTTCTAAACTACCATCTTTTGTTCTCTTTAGATATTCTGCTTTAATTTGGTCATCTAGTACTAGTGAATTGATAAATGTCTGTACAACAGGCTTAATCATTTCTTCTTTTTGGTCTGTGTTTTGTACAAACAATGTCCATAGCGCAGCGTATGGGAGTGGATATTGAAGCGCAATATTCTTGCTTAACTCATATCCAACTTGTTTGCTACTAGGAGTTTGTGAATAACACAGTCTGACTGTTCTTTTGAATTCGGTGAATAGGTCTTTGTAACCGAATCCATATTGTTTGTCAGTTTGTTTTTGCAACAAGTATTCTATTGTAGGGTCAGTTTTATCTTTGATAGTCTTATACTGTATTAGTTGGTTTTTGATATTAGTCCATCTATTTGTGATTGTGTTTGCGCATGTTAATTGTGATATTGGGGTTAATTTAGCGAATGTGTCCACAAATTGATGAACAAAGTTATCTAAATGTACAACCATTTTGTCATAGTACGTGTTGCGAGCCGAATAGATGTATTCTAATAGTCGCTTGCTATCTGTCCCTGTTGCTTTTAATAAGTCTGCTGATTGTTCTATTTTACCAAGTTCGAAGGTCTCGACCATATTATGCCATTCTTGCTCATTGAATTTGTCTATGTTCTGTAGTTTTAGCAATTCTTCACCAATAGCCTCGTACGCGCCTACCCATGCGTTCCAATATTCTGCATATTCGTGGTATTTGGGTGGTAATTTGGCGTAAAACTCGTCGTATTTGGCTAAATTCTCATTATAGTCTGGTGCCACGTCTTCTTTGCGTAATTCTGATACTATAGACTCCAGCATCCATACGGCTTTATAGTATGTTATTTCTTCTTTTTCAGTATTTGGTCTGTAGCTAATTAGTTCATCGACAATTTTACCGAGTTCATCGACCAAAAACGCTCGTTTAGTGTCTAATTGCAACTCACATCACCTCTAATTGTATTATACCCTATAGCGTGGTATAATACAGATGGGAGGTGTAGTATGACAGGCCAAACACTTGTTGAACGATACCAAACAGAAGATATAAACAAAAAAGTATTGGCTTATGTACTTGATGTGGCATTGTTTGCAACAAGCATTAATGGACTTGGTATAGAAGATAATATCACTATAGATGATTTAACAAGAGCTGTACGTTATATAGACAATGCTGCTGAAACTGGTGAGTTGGACAATATTGTTGCAGAAGCTGTGGATATTGTCAATACCGAGATAGTACAGTTCTTTGCTTCTTATCCTGATAAATTGATAGATGTACAGGATGCTCTGCAAGAACAAATAGGCGATATAGATTTGTTAGAAGCAATGAAGAGTGTGTATATAAATTATGCTGTATTTAATCTATTGCCAAGTTTTAGTGCTTATTTGGCTGATATAGTGGAACAATCGAGAGATTACGACCGTTAAGCATGTAACAATTGGTAAGAGAACATGCAGGCTTAAAATCTATTAACTATGAGTTAGTATATGCGGAAGTGGCGGAATTGGCAAACGCACTGGACTTAGAATCCAGCGGGCTAAGCCCTTGGGGGTTCAACTCCCCCCTTCCGCACCAAGTTGTGTTATTGTATTTTATAATTTGTGATAATCAGCTCGCTAATATTACCTCTTCTATTCGCCTTAGCGTTGATACTGCGTTTAGCGTAAACTCTATAAATATGAAAATCTTTATATAATTCATCAAAAAAGTTATCATTTAAATCAACATTTTTGGGATCAGAGTTACTGAGCATTAGCAAAGCACCCATTTTATTCATCTCTTTAAAGACTTGAGCCAATTGGATTTGATCGTTATCGGTAAAGCCATATTTGCTATATGATGTAAAACCGGCTGTAGCAGTAAGTGGCCTGTATGGCGGATCAAAGTAGACAAAGCTATTCTTATCTACATAATTCAAGCTCTCCTTATAATCTGCAGCAAATATACTAACCTTTTGAAGTATATTGCTAACCAAATGTAGGTTTTCTTCATCGCAGATTTTAGGATTTTTATAGTGTCCCGCTGGTACATTGAAATGCCCAGCATTATTTACCCTATACAAGCCATTAAAACATGTGTGATTAAGGAATATAAATTGAGCAGCTCTTTTTACATCTAAATCTGTCTGCTTATTAGTATTATTATATAAATTCCTGATATCATAATACATGTACTTACGTTTTTCTTCATCCAACTTCAAGTATTCCTGTTCTAAAAGCGAAAGCATTTCAATAAGCTCACTAACACGATATTTTATAACATTATAAACATTTATTAAATCTTCGTTAATATCAAAAACAAATGCTTCTTCGATGCTATAGTTTTGCAAAATATCAAACAACACAGCGCCTCCACCAACAAAGGGTTCAATATATCTTTTAACTTGGCCAATCTGAAGTGCTAAGGGATAATAATTCCTAAACGTATTTAATAGTTGGGCTTTTCCACCAGCCCACTTAACAAATGGGTGTGCTAGGACTACCGGTATATTCCTCATTTATTCCTCCATTCTTCTAAATATTGCTTGCCTGATATTACTTCTTAAATAATTATATAACATAAAGCGTCTTTATGTGCTCAATATTGACTTGTCAATCAGAAGATCGTATGCTATAATTATATTTGGGGGCGAAAAGGTCTCGACGGCGAGTCGGAGCTTTGAGCTGCAGGCTGGAGTGACTGCCACACCATAACATGGCAGTACAACAATATCTGCCGAACCACAATTGGCTGTTGCTGCTTAGCAACCGTTCTGTAAGCTGAGACTGCATAGGCTTACAAGGGCGTAAAAGAATGCAGTAGTTCTTAAACGGTAGCACCAGCTGTTTAGGAACGAATATAATGGTGCTGTGATAGTGCAGTCGGGCTTCCTGGACTACACTATCAAGATGTACATGGAAGCTAAGCCTGTAGATGCAATATGTGATGATTCGTCGGACGCGGGTTCGATTCCCGCCGCCTCCACCAATATGGGGCCATAGCTCAACTGGCAGAGCCACCGGCTCATAACCGGAAGGTTTCAGGTTCAAGTCCTGGTGGCCCCACCATGGAGGGGTAGTCTAATTGGTAAGGCACCGGATTTGAAATCCGGCGACCCGGAAGGGCATTGTGGGTTCGAGTCCCACCCCCTCCGCCATAATTAATGGGGCCAATGGGGTCATAATTGGGCCACAATGGGGCCAACCTTCTCACTGGATTAGTATCTGTCTACATTGCGGGGCGTAGTGCAGTTCGGTTAGCGTGCTTGCCTTGGGAGCAAGAGGTCGACGGTTCAAATCCGTCCGCCCCGACCATTCCCATAGTGTGTTATAATGTTATTATGAAAAGAATAATATTGTCAGTGTTAGTTTTATGTGTATTGACCGTAGGGTTGTTACCTGCACAAGCTGCCATAACACCAATCTACATACAAGGCAAACAAGTTAAACCAGATACTCCGCCTATTCTCCAAAATGATCGCACTTTTGTCCCTATTCGATACATTGCTGAATCATTTGGTGCCAAGGTCAATTGGAATGAACAAGCACAGCAGGTTACTATTGACAGTGGTAATACACATATCGTGCTACACATTGGCAATCGTATAGCACAGAAGAACGGAACCGATATCGAGTTAGATGTAGCACCATTCATTAAGAACGATCGCACATATGTGCCTTTGCGATTTATCAGTGAAACTCTGGGACATTATGTAGACTGGGACGCTACGGAACAAGCTGTCTATATCGATACAGATGTTGTGTATCGCAAGATGAGTATTCCAGTAGGTTCCAAGAATATAACAGCCAATGTCGTCAAAGTATTCCTTGATAATCCTCATGTAGATTTGACTATGGCATATGGCAAAAACCAAATAGGATTAACAGAGTCATTGGCAAGTATGGCACAGCGTAACAATGCTATCGCTGCTATCAATGGCACGTTCTTCAGATCTTATGAAACTACCAACCCTAAAGAGCCGTCAGGTAATTTGGTTATAGACGGTAGAATAGAACACTTGTGCTTCCTTAGTAAGCCTGCTACTACATTTGGATTTACAAGAGACAACAAGGTAGATATCGGTTATGTGGGTATGAGGCTATCGGGAAATTATCTGGAAGTCAACAACCCCGAATACGCTTGGTTACGTAGCTACTACATCGGCACAATTAACAGGTCTATGGCATATTGGAACAACAACTCCATCAATTT
>Ga0209409_1002520_pt1 | contig 13446 bp, 14 predicted proteins | sample AD_JPNMR1_MetaG_FD_184424 | JGI IMG/M metagenome (GOLD analysis project Ga0209409, IMG submission 184424) | Active sludge microbial communities of municipal wastewater-treating anaerobic digesters from Japan - AD_JPNMR1_MetaG (SPAdes) (version 2) | ecosystem: Engineered > Bioreactor > Anaerobic...
ACATGCTATAATATAAATAGAGGTGATAACATGGTAAATTGGAGTTTAAGCAAGGTCGTGTGGAATATTGCGGTAGAAGAAGATACGGCAGATTATGCTATGGGAGAGTTAGAACTTAACTTAGAGAACGGTAATATACTTGGGGTATTCAAACCGACACCTGCCGCGATAGACATCATAGCGAATACACTGAAAGAATGTGGTATTGAACTAGATGACACAATATATGACCTTGCTGATCGTCCAATATTCAAAGTAGAAGGAGACAAATTCCACTGGAAAATATCTACAGAAGTACAAAATCCAACAATAGCTCAAGCAACAGTACTTGATGCTTTGCGTAAACAATTTGAAGAAGATGTAGCCGAAATGTGGTTAGAATTTAATTAGAAGGTGATAATATGTTTATTGTATTGGAAGGCATAGATGGAAGTGGCAAAACATATTCTGGCAAGAAGCTTGTTAATATATTACAAGAGTATGGCTACGATACTGTGTTCACTTACGAGCCATACCATGCTAAAGCGCTGAATAACTATGCTACTGAGCACAACTTGTCACAAGAGTTTGTGCTTGGGCTAATGGTAGCTGATAGAACATACCATGTAGAGAATGTTATACAACCAGCACTAGATGCAGGCAAAATTGTAATATGTGATAGGTACTATTATTCTAATTTGGCATATCAGGGTTATGGCGGTGGAATAGACTTAGACCTGATATATAAGCTAAATGCAATTGCTACCAAGGGCATAGAACCAGACATTGTATTCTATATCAAAATATCCCAAGAACGTGCTCGCAAAAACCGTATCGAGCGCGACGGGGACAATCCAACTAACATGGAATTTCTAGATAAGGTTGCTAAAGGATACCAAGAACTTACTAAAAAACACAACTTTGTTGTTATTAATGCAGACAAATATTGGGATGCGAAGGAAGACATAATGGCTGACTATGTTATCAAGATGCTCGAGGGGGAGTAGCATATCAGCAATCTAAAGCCTTATGGATTCACGGGGTCTATCGGCATCAAATACTATGTAACACAAGACCAGAACCTAAAATTGTATGTAACAGACAAAAGTCAAGTAAATTTACCTTTGGATTATCTACCATCTATGATAGAAGAAATCAAATACTTGATGTTGATGCAACCCACAGAAGAACTAGCCCAACCATATATGTTCCGTAGTAAATGCAATATTGTATACAAACTAGATAACGATGGACTAGTACTTAAGGAGTGGGAAAGCACACCTACAATTAGAGTGTACAACGATGTTTTAGAATTGTTTGTTCATGAGTTGGAGGACATCAACAATAGTATTACAAATGGACAATTCCCGAGCAAAGTACATCCCTTTGCGTACTTAGGAGAATCTGGATTAAGATACTACTTAGGCATTGAAGGGAATGAAAATGTAATAGCCATTCTTAATGAGGATTCTACGTACATCACAATCTCTAAGGACAAACTAGACACACTGTTTGAAGAAGTGGGTTATATATTTCCGCAGTTTTTAGCAGACCAAGCTGCGGACTTACAACCAGTTGGATTTAGAGGAACTACAGGGTTGTTGTATGACCTTGTTAGTAGCGGTATTGCTATTACTAATAATGCTGAGGTCAACCAACGTATCGTAATACGCAACGACATGGCAATTTCTTTTATAATGGAATTGGCAGAATTGTGTGACATACAAAAACTATTGGGCGGCCGTTCGGCCGCCCAATAGTCTACAACGATAGCTCGTCTTCTTGTTCAGCTGATTTTTCGCGCTTCGGGCTGAGGAACTCGACGTTCTCAGCTATAATGTCCAGCTTCCTCCGATTTTGTCCATCTTTGTCTACCCATTTGTCTACAGTTAGCCTACCTTCTACTAGGACTTTGCTGCCTTTTGTCAGGTGGTCTGCCATTGCCTGTGCAATCTTGTCAAAAGCAGTGCAGTCAAGGAATTCCGTGCCGCTGTACGTATCCACAGCTACTGTGAATTTAGTAAATTTCTTGTCACCTTTCTCTTTCAATTCTGGGTCTGCAACTAAGTTACCAACCAAAATGACTTTGTTCATTCTATGAACACCTCCTTTAATTATTATACCACAAATTGATGTGCTATAACTAACACAAGGAGGTTGGGAAATGAATGTAGACAAGAAGTCTCAACTGACAGAAAAACAGTTAACTATCCTTGACAGTGAGATGCAAAAGCGCAGAAAAAACCCGGTTGTTGCTCTTATTTACTATGTATTTTTCTTGGCTCTCTCGGAGTACATCAGTTCTATTTAGGCAATGTGAAAAGAGGCCTGTTGTATTTAATAATGGGCATATTAGGATGGATGAGTATGTTTGCTGGTGGGACAAGTTTTCTACTTGGCGGTGGTGGTGGTTTTGGCGTAATATTAGGGTGGCTGCTCATTACTGTACTCGGATTCTTCTTACTCTATGACTTGTTTACAATGTCAAGACAGATTAGGGACGCTGAGGAGAGAGAAGAAGCTAAAATTATTGAACAATTACAAAGCATGTGGTGAGATAATGAGGAATGAACGTAAAACTGAAGCGTTTGTGCGTCAGCACTTCATGTCTGACCCTTACGGCTCAACAGTTATTATAGAAGAACAAAAATCCGCATCTAATCCGCGTATCAATGAATGTTTGACAAAAGCTAGTAAACATGGCAACGGTGTAGGAATGCCAGATTTTATCATTACATTTCCAACCAACGCACAATATGTTATTGTTGTAGAATGTAAGGCTGATATCGCGGACCATGAATCGCCAAATCATGATAAACTAGCACGATATGCTGTAGATGGTGTACTACATTATGCAAAAGCATTGCATCAGATGTTTAATGTGATAGCTATAGCTGTTAGTGGTACGCCTGAACAAACAATATTAGTTACTAACTTTATATGGAAAATGAGTGAAGCACAACCTACACGTTTAGCAGAAGACAGACTATTAAGTATAGGGGAATATATGCAACTGTGGAATGATGCGTCACTGGAGCAAACAACCAACGCTATTGATTTAGTGAATAAAGCAGTTCAACTTAACCAGCTATTCCAGGATTGTGCAGTATCAGAGAATGCACGTGTTATTTTAGTTAGTGCGGTATTGTTGGCTTTACAAGATCCTATGTTCAGATCTGGGTACTTAAACGCCCAAACACCTGATGGGTTAATCAAATCTATGCTGTTATCTGTTGAGTCTGTACTACACAACGCAAAGCTAAACCAAACAACTATAGATACTATGATGAATGTATTTAGGCAAATAGAAAATGAGCCAATAGCTAAAAATACACAAATTAGACGTGATAAAACAATGGTTAACACAGTAAATGTATTAAAATACGACATTATAGATTACATAGACCGTAACGTAGGACATTTGTTTACATCACATGATGTACTAGGACGTTTCTACACAGAATTCCTTAAATATGCAGGATCAAAACAAAAACAGGGTATAGTGTTAACACCAATCCATATATGTGAACTTGCTTGCGATTTAACAAATATACAACCTACAGATGTAGTACTCGATCCATGTTGCGGCACTGGAGGGTTCTTAATATCAGCTTTACAGCGTATGTCAGCATACAATAACGGTGAATGTAAAATAGTAGGTGTAGAACGTGACCCACAAATGTTTACCATAGCTGTTGTAAATACGTTGTTACGTGGACATCCAATCGATGGACTAATAGAAGGGGATTGTTTTAATAGCGATGTAGTAGAACAAGTACGCGAGTTCTCACCAACAGTTGGTTTATTAAACCCACCATATGATCAAGGAACGGATGTACAATTAGAATTTGTGAAGCATGCATTAGATATGGTTCAACCAGGAGGCCGTGTAGCTGCTCTAGTACAAATGAGTTGTGCAATATCACAAGATAAGCGTACAGTAGCGCTACGACAGCAGTTGCTGACGCATAACACACTTGAAGCTGTAATATCACTGCCTGATGATTTGTTTTACCCTGTAGGTGTTGTCACATGTTTAATGGTATTTAAAGCGGGAGTACCTTATAGCGGCAAAACATGGTTTGGCTATATGAAAGATGATGGTTTTGTGAAACGTAAGAACCAAGGACGCATTGATGTGTATAACAAATGGCCTAGTATTAAACAACAACTACTAGATGCATTTACTAATAAGGACGAGTTACCGGGCTTATGTGTAAAGCACAACGTTAGTGCTAGAGACGAGTGGTGTGCCGAAGCTTATATGGAGACAGACTACAGTGTAATAACTGCAGCAGATTATGAGCGTGAACTAAAGCGCTATAGTATATGGAAATTAACTGGAGGGGAGATCTAGATTGTGAATACAGTTCAATTGGATGAATTATTTACAATTAAGCGCGGTAATGATTTGGTTTTACAAGATTTAGTAAAGGATAAACAGGGTATTAACTACGTAGCTCGTTCAGCACGCAATAATGGTATAGTTTGTCGCGTAGCACCCATACCAAGTGTTCAACCAAATCCACCAGGTACTATCACTGTAGCTCTTAGTGGATCTGTTATGTCAGCTTTTTTACAAACACAAGAGTACTATACAGGGGATCATATAGCAATATTAACGCCCAAACAACCTTTGAGTGAACAACAAATGTTGTATTATTGTTTGTGTATTAGGCAAAACAAATACAAGTATAATTACGGTAGACAAGCTAACCGTACATTATACAAGCTAATGGTCCCTGCATTATCTGATATACCAAACTGGGTTAACAATACGCCTTTACCAGATTATTCACAATATAAAGTACCAGTATCCAACAAGCCTATATCGTTAGATACTAGTATGTGGAAACCATTTAAGTATAGCGAATTATTTAACATAATGCGTGGCCAAGCAGCAACTATAGAAGAACTAGGAGAAGGTTCATACCCATATATTAGTGCCACATCATTAAACAATGGTATAAGTGGATATGTTAGTCAAACTAATGCTGGACCCAACTGTATTACTGTGTCTATTAATGGTAGTATAGGTGAAGCATTCTTTCAACCACAACTTATATTCGCTAATTCAGATGTTGCTGTGTTAACACTGAAAGATCGTGAATTAACACCAGCTATTAGTTTGTTTTTAACAACACTAATACGAAAAGAAAAATATAGATACAACTATGGTCGTAAATGGTCATTAGCACGAATGAATGAGTCTATAATTAAACTACCGGTCTGTGATGATGGAACACCCGACTGGCAATGGATGGAACAGTTTATGCTAACGTTGCCATATAGCAAGGTACTAGTTTAACACTATTGTTCTTTTGAAATTATTGTACAAAGCGAAATTCAAATTAAACGCTTATTCAACAACATAGTATGTATTATCCCAACATGGTGTATAGTCGCTTTATTAGTACAACATTTTTCCAATGTGCAGTTTTGCATTATTTAGCGCTTGGTACTAATCTATGTATATTAGGTGTGGTAGTTGTCGTTGTAGTAGAACACGCATCGCCATGTTCTGTAACACTAGCTATTGTTTCAGAAAAGAGCCGTGCCTTTCCCATTTTGTGCTATAATTACTATATATGCGTAAGAAGGAGGTCGAGTAATGGCTCGCAAAAACAAACAAGAAGAACAGAAAATAGTTCAGGGTTATCCCTTACGTGATGTCTACGACTATGAAGGCCGTGGTATCGCTGTAACTGAGTTTATTGACGGTCACAAAGTAGAGAGACGCAAAATAATGGTTATTGAAGTTGAGCCTATTTCGTTTGCACTCTTCTCTAGCGCAGAAAAACGTGCCGCAATAGAGAAGTTCTATACTCTAATTAACTCACTTGGCGATAAAGTGAATGTACAAATACATTCTTTTGTCAAAAACAAAGATTTGACAGAATATATTAATTATCTAGAAGACAAAGCGCGTTCTACATTCCATGATATGCTAAATCCTAAAGCAGAGGATTTTAGGCGACAATATGTACTAGAATATACTAGTTGGCTTAAAGAACAACGAAGCTCTGAACGCAAATACTATATTGTGTTGTCCGCAGTAGCAGATGCAAGTGCCGAAATCAATCTGAAGAATGAAGCGTACCATATAATTGGGTCACTAGAAAATGCACGTGTATTGAATATGACAGAATTAATGGAATTTCTATACTATGTTGCGCATCCGGGGTATGACAACCTTAAGTTTGGACCATTTGTTAAGTACGAAGAGGTGGTACTGTGAAGAAAAAGCAAACTAAACAACAAGAAATCACAATCAAACCAGAGCTATTGGACTTATTGCCTACCAAAATGTCTATTAAGTCTCCGTATTACTATGAATATGACGATTTACTGGGGTCTATTTATTACTTGAAAGACCTTAATGAATCACAAGAATACGGTTGGATGCAAGATATTAACTCATTGCCGCTGTCTTGGACAATGTGGCTCGTTCCTATACAAGACCAGGGAAATATTCTAAAGAAACTCGAGTCTTACGATAGGCAAATAGAGAACTCGTTAGCACAGCGCAAAAACCAAATATATGCTACATCACTACAAGCAAAACAGCGCGCAATTAGAGAAATGGTTAATCGTATGACGAACAACGAAAGAGTGTTCAGCTTCTCTTTGCTATTCCAGCTTGCATACCCTATTAAATTCAACGACCCTGCGTACAAAGAAGAGCTCAAGAACCTTATTAATGAACTAACCTCAAAAATGCGGTTGTACGGTTTTGTTTTAGACAAAATCAATTTTACACAAGACAAAATGTTGCTCAGCTACTTACCTTTAGGATATTTGTTCCCAGCAACACAACGTATTACAGAGAAATACATGGCCAGTTGGCATATAGCAACAAGTTACCCGTTCACAAAGAAATCACTGTTCCACAAAGAAGGCGTAGTAATTGGAAGAACAGTGGAAGTACAAGAAGAGCTGGAGGAGCTTGTTGTCGTAGATAGATGGAATCCACAAGACCCAAGTATAACTAACCCCAATATGGTAATACTCGGACGCTCCGGGTCTGGTAAATCGTATGCTACTAAGTTATATTTGTTAAGAGAGTGGATGCAAGGTGCACGTATTATTATCATTGACCCTGAACGCGAATACAACAACATAGCGCGTCAAATAGGTGGTAAGATTATTAACGCAGGGTCTGGTGAATACAGCATCAACCCATTTGAAGTACGAGACTTGCGCGAATATATGGAAGATGAAGACCGCAATGTAGACCCGCTATCAATAGCGAAATCACGTACGCAAACTATATTAAAGACACTGATGCCTAACTTATTTTATACAAGCTACAACTTCGTTGATGCACAAATTAATAGGTTGTACGACCAATTTAATATTAGGTCAGGCATTAGGAACTACGACATCTATTCAACACACGACTATCCTAATATATACGATTTTATAGAGCTAGTAGAATCAACACCACCTGATGACCGCAACTATGACCGTGATTTAGCAGTAGCTGTTGCAGGCTTATCTGGCATGGAGAAGTTCTTTGTTGCTAGCGAAGACATAGAACACAAACTTGACTTACATAACGACCACTTTGTGATATTTGATATACACGACCTCAAAGAGCAAAAACTCGAACTTCAGCGTGCAGTATATTTCAACATACTTACTTGGATTTGGGACTACATACGCAAAGACCGTAAAGAGAAGACTATCTTGGTTGTAGATGAAGCGTGGATATTACTCGACCCAAACAGCCCTGAGACATTACAGTTTTTGGTAGAAATGGCTAAACGTATTCGTAAATACATGGGGTCTATGTGGATTATTACGCAGAACGTAAACGACTTCTTCCAGGGCCGATTAGAGGAAAGTGGCAAGGCTGTGCTAGGCAACGCTTCATTCAAACTATTGTTCAAACAAGCAGAAACTGATATACCGCGCATACTGTCATTGTACACACTAACGGAAAAAGAACAGGAGCTGCTGAGTATTTTGCCTATAGGCCGTGCTATTATGATAGCTGGCGACAACCATCTGTATGTCAATGTGAAAGCGTCTCCTTTTGAAGAGCGTGTCATACAAAGTGGTAAATAATTTTCCCCAAATATGGGTATAATTACCACTTGGAGGTGTTTACCATAGACAGAGAACTACTGTTAATAAAGCGTGCCCAACAAGGAGATAAAGAAGCTATTAATTATATTATTGAAGAACATACTCCACTAGTAAAGCGCATTGTTGGACACGTGCTAAAAAACAAGTATTTGAATACACTGGAATTCGAAGACCTTGTTCAAGAAGGAAGGAGTAGTTTGTTAATTGCAATACGCAAATTTGACCCAACCAAAAATACCAAGTTCAGCACATATGCGTCTTATTGGATAAGACAAAGTATTACAAGACGGATAGTGTATGAAGATAATTACCTGAAGCGCCCAGCATGGACATGGCAGTTCTACAATAATATACACCAATATATCGCTGAGTATCAAATATTGAACGGTCATGAACCGACAATAGAGGAAATAGCAGAGCACTTCGGGGCAACTATTGACAAAATAATGGATGTAATGCGTATATACAAAACATCTTTTTCATCGATAGACAATGCTTTAACTACTACTAGCGATACTGAATTTGTAGATTTGATTTGTGATAATGATACTTGGTTAGAAGATGTAGGTATTTTGGAAGACATACGCAACACATTGACAGAACAAGAATGGGAAGTGTTCGCACTAGTACATGGTATTGCCACTGGTTGCGATTGCACTATAGAAGATGCAGCACATGAACTACATATACCGCGTGCACAAGCTTCTAGTCAGTATGAATCTGCTAAGAACAAAGTACGAGACCTATTAATATCTTATAAGCTTGCCGATAATTTGGTTGACATTAAGAGGCCCAAAAACCCGGCTATCTAAACTCTCTATACGATTATCTCCTAGGACATAGTACTGGTCAGCACCCAATGTAATTGTAGGTGTATAAGTCCACCTATCTTGTTTCTCTACATACGGTTCTTCTAACAGCTGTCCATTAACATAAACTCGCCCTTTAGCTATTCTAATTTGTTCATTTGGCAAGCCGACTACACGCTTGATTATAGAAATTGTAATAGTAGCATCTTCAACTGGGTCATCCTCAATCCATGACCGCTTAACTTGCACTGTACCGATTATAATGTCTCCTCTTTGTATGTCAGTATGTTGACGTCTAACTGCTAGTCCGTATTGACCATTGTATAATGTATAGTCCATTGAATGACCTACAACTTTGACCAATAGCACAGGTGCATACTGCATAGTCAGAAATACTACAATCGGTAATACTACACATGCAATTGCTAATCGTTTCCACATGTATTTTTTTATAGCACATTACTGTACAAAAACACAACCAAACTTCTCAGTTAGATATTCTTCTAACCAATCGACTGTTGATAAGTGATTAGTCACTACAATAGAACCGGGTATTGTCCAAAACTTGCGATATTCCAGTCTACTCTGTGGAAACAATACAGAAGTAAATGTATCAGGGGTAGTCAGTATAATCTCGCTATTCCAATGCTTTGCTCTACCATCGTCTATCACCATAGTTCCATGTTTGACTGTATTAAGCGCTGGTTGCAAGTAGATGATACGAGGTATATAGCCGCGCTGCATACGTAGTTCGTCTCGTTTGTAAAGTATGTCAAGTAGAAACATGTCTGTTATCAATATGTCATCAGTTCGTTGCAAATTCTTGTCTGTTTTGTGCGCTGCACGTATATCACTTTCTACTAGCACCGAAAATAGCAACTTTGGGATGAACTTGGTGTCCCAGTAGTCTATGGTTGTTGGGTCTAAATAACTTTTGTTGTTTAGAGCTTTAACGCCCTTTACTAAATCAGTCTGTATTGTATTACACCATTCCCGCAGTTGGTCTAACGTGAAAGGCATATACAATCCATCAAGCTTAGATACTAAATAGTCTAATTCTATAACATCAATATCTTGCACTTGTTTTTGTATCATAACTATTTCTTCACGCGTTAATTGCCAGTCTCCCTCTAGATTGATTAATCCAAGATGGTGTTTTTTAACAATGATACTAGCTATATAACTAAGTGTGTATCGCACATCTTCAGGATAATCAGCAAGGTACTCTAATACTTCGTAGAATACTACGACCGATGATAACTGTGTATGATAGTAGTTTTCTGATTCTATATTGATTACTCTATCTTGGAAATAGCGTGTTACTTTCCCTAAGTCATGTACTAACGCTATTTGTGTAGATATACCTCGCAGTATTTGTTTATCAATAGTGGCGAAGTACAGACTAGGCAAGTACACCATATCCCAAATTTCTTGTGTGCGCTTAGCTGTCCACTGTAAATGGTCTCGCAAATATTGCCCTGGTCTAGCTAATAACGTATTATCACCCCTTTTATTTGTGACCTTGTTATTGGTCCACACTTTCGGCTATCTATACTGTGTTCTTTGTTATCCCCCTCAATCCAATATGTATCTGGTGGTAATACTTGGCCATATATAGTATCTCCCGGTACAGCTACAATTCTCTTAGCTACAAATTCTATTACAGTACCACATTTCATATAAGCTGCAACAATATCTCCGCGCTGTATTCGTGCTAAATCATCGTTCAGTACTAGCACAATTTGACCGTCGTGTAACGTAGGTTCCATTGATCTCCCGTTAATAACTGCAGGTGTAACTACAAACTTGTCGTATGTTACATATTCGCTATGTACAGTTGTGACAAGACAAAATAGTAACAACACTGTAATAAACACAGAACGTCTCATTATTTGTATTATAGCACTAACATATGCTATATTAAGCATATGGATGTGGAGAAGTTAGCAGAACGATATATACAGACCAACAAAGCTGATAAAAAGCTTAAAGAAGAGATATTTTACACAGTGAACGGAGTAGCTCCGTACGTACTTAAGAAAATGGGGCTACCGACCAACAATGAGGATTTATTACAAGAAGCATATAGAATTATATGGGATTTGATTGATTGTTATGACCCATCAAAACAAACTAAATTTACTACATACATCATTACATATCTATTCTTCAATATGAAAAAATTCCTAAGAGCAAACAGTTGGTTTTTACATACACCTACATATATCACTGATTTGTTAGTTAAAATAGACGACCCAACCAAGCCTGTCGAAGAAATCGCCAAAGAGCACAATATTACACAACAGCAAGCATATAACGTACAACTGGCTGCTAAGCGTAATAGCACACAATCAGTGGAGGAAGACCCTGTCGATATATCTTATCCTTTTGCTGATTTTGATACAGCTATTATGTTGGAACTTGCACTAAACACACTGAATCCACAAGAATATATAGTATTTCAATTGGCTATGGACGGTTACAAACAAAAGGAAATAGCAGAACAATTAGAATGTACGCAAACTTATGTAAGTAGGCTACTAAGAAGTGCTATAGACAAACTCAAACAAGAATTAAGTGCCGAATAGTGTACGTAATCGCTGGTCGTCCCGCATCTTACCGATTAACGTGTTATAATCATGTGCCAATGTCCAATATATATTGTCGTCCTTAGCAATTTTGTATATGTATTCAGAAATACCCATATCTAAAGCCCTACTAACAAACCAAGCCATATTATTAGCCATAGTCTCCGCTTGTTTACCTAATGTAAGATTTGCTTGCGACAACGCTTCCCAATGTTCAGAAATTTTTCTGTAGTTCGTTTCCAGCATACATAATTCATTCGGAAAAACTTCTAACAGCTTCAAAGGATAGTTCTGATTTTGTAACATATATAATTGGGAGTTATATATATCTTTGTTCCAATCAACGTAATGACTAAGAAAACCCTGTTCATTAGCGTAGTACAGTCTATATAACGTCCTATAGAAATCTTCACTGACAGTAATGTCTAACAATGAAGATTGTCGCGCCTTATAAACAATATGTTGTAGGATACTGTCATAGCCCTTTGCAACATCTTTAGCCTCATCAAATATCGATAGTATTGGCGACCCAGTAACTGGAATAAGCACTTTTCTATTGTCTATAGTATCTATTTTAAATATATCACCAAGTTTAGTGACTACATATGCTGTAAATTTATCCGTCTCTGGTTGTGCGTTATTAGCAAAATTGTTTAGTAATTCGTCAAAACTATTGATAATAGCGTTTGTCGTTTCTACAGGATATATTTCTATACGCGAGATAGGCTGTGTATGTCCGCTGATTTCAATTAAATCCCCAGTTAGATAAGTTAAGTCTTTTCCTTGAATAACAATCTCTTTTCCCATGTCACTAATATGATACCTTTGTACCAAACAAAATATTCAAAATATGCTATAACATGGCTGGAGGTGATGCTCAATGTGGATTGCAATTGTAGTTCTGGTCTTAGTACTCATCGTCATTTGGATTTATAACCGTTTGATCCAGCTGAAAAACCGCGTACAGAATGCTTGGCATCAAATTGAGGTCCAACTTCAGAGAAGGCATGACTTAATACCTAACTTGGTAGAAACGGTAAAAGGTTACGCGTCACACGAAAAGGAAACCTTCGAAAGGGTGGTCGCTGCCAGAAACAAGGCCATGTCAGCGAACACACCAGGGGAAATGGGCAGGGCTGAGGGCGAATTAACGCAAGCTTTGGGACGCCTTTTTGCTCTGGCAGAAAGTTACCCTGAACTAAAAGCCAACGAGAATTTTATACGACTTCAAGAAGAACTTACCAGCACTGAAAATAAGGTTGCCTATGCCAGGCAAGCTTATAACGATACCGTCATGATGTTTAACCAAACCATACAAATGTTTCCTTACAATTTGCTGGCAGGCCCAATGAATTTGAAGCCTGCTGAATACTACGAAGCCGAAGAAGAAGCTCAAAATGTCCCCAAAGTGGAGTTTTAGCTCTTAACTGTTAACGAGCTGCCACTCTTCGTTCCCATAGCATATTGCTCGTCATGTGCACAGGAAGAAGGGCACCTTCTCCTAAGGAAGGGGCCCTTCTTCTTTTTGCTGTTATTATGTTATTGAGCACGCCGCCTCAATGTGGCAGCCACGCTACATACCTTTTGTGTCCATTGTGGATCACTTGCCCACAAGCTTCCCATGGCTTTAAGGGTGCCACCTTTGTAGTAAGCGCCTCCCGCTGTTGCGTATCTGGTTCTGATGTACTCTGCTACAAAGAAAATGCCTTCCTCATAGCTGACAAACACCTTTGCTCCTGCTGGGTTTCTGTCATATGCCTGAAAGCCGAACAAATTCTTTGTGCGTTTACGATCCCTGCCGGGAAAGCCCACCCTTTGAAGGGTGGGATGAAAGGCATCCTGGCTTAGACTGTTAGGTATGATGCAGAGAACTAATATTTGTAGTATAATAAAGCCATGAACGGCAAACGATGGAAACGATCAGCCACAACAGTATACAACATCGGCTACCACCTCATCTGGTGCCCTAAGTACCGGCG
>Ga0209409_1002525_pt1 | contig 13431 bp, 9 predicted proteins | sample AD_JPNMR1_MetaG_FD_184424 | JGI IMG/M metagenome (GOLD analysis project Ga0209409, IMG submission 184424) | Active sludge microbial communities of municipal wastewater-treating anaerobic digesters from Japan - AD_JPNMR1_MetaG (SPAdes) (version 2) | ecosystem: Engineered > Bioreactor > Anaerobic >...
CAAACGGCGATTGCTGGTTCCGCCATCTACTCCATGGACTGTCCGGACGAGCTTCAGGAGCTTGGGGCGGTTATTGATTGGGAAAACTACTATATTCAACCCCAAGGCAAAGGATTGCTTGGAAATACATTTAGCACTGAAGCCTTGGAATGTGATTACGTTCCGGCCTGTTCGATGTTGGTCAGGACCGAGGCTATCCGGAAAGTCGGCGTTATGGACGAATCCAATTTTATTTATTGGGATGATATCGAGTGGGGACACCGGATGAAGCAAGCCGGTTATCGAGTGGCGGTCGTCCCGTCATCCAAGGTTTGGCACAAGATGGGCGTGGCCCAGCGGAGCAATACTTTTGGGACCTATTATTTTTGGAGAAACCGGTTGAATTTCTTCTTAAGGAATATAGCTGATGCCGATGTGTCCCGTTTTACGGAAAAAATGTTTTCCGAATTGTTTCAAGCGTTGTATTCATGTAATTTTAATCAAAAATACCGTAGTGCCAGGACGATCATGTTTGCGGTAGAAGACGCCCTCAACAATGTTCGGGGGAAAGCGCCGGAAGAACGGGTGGTGGAGGCTGATCTGGTTGTACCCAAGCTGGAGGAGATGCTCAGGGACAAAGCGGAGATACTTATTGTCGACTTTGAAAGTATCAAAACCGTCCGCGACGTGGTCAACCGGATCCGGACGTTACGCCCCGACCTTGCTGTGACATTGGCCGCCAGATATCATGATCTCCGTATGTTGGAGGGACAATTCCCCGAAACAAAGATTATCCCCTGGAATCAGGCGGTTTTTAAAGAGTATCCTGTGGTGGTGCAGATTTGCCGTCACGTGATGGAACTTGGTAATGAAGTGGAGCCCGGTATTTACATCGATCAATTTTTGAACGTGGCTGGTTCTCCAAGGGATTTTGAGTATATCCAGAATTATCAGCATGTTTTTAAGACGTTTCAAATGATTTATTATCCTGTCTTTGCCGATAAGGTATCAGCATTTCGCAGGAAGTATCTGTAGAAGGTGGCCGAGAGAATGAACACCCCTTTGGTAAGTATCGTTACCATCTGCTGGAACCGTAAAGCCGATCTTTGTGAAAGCTTGCGCCGGATCCGGGAGGTTGACTATCCGGATTTGGAAGTGATCGTGGTTGACAATGCTTCAACGGATGGGACACCGGAGCTGATTGCCACGGAATTTCCGGAAGTACGGCTGATCAGGATGTATAAAAATATCGGGATCGAAGCCTACAATATCGGTTTTCAGAACGCCCGGGGCGAGTATATCGTCATTTTGGATGATGACTCCTTCCCGCAACGGGATGCGGTCCGGCGGATGGTTGCTAAATTTGAGCGCGATCCGCAGTTAGGTGTCGTCGCCTTTGATGTCCGTAACTTCTATAACTATGATGATGTGAAAAATGATGCCTTTAAGGAGACCGGACAGGCATTTCGGGGGACGGCAGCAACCGCCGAAAACTATCTGTTGGCCTTTAACGGTGCCGGAGCCGGTGTGCGCCGGGAGCTCTTGCGGGAAGTGGGATTTTACCCGGAGGAATTCTTCCTTTATTGGAATGAGCAGGATACCGCGTTCCGTATCCTGGATCGGGGCTATAAGATTAACTTCTTCGCTGATGTAGTCGCTTACCACAAATATTCGCCAACCAACCGCAGTTCCTGGCGGGCTCCGTTTTACTATACCCGAAATGCGTTTTGGCTGATTTGGAAGAACTATCCCCTGGGAATGGCACTTCCTTTGACGATCCGGTTGATCAGCGACTGTTTCTATTTTGCGCTGGAACAACAGACATTGATTTATTTAAAGGCGATGATAGCTGCGTTTGTAAATATGGGCCGACTGAAAGGCAAACGGAAACCGGTAACGCCGGAGATTGCCAAAAACCTGCGGATTCCTTTTAATGTTGCGTTCACTTTTTACCGATAATGATCAGTAAATTCGAAGAATGAGGCTTAAGATGAAGGAATTATTAATTATTCGTTCGGTCAGCTTTCAGCAACTGGATCGAAATCTGGTCGCCATTCTTGAAAGATATCCGGAGCATCGGATCAGCATCCTGACGCATGAGCATGGGGTGCTGTTAGCGCAGAAATATAAAGGGATTGGCCACGTTTATGTCTATCCGTATAAAGAGGGTTTTAAGTTTAAAAACAAAGTACCTGCTTTTCAGGATAAAAACTTTGATGTGGTGATTGTTCCGGTGACGAACATTACTGGTGCCGGTTTTTTTAACGTCCTCTTATTTTCATTAAGCCTGAAAGCAGCGCAACGGGTTCTCTGCAATGTCCGGTCGGAGTTTAAGGAGTTAAGCGGGTTTTCGCTTCTTAGCTTAGGATTAAAGAACCTGGGAATTGCGGTGCTTTCGTACTTGTGCACAGCCTTTCTGGCATTGTTTGTTATATTATTTTTGCCGTTTAAACTTCGGAAGATCGAAAAGAAAGGTGAGTCATAACAATGTTTGATTATTTGATCGTCGGTTGTGGCCTCGCCGGGGTAACCTGTGCCCGGCTTTTGGCGGAGAATGGGTATCGGGTGTTAATCATCGACAGACGGAATCATATTGGTGGTAACGTTTATGATTATTACAATGAGGACGGTATTTTGGTCCACAAATACGGGCCGCATATTTTCCATACCCAACACCGAAAAGTGTGGGATTTTTTATCCCGGTTTACCCAATGGCATTATTACCAACATAGGGTGTTGAGCCTGGTGCGGGGTAAATTGGTTCCGCTGCCGATCAATGTTGATACCATCAATCTGCTCTATAATACCAATTATTCAAGTGAAACTATTCAGGAATTCTATGATCGGGTCAGCCAGCCGGACATCCCGGTTACCAATGCCAAAGAGATGGTGATTAAGAAGATCGGGAACGAACTCTATGAGCTGTTTTTTAAAGAGTACACCAGGAAGCAGTGGGGGCTTGATGCCGAAATGTTGGACCCGGAAGTTACTGCTCGGATTCCGATCCGTTATAACCGGGATGACCGTTATTTTGAAGACCGTTACCAAGGAATGCCGCGGTTTGGCTATACCAGGATGATCACCAATATGCTGGACCATCCGCAGATTCATGTGATGTTAAATGCCGATTTTGCGTTTGTTAAGGACAAACTGGATTATGACAGGATTATTTATACCGGGCCGATCGATGCTTTCTTTGACTATAAACACGGTAAGCTGCCTTACCGGTCGCTCGAATTTCAGTTTGAGACCTTAGACTGTAATTATTATCAAACAGTGGCCACTGTCAACTATCCGAATGACTATGATTTTACCCGGATCACCGAGTTTAAGCACATGACCGGCCAGGTCCATCCGAAAACGGCCATCGTCAGGGAATATCCATGCGCGGCGGGAGAGCCGTATTATCCGATTCCCAAAGCTGAAAACAAGGCCTTATATGCCAAGTACCACGAAGAGGCTGAAACGCAGGAAAATCTGTACTTCACCGGCCGGTTAGGGTTGTATCAGTATTTGAATATGGATGTTGTGGTGAAAGAAGCGATGGAACTGGTGGAGAAGCTGTTGGGGCGCAGTCTGGTTTGATTGTTTGAAAGGACTCCTAAGTTCTGTTATCTTTAGATCTTTTGAGGGTTGTTTGGTTCTGTGGGTGATACTGTTTATCATTCTTTTAAAGTCGTTTCTCTCTGATCCACTGTTCGAGACGGTGGATCTTTTTTCCACGCTAAAAAGGGGCTCAGGCTTCCGATTTCAACCGCTGTTTTCCACCTTGGAAAATACTTTATACTTCTGTTTCATGCATTAAACCCTCCGGGACCTCATATCTATGAATGATTGACTTTTTCACCGGAGGAAAGAAGATGGTTTTGCTTGTAAGGTTCAATAAACGGATCCTGCTTGCTTTATTACTGCTTTTGTCTGTAGGTTCATTCTGCTTAACCCGACAACTGCGGACCACGACTTCTACCGGTTATCAGATTCGTCCACAGTTTCCTCCCTTGGTCTATATCCCCGATTATCAAAGCGGAGTTAAAGTGAGAGCAAGTGCCAGTGTTCTGATTGAAGCGAAAAGTGGCACTGTTTTATTTGCTGATAACGCTGAGACCCGGCGGGCGCCGGCGAGTACTACCAAGATGATGACGGCAATTGTCGCCTTAGAGAAAGGTAATCTCAATCAAGTGATCCGGGTCTCCCGCCGGGCTGCGCAAACCGGGGGCTCAACCATCTGGTTAAAAGCAGGGGACCAGCTCACTTTATTGGAGTTACTTGAAGGAATGATGTTGCGTTCAGGTAATGATGGCAGCATGGCGGTTGCGGAAGGAGTTGCCGGAAGTGTGGAGCGGTTTTTGACCTTGATGAACGCTAAAGCAAAGGAGATTGGGGCATTAAACACTAATTTTCGCAATCCCCATGGTTTAAGGGCACCTTCGCATTATACGACTGCGTTGGATTTGGCATTGATCGCGCGGTACGGTTTGGAAAATCCCCGTTTTGCCGAGTTAGTCAGTGAAAAGGTTGGGATTTTGGAGTGGGCAAATGTTGATAAGGCAATTGAGATTAAAAACACCAATAAACTGCTCTGGTACCTCGAAGGAGCCGATGGTGTAAAAACAGGTACTACCAATGAAGCCGGCCATTGTTTGGTGGCTTCGGCGACCCGGGACGGGAAAAAATTAATCGCCGTGGTCCTGAACTCAAATGACCGCTGGAATGATTGTGCCAGGTTACTGGAGTATGGTTTTAATAACTTTGAGATTATCACCATTGCAGCTAAAGAACAGCCGGTGACTGATGTTAGGATTAAACACGGCAGACCGGCTCAGGTGAAGTTATATCCCCGCAGGGACTTAATTGCGGTGGTCCGCAAAGAGCAACAGGCGGGGATCGAGTCACGGGTGAGGGTATTTGAGGGACGCCTAAAAGCACCGGTCAAAGCCGGTCAGCCTTTAGGCAAGATCAGTTATTTATATGAAGGGAAAGTGGTTGATGAAGTTGATCTGATAACCAATCAGACGGTGAAGTATCGGTGGTGGTAATGATGGCTAAGTCCAAAGAAATACTATGGAATATTGTTATTGTTTTCAGTATTGCCGCGACTTTTATGGGGACTGTTGTGGGGGCCGGTTTTGCTTCGGGGCAAGAGATCCTGCAATTCTTTTGTCGCTATGGCCTTTCTGGTGTATTCGGAATTGCTTTATCAGTAGTGATCATCAGCATTATCACCGCTAAAATCTTTAAAATTGGCAAGATACTGCGGTCTGACTCCTACAAAGATTTTTTAGGGTGGCTCCTCCCCAAACGCCTGGTGTTGCTGGCGGACCTGTTTCTGGTTGTCTTTTTTGTCTTGCTGATCGGGGTGATGTTTGCCGGTTCGGGAGCGATCTTCAAGGAATTGCATCTGGGTTACTGGAACGGAATTATAATCACTGCGGTAGTGTTGATCATCGTTTTGAATAAAGACTTACCGGGATTGATGGTGATGAATCTGCTGGTGATCCCCCTGATGTTTACTTCCTCGCTGTTAGTGGCCTGTTTTGCAATTAGTAGAGGGACTGTTACGGCAGTGTCATTACCGTCTCCAGCTAACTGGGCGATGGCCGCAGCCCAATTTTCGTCCTACAATATCATTTTAGCGGTTCCGGTCTTGTTATCGCTGGCAAAACGGTTTCGTAAGGAAGCTCTGTTGACAGCCGGAGGCTGGTTTGGCGGCATTTTTTTGGGAATAATGACCGGTTTTATCTATTGGGCAATCATCGTGCATTACGACCGGTTACAACAGAGTGAGATCCCGATGTTGATCTTGGCAAGGAGAATTGGGGCTATTTCATATTGGGGTTATGCGTTTATCTTGTGGGGCGAGATGCTGACGACCCTGATTGCCAATACGTATGGTCTTGCAAAACGGTTTGCTGCTTCAACCGGCTATCAATTTCAATATTGGGTGATTGGGTTATCAATTGTGGGAATTTTAGTTGCTGAACTGGGATTTACAACATTAATTGCCAAGATTTACCCAATTTATGGCTGTTTGAGTATGGTTTTGTTGGTTTTGGTTTTAATTAAACGAATTCCCAAGTCTTTTCCTTGAATTTCAGCGGACCGATCTGGAAAATACCGCATGATAACTGGTTTTGAAGAAGAACCGTGGAAAATCACTAGTGCAGGCAGATAAAAATCGACAAGGTTCAGGGGGATTAAATGATATACTGTTCGTGGTAATAATGTAAATTTAAGGAGGGGAAAACAACTAAGATGAATATTGAGTCTGCAAGGTATGTTCCCCTGTTTGAAAAACGGTTGAAGATCTTAAAGCCACGGATCAATTTGGTAACTTATAACAAAATCAATACTCTGTTACAACGGCGGCTGATCAGGTACCTGATCCAGGCTGTTGTTGCAGGGTTGTTGAGCCGGTTTGTGTTACCAGGGGGAGTCTCTCCGGCTGGAATTGCCTTTGCGTTAATCAGGAGTGAACGTAGTTTTCAGGAACAATTGTTTATTTTAAGCGGTATTTTTGTAGGGATCCTAAGTACCGTCAATCTGCGACAAGCCTCTTTAATCTGTGGAAGCTTGTTAATTTTGTTTTTAGCCCGAAACTATTATTTTAAAGATCAGAAAAGTTTCAAAAACAGAGTCAAATATGTTGGTTTTTGGATCGTATTACGTTTAATTGTATCAATTATTGGACAAACTACAATAGTCGATCTGTTGAAGACAGGCTATGAGATCTTAGCCTGTTTGGGGTTGACCGGTTTTTTTAAGAAGGGTTTTGCATTTATTGATAATCCGTTGAAGATCTCCAAGTTCGCCTTATTTTCAGCAGTTTTGATCGTAGCAGTTGTGATTGGCGGGATTCAAGGCAATAATCTTGAAACACGTTTTGTTACCGAAGTAGCAGTCGCTTTAATAATAATGATCACCTCATTTATTGGGGGAGGAGGAGTTGGTGCTATCATGGGAATTGCAATTGCTTTAACCTTAGGCTTAACAACAGGTGGAGTTTTGTTGTTAATTGCCCTATATTCAGTCAGTGGCTTGTTAGGAGGGATTTTGAAAGATTTGGGCCGGTGGGGGGTGATTTGCGGCGCTTCGTTAGGGCTGTACATTATCTTGAAACAACCGCAATTTGAACCGGTTGTAATCGAACATGTTATTCCCTGGGGTATTGGAATGGCGGCTTTTGTTTTGGTACCAAAACAGTTCTTGTCACAGGTTTCCAATTATATTCCTGAAGACGACAATTTTGAAACGATATCAGAGAAGCAACGTAATTTGGAGGAGATTGTCTCCAGCCGCCTGAATGAACTGGCAGCAGCCTTTGCCGAGATTTCCAAGAATTTTAACGAACGGGAAGCGGTAGGAAATGAGCCGAAGATGGATCTCTACTCGATGTTGGACCAGGTCTGTACTGAACTCTGTCAACATTGTAACGGATATGAGAGCTGCTGGGGGGAGCATTTTTACGCCACTTACCGGGAGATGTTTGATCTGATCGCGCTCTCGGAGATCAACGGTGAATTAAATTCCTACCAATTAAAGGGGCGGTTGAGTAAGAGTTGTTTTCAACAGTATAAGTTAGTTAATACTATCAATAAATTGCTTGAGCGTCATCAGACCAATAACTACTGGCAACGGAAGTTTGAAGGGAACAAATTGTTTTTATCCGAACAACTGCAGGGTGTCTCGGACTTCATCACCAGTTTAGCCGGGGAGATCACCAAAGACAGCAGTTTTAAGGCAGAGATCGAAAATAAAGTGAAAAACTCGTTGAATCAGATTGGGAGTTCAGTCAAGGATATTGTGATCACATCGTTTGGTAACAACGGACTCGAGATCAAGGTGAAGAAGCAAAGTTGCTGCCAACGGCAGGAGTGCCAGTGTTTGATCGTGCCGATGATCAGCAAACTGATGGAGCAGGAATATATGGTTTGGGAGAAGCAGTGCCAGGTTGATCCTGACAATTGTGCTTTTTGTTTAATCCCCAAACACCGCTATGAGATTAAAACCGCTGTCTGCAAGGAATCGAAAGACGGCAATGAATTCTGTGGTGACAGTCACGCCTTACACGAGTTGAAAGACGGTTATTTTGCAGCGATCCTCAGTGATGGGATGGGGCATGGCAGAAAAGCGGCCCGGGAGAGTAACTCAACCGTTAACATTTTGGAACGCTTATTGGATACGGGAATTGACCGCCGGTTTGCGGTGAAGATGGTGAACTCGATGATGTCATTGCGTTCGCCGGAAGAATCATTTGCAACGGTAGATTTGGCATTGATCGACTTATACAGTGGCGTTGCCGAATTTTTAAAGATTGGCGCGGCGGCAACTTATGTGAAACGCGGGCGTGATGTCTGTGTAATTGAGTCGACGTCTTTACCGGCTGGGATTTTGAACTCAGTCGATGTAGAAAAGACAGTTTTGACACTGCAACCCGGTGACCTGATTGTGATGGTTACTGATGGGATTGTTGACAGCAAGCCGGATCTTGCCGGAAAAGAAGAATGGCTCAAACGGGCATTGACCAAAGTCGAGGTTGTCGGGCCGGAAGCATTGGCAGAGTATATCTTAAACCTGGCACGGATCAATCAGGACGGCAATCCCAAAGATGATATGACCGTTATCGTCCTCCAAGTGGCAGATAAGAATGTTGGGGAGGAAGAATAGGATATCGCATTCCGCGTGGCCTTAACCCGGCATTGCTAAAATCTATTTAGATTAGTCATCTCGAAATTGATAATCAAGTTTTTGATATTTTTTAGATTAAATGACCTTTTGAGGGTTGTCTGGCCAACCCTCAAACTCCCACCACAGGGGTTCGCCACCCCTTGACCCGGCATCTAACCTCCGGTCTTCCATGACCTACTAAGGTGGCTGACGCATTAATAATTTATGCCGTCTAATCCTTCACGACAGCTTCAGGGCTGGTTCTGAATGCCGACGCTAGTAAAAACTTTTCTTCTTCAAATCAAATTGCCTACACATTAATGAACCAGTCGCTTCATAAATAATCTTTTCATTAATCATGTAGTTCCGTTGCTTTTTTGGTAACTTTTTGAGCGGACAAAAAATTATCCTCTGATGGATTTTTTTGAGAGCAGTTAAAAAGAGCCGAAACGATATTGAAGCGATCGTTTCGGCTTGATTATGTGCTTGAGCATGTTTCTTGAGGGCTTCTTTGAATACTCTTACTAGTTTAATTGTAACATGGCTGATTGTAAAACTGGAATAAATTAACGTCTAATCCATGATGATTTTAGGGCTGATCCTAAAATTATAAATTGGGACTCTGGGTTTAGAGGATTTTACCGATTATTAACGAAATATTCATAATATATTTACATGAGAGAGTGACTGGCAGATGAAATAGAATTCTCAATTACTGTTAATCCTACTTTCAAGGATAATGTGGGGTTGATTAAATAGGAGTTTTATCTAGAGATTATCTACTCTCTGAAACTAAATATAAAAAGAGAGATATCTACGCGCCTCCCTCCAAATTCTGATCTGCCGGGGAAAACTCCCCGGCCCCTTTTTTAATTTGAAATGCTGGTTTTCTGGTCAATATCATTGCTTGGGTGAAAACTCTCCAAACCCTGCTCTAGCTAGATTGAAATATATTTTGTAATATACTTTTTTAGAACTTGAGGGTTGTCTGGTCTTGCGTAATATGTACATCCTCCAAACTATCACCGTAGGGGTTCGTCACCCCTTGACCCGGCATAGCTGAAATTTATTAGATTAGTCTCCTTGATTTGTAACAGTGGTTTCTTTCTTGAGGGTTGTCCGGCCTCGCGTAATACGCGCACCCTCCAAACTCCCGCCGTTGGGGACGAAGAAGTGTCCCCAAACCCCTCCAACTGCTCCGGCCTTCCTTGGCCTGCGGTGGTAGTATTTATATTAAATTGCCGTCTAATCCCTTGCGACGGCTTCTGGGTGGTTCTGACTGCCGACGCTAGTAAAAACATCCTATTTTAATAGCGCGCGCCAACCTCCCTGTTGGCGAATTGCGGTACGAGAGACTTGCTTTTTAAGTCGTAATCTAACTTATTTATGATAATTCTTTCAAAATAAACAGCTTTAGAACTGCACTACTATCCTATTATTCATTACTTACGACTACTTATTAGATCATGCATAGGACGATGATATAATAGTATCAAGAAATGTGTTGAAGAGAGGATTGGTAGTGATGAGTGCTAAGGGAGGTTTGGTTTGTCCGAAATGTGGGTCTGAAAGCGTAATCCGTATTCAATATGGCTTGCCAAGTCATGATGCTCTAGAAGCAGTGGGACGTGGTGAAGTTATTCTTGGCGGTTGTTGTATTGGTGGTAATTCTCCCCAGTATCACTGTAAAGAATGTCAAAACGAGTGGGGAAAAATGAGAATCGGCGGGGAGATTTATGATGATATAGTATCATTTCAAGCTGAAGTTGGCGGTCATTTACGCGAATGTTACTTTGTTACAGCCGATTGGGAAACTAAAAAACTAAGCTATCAAGTTGGCTCAAGCGCGAAGGGTTATGTCACAAAGTTTGAACGGGAATTGAAAGCGGAAGGATGGCAGCAGCTGATTGAAAACTTAAAAGAATGTTCCTTTGTATTTTGGCTTGATCAGTATGAGGATCATACTGTCCTTGACGGGACACAATGGTCGGTCAGGCTTAAGTTAACCGATGGTGAGATTATTGAAAAAGCAGGCGATAACAGCTTTCCGGCTTATTGGGAAAAGTTTTGCACGGGGATTGCGGAATTGGTGGGAGAACGATTTGAGTGACAGCGTTTTAGGAGAAGGAGTAAACAATGATTATCAGCGTTAGCAGAAGAACCGACATTCCAGCATTTTATAGCGATTGGTTTTTTAAGCGCCTTGAGGAAGGTTTCGTACTGGTGCGAAATCCAATGAATCCGCAGCAAGTAAGTAAGGTAAGCCTGAGTAAAGCGGTTGTGGACTGTTTTGTCTTTTGGACGAAGAATCCAAAATCGATGCTTGAGAAATTGCCGCTCTTAGCCGGTTATGATTATTACTTTCAATTTACGCTTAATCCCTATGATCAGGAGATTGAAGTAAATCTTCCGAAAAAAGCGGAGATCATCAAAACATTTATCGAACTCTCAAATCTAATTGGTAAAGATAGAGTTATTTGGCGGTATGATCCAATATTGTTAACCGATAAAATAACAATCGGGGATCATCTTGAGTATTTTAACATCTTAGCAGGACAACTCGGTGATTATACTCGAAAATGTGTTATCAGTTTTTTAGATCAGTATCAAAAAACGGAGCGAAATACCAGTTGTTTAAGAGTACAATATTTAACTGAGCTGCAGATGAGGGAGTTGGCTCAAGGTTTCGTTAAGATCGCGAAGAGTCATAATCTGATCATCGAAACCTGTGCTGAGAAGATTGAATTGGCGGACCTAGGGATTAACCATGGTAAATGTATTGATGATCAACTGATTGCAGAGATTAGCGGTGCAGAAATCGAGGTTGCGAAAGATAAGTCCCAGCGTAAAGAATGTGGATGTGTGGCAAGTATTGATATTGGCGCTTATAATACTTGCAATAATAATTGTCTATACTGCTACGCCAACTTCAATCAAAAAGTGGTGCTTACGAATCTGAAACAGCATAACAAGGATGCGCCATTGTTAGTTGGAGAGTTGACGGAGAGGGATGTAGTTAGGGAGAGGGAGATGGTATCGTGTAAGGTGAGGCAGTCGAAGCTTTTTTAATCTCGTAGGGGTTCGCCACCCCTAGCCCCGGCATAGCCAAGATCTATTTGTCATTTCTGAATTAATAAATTGGGATTTTGAGTTTTAATAGATTCTAGATCTTTTGAGGATTGTCCGGCCTCGCGTAATACGCGCACCCTCCAAACTCCCGCCGTTGGGGACGATGCGTCCCCAAACCCCTCCAATAGCTAAAATCTGTTAAGATTAGTCATCCCTGACCTGCGGAGGTAGTACTTATATTATATTGCCGTCTAATCCGTTACGACGGCTTCTTGGTGGTTCTGACTGCCGACGCTAGTAAAAACATCCTATTTTAATAGCGCGCGCCAACCTCCCTGTTGGCGAGTAATACATGAGAGATACAGCTTGAAATTGTGATGTTGTAGCTCCTTGGACGTCGTTTTCCGCTTCTTCAAATTAAAGAAAGAGTCCTCATAAATAAAATATTAATCTAGTTTGTACAATTTTTTAGAGGGAGTTAGCCAACCAAGGAGGTTGGCGTTGCGGGGAATCTGAAACAGGATGTTTCATTGACATCGCCATCGGAAGCCTGGACCCTATTGACAGTCGAAAGGCCAAGGAGGGCGGAAACCCTCGAAAAACCGGGATGATTAAAGGAGGACGGGAACCTGCGGTTCCAGCGCCTTTTTGGTCCCTTTTTGGGCGCACAAAAAGGGACTCGCCGCTTAAACAGTGGGCAAACAGAAGAAGCATACAAAATAAATTAAAAACTACAAAATAGATATTCTATAAAATCACAAATTTTAAATCCTGGAATTTCTTGAGGATTGTCTAGTCTCGCATATAAAAGCGCATCTTCCGAACTACTCTTGCAGGGGTTCGGCCACTCCTTGACCAGTCATAGCTAAAATCATTAGATTAGTCTCCATGCTATACTGTTGGTGTCTCTTTTTGAGGGTTGTCCGGTCAACCCTCAAGCTCCCACCGTTGGGGACGAAGAAGCGTCCCCAAACCCCTCCAACTGCTCCGGCCATCCTTGGCCTGCGGTGGTAGTATTTATATTAAATTGCCGTCTAATCCGTTACGACGGCTTCTGGGTTGATCCTGACTGCCGACGCTAGAAAAACATCCTATTTTAATAGCGCGCGCCAACCTCCCTGTTGGCGGTTAAAGTACGTGAGATTCTACTGGTACACTTAATCGCTCTGGATGGAGCGTCATTGTTTCCCTTCTTTGAATTGAAAATTGATATAGTTTCCTCTCAAATAATCTAGCTTGTTCCTAATAATTCTTTCAGAGGGATTTTGCCAAGGAAGTTGGTGCTTCATACCAGACCTGAAACCTCTTCCTAGGTGGGCTTGGGTGTTTATTGTGTTATGTATGCCACCGTTAATTGGTATAGGATTGATACCGATAATTGTCGGGTTTTTCAGTGCAATCTTATGTGGGAAAATTGCACGTTCTGCGAAGAGTCTGGGATTTCGATTAGGATTGTGTTTCGGAGTGACTATTGGTGCATGGGTGTTTGTTTCGGTTGTTGCAATCGTTCTAAGACAATTGCTGTATCGGGTAACGGGAAATTTCTGAGTTTCAAGTTGCCAGTTCGAAAACTGAATTTTGCAGGGTTTGGCTATAATGATACCAGAAATTAAGACAGACAAAACGGCCAAAATAAGTTAGTATGGAACTATGGAAAAGAGAAGAAATTTTACACCGGAAGAAAAAGCAAAAATAGTGATTGAGGTCTTAAGGGAAGAA
>Ga0209409_1002529_pt1 | contig 13408 bp, 10 predicted proteins | sample AD_JPNMR1_MetaG_FD_184424 | JGI IMG/M metagenome (GOLD analysis project Ga0209409, IMG submission 184424) | Active sludge microbial communities of municipal wastewater-treating anaerobic digesters from Japan - AD_JPNMR1_MetaG (SPAdes) (version 2) | ecosystem: Engineered > Bioreactor > Anaerobic...
AAAAAACTATAATTTTGAGCATGAGTTACATATTGTGGTTAACTCTGATATGAAAAAAAGACTTGCAACTATTGCAAAAAAATTCAACGTCTCTCTTTCTGGACTTATTGTGTATATCTTGCAGATCTATAGCAATAGGGTAAAAAAGATATATTGTTTTGGTCCAGAGGATGGGAATAGATATGAGAGAATAGATGGGGATGCAAGATTTCATATATATCTTTCCAAACAGGACTATAGATTCTTAAAGAAAATGCATACTGATTTAAATTTTTTCAGTATGGGGGCTTTACTGAGGAGAATTATCCTACTTTTTTTGGAAGAGTATGAGAAACTTGGGATTACCGGGGTTGAGATGAAGTGTAGTATAATAACATTAAAGTTATTTTTGAGACTAACAAAGATAAAAAAGTGGAATAAAAGCAGAGAATTATCCCACTTTGAAGGTAACACAACACCATTTTACAAGGCAATTTACAACGATTGTTATCAGGTAATAGGCTTTGAGACATACTATTGAAAAAAATTATTTTAAATTCTACCAAAAAATAAATAAGACTATTACAATCATTTTTCAAACAAAATTAACCCTTAGGCTAATTCTATTTTTTTAACTGCCTAACAAAATCGCATCCTTAATCTTTACTTGGATCAAGAGAGAGATCTCTTTGCTTCCATTCCCCTTTTTCATATCTCTCATTGATTTTAGTCTTATTAAACATTTTTAATAACTGATTATCACTTCCTATTTTCCATGTTACAAGAAAGGTAAAGGTATTTTCCCAATAATATCTATTTATATTTGTCGCTTTTTCTGGTTTTCCAATATATTCAAATTTTAAATTCCAGTCATGAAGATTATGATCAATTGAGACAACAACCTCCTGTACATTAAAATTACTCGATTTTCTTTTATTGTTATCTGCAAAATTAAAAGAATTAAAAAAATCTGTAAACATATTCTCCAGACCTTCTTCAGAATAGTATTTATACATTTTTTTATTCATACTCCTAAAATGAAAATGTACTTTTGTCTCAAAGTCTGTTTTTTCACCTATGTATAGATCAAGTCCAAGATAAAAATTAAGTCTGTTATTTGAATAGTAAGCCTCATTGAATTCTTTTAAAGTTGAGCCTTCATAAAATTGTGTATGTTTTACATTAAAATCATAAGTTATTGAGGGGTCTATCTCTACTCTAAAATATTTTAAGAAGACTGGAATTTCTTTTATTCGGTATCCAATTCTTACTGACCCACTATCAAGTTCAAATCCATAACCTATATTTTTAAAGTTAAAATATCTAAAATTAAGATTTATCTGAAAAATATCCATTAAAATTTTGGTTGAAATTGTTTGACTCTCTAAAAAAAGATAATTTTCTTCACTGTTATCTGACCATGTTACATTCTTGTTCCATCTAAAATTAGTGGATGAGCTTATGGTAACCCAGTTGCCTGATGGTAACTTAAATTCGAAAAGATTACCGGGCAGTGAAAAGTTAAATGTATGCCTATAATTTAGGACAATTATCTTGTATTCATCCAAGTTTTTTTGTTTGTCTGTTAATTTTGTATAATCTGGATATTTTGTATCTAATTCTTTTGTAAAATTTAAAGACATAGAATAAGTAATAAGAGAGTTTATAAAACCTAAATTGAGATTAAAATCTGGATAAAAAGATAAATTAGAAAGATTTTCCGGATAACTCTTTCCATTTCCAGTGGAGAATCTCCCTACATTTTCAAGTTTAAATACAAAAGAACTTGACAGAGAAACTATTGTTATATTGTTAGAATATTTGTAAGAATAGTTATAGTTAATGCTAATATTTTCAAACATTTTTCTAAAATTCTTTTCCCCATCCCAGAAATTTTCCTGTTTATAAAACGAGCTTACCTTTTCATTCAATTTTGCACAATTGTCTTTAAAGTAAATATACTCTTTTGCCTCTGTTAAATAATCTGCTGTCCATATCACATCCGAACTCGAATCATTCCATATATCCTGTTTATATATATCTAAATTACTTTTTGGTATAAGCCAGTTTATTTTGGGACCAGCACTTATATCCATTGTATGAGGGCCACCCTCTGGAAAAAAGTTAAATTTAAGAGTAATGTTAGTGTAAAGAGATTCTATTTTACTATAAGGATCCATGTTATCATATAAAAATGTATCAATAGGCACATATTTCGAATTACTTGCATTCAATTCATTCAATTTTTGAAAATTATACTGCTTCTGCTCATTAAATTTAAATATCTTTAATTTTATATATGTGGAAATTCCTGTTCCCTGAAAAATCTTATTACCAAAAGAAAGATCATTTCTTATTGTGTCTTCATAATTTATGAGTAATTCTGAAAGTTCTCTATTTGTCTTTTCTTTTTTTCTTATAAGATCTTCTATGGAGGTAGATGTCAAATTAGTTCTTTCTAATGAGCTTCTATATATATCCATATTATCCCAATTTTTTTTATAGGATAGATAAAATGATGGAGACATTGTAAAAATTTTAGAATTATCATTGCTAAAAGTAATGAAGTCTATTCTCCCCTTCATTGTATAGGTAAGATAATTATTAAGATTAAAAGAGTCAGTTATTTTATTAATATCGAGTCTATTAGAAAATAGCTTTTGTGTGGTGTCAAGTTCTGGATAATCATCTGTTCCATCTGACTTGAAAAAGAATTTATTTGTAAGAGTATCTGAAAAATTGTAATTTAAATCAAAATCAATGATATTAATGTTACTATCTTTTAAAGAGATAGATGCTTGCTGAATATTATATAATTTTTGATAATCTTTAATTTTTTGATCATCCTCTTTCTTTTCTTCAACTTTTTTATCTAAATAATAATAATCTGTTGTTGTGTCCATAAAGGTTCTTATATTTCCATATATATCATAATCATTTTTCTCTTCTTTACGGGATTCATTTTTCTTTAAGAAAAGTGGTAAAAGATGATTATAATTTATTTCAGAAGAATCTTTTGTTGCATCCAATGATCTAATTTTATTTATATAAAAATACAATTCATTTAATTTAGTATTGTCTATCTCTTTTTGTTTATTAATATTCTTTGTTTCTAAATATTTTTTAGGCATATCCTGAATTATTTTGAAATTTGCAAGGGTTCCACTCATTCTATAATTCAACTCTGGCACAGAAAAAGAGTATAACATATATCTTTCATACTTTGGATCATCAACATTTCCATTATCAGTGGAAGGTGCATATTTTTGTATAGTTGTTCGTCTCTGACTTATATTTGAGGTAAGATCAAGACTTATACTACTCATTGGTTTTAATCCATAGATATCTGGTGTGGTTTTTGGAGAGAATGAAATTTTAATATAATTATTTATCTCATCTTTTGAACTTGCAACCTTTTCTTCCTGAAGAGTAAAAGCCTTACCACTATCTTTTTTTGATAGAATCCCGTATTGAATAGCATTAAACATTAGATCAATATATGAAAAATACATTGTTCTGTTGTAAAAATCTCTATAATAATCTGTATCGGATGCATATTCTACTTGCAATTCATAACTTAAATTTACTATATTTGAGACAATAGCACCAGAAAATACAAGCCATTGAGAGGAACGAAAAGTAAGAGGATTTGCCTCTGGATAGAGATATGTATTATTCTTTCCTAAATTATAATTTGCACTCAATTTATGAGATGGATTATATGGAACATATAAATCTGTTTCGTTTGTATCTTTCCATACCAATCTGGAAAAGGCATAATCAGATAAAAGAGCAAGTTTAAAAGGAAATCTTGAATCCTCCATTTTCATATAATAATATGCTCCAAAGAAAAATCCGAGATTTACATAAGCATCGCCAAATACTCTTAAAGCAAAGTCTATTGATTGAAATTGAGGTTTTATTCTGAATTGCGGATATTTTTTATAAAACTCGTATTTATTATAAAATTTATCCAGTTTTTCTGATAGCATTGCATTTGTCAACCTAAATACACTCTTCTCACCAAGCGGATCTGCTCTATTCTGAGCAATGCCAAAGACATCACTTGAGTCTTTTTTAACTTCTCCCTGTTCTCCAAGTATATAGTATGTAGAATTAAAAAACCATCCTTCTCTATTTCTAAAACCTAAAACCGGATTTATTTTAAGATTTTTAGGATGATAATATATAGGAAAATAGAAAAAAGGAATTGGTCCAATACTAACAACTGGGTTTAATAACCCCCATTCACCTTTTTGATTAATCCATATTCTTGAGACCTTTATAGAAAAATGAGGATCATCTTCATCACAGGTAGTAAGTTCTCCATCCTGTAATATAGCATCGTCTGTATCTGTTTGGACAATTCTTTCTCCTTTAAAAAAGGCTCCCTGAAGTCCGGATTCTCCACCTTTTAGTAGTTTAGTTGTCCCTTCAAATAAAACTCCTCGATTAACTTTAAAATTAAAATAGAATTGATTTCCATAAAATTCCAGATCTTTATCTTTAAAGATAACATTTCCCATCCCACTAATCTCTTTATTTTTCAAATCTATAAGAATTTCGTCTGCTTCAATTGTCCTTGAAATTGATTGATTATCTTTATCTTTACTATTAAGTATTATTTTCGCCCTTCCCAATATATGCAATAACTCTTCATCATCATCTTTAAACTTTTGCATTTTTAATTCGCCTGCTTTTTCAAGTATTATTTTTTCTCCGGTTTTTTCTCTCTCTATTTGATAGGGATTATTTATTCCATAATACTTATAAAGAGCATTTCTGTATGCATTTGCATTGTCCTCCTCTTTTAGCCCCAACTTTTTTGCCATTGATTTTAGCTGACTGAAATCAGCATACGCAATGTCTTTTGCTATATTCTCATTCCTAAATTTAATAGAGATTTCTTTCCAATCTCCTGTTAAATCTTTTGAAAATAATAAGAAAAGAGTAAAAAAACATATATAAATAATTAGAAATGTTTTTTTCATCGGCTTTTTTATACTGAATTTTTGTTTATTTGTCAAAAAATATTGGCATCAAAAAAAAGACTATCTATATTGTATCATCTCGGAGATATATCTATTCGATTACATGGGATATCTTTCTTTTTATTTAAAATACTTGTTTACCAAATGGGGATATCCCCACTAACATCAATGGGATATCTGTATAAAATAACAAACATTTTCTATAAAAAATTTTTTACCTATCATTTTTTGAGAATTTTTATTAGATTAAATATAACTAATTTTAATTAAATATTCAAAAGAACCTATTTTTCTAAATCCCTTAACATTTCAAGAGCCTCTTTTGCCGACAATCCATCATGAACCATAGCACATGCTGCCTTTACGAAATAGGTAGGATTTTTATGTTGAAAAACATTTCTACCAATAGATATCCCCTTTGCACCAGCCTGCATTGCGCCTTCTATCATCTTAAAAGTCTCTTCGTCTGTTAATTTACTGCCACCAGCAATTAATACTGGTGCAGGGCAACCTTCTACTACTTTTGCAAAAGAATCTGGATCACCTGTATAATTAGTCTTAACAAAGTCAGCACCTAATTCTGCACCAACTCTTGCTGCTATTTTTACATATTCAAGACCTTTTTCATTATTAATTTTTGGACCTCTCGGATACATCATTGCAATCAAAGGCATTCCCCAGTATGCACATTTAATAGCGACCTTCCCAAAATCTCTCAACATCTCAGCTTCATTCTCATCACCAATATTTATATGTATAGAAACAGCATCAGCCCCCATTCTTAATGCATTCTCAACAGTGTTTACCAGAACTTTTTTATTTGGTTTTGGTGATAAGGTTGTAGAAGCAGAAAGATGAAGTATTAAACCAATATCTTTACCATGATGTCTATGCCCATACCTTGGTAAACCTATATGTCCAATAACGGCATTGGCACCGCCTTCTGCTATAAAATCAACTGTTTGAGACATATTAATTAAACCATCTATTGGACCAACTGTTACCCCGTGATCCATTGGAACAATTACTGTTTTACCAGTGTTTCTATTCATTATTCTTTCCATTCTTATTGCTTTTCCAATATTTACCATTATAATAACTCCTCCTTAAACAACATAAAAATCTTAAAAAGATTTACTCTATGATACAAAAATAAATATTTTTTGTCAAAATTTATCTATAACTCTTTATAGGTGGGCGTGAATTTATTTTTAGAAAACAAAAAGTATAGAGTTTTCCTAAGGGCTAATTTTTCTTAGAGAAAGATTATAATAATTTTATTTATTTTTTTGGTAGAATTTTTAATAAATCTTACTAGTAATAGGTTTCAAAGCCTATTACCTGGTAACAATTATTGTATATTGCCTTATAAAATGGGGTGGTGTTACCGTCAAAGTGGGACAATTCTCTACTCTTCCACCACCTTTTTATATTCGTTATTTTTAAGAATAACCTTAAAGTTATTATACCACACTTCTTCTCAAATCCAATCATCCCCATTCTCTCATATTCCTTAATAAATATCTCAAGAATTGTCCTAATCAATTTCGCCATACTGAAAAAATTCAAGTCAGCATGGATCTTTTTAACAAATCTATATTCTTCTTTTGGAATATAGAAATGAATGGCTGCATCTGCATTTATTCTTTCATAAGCATTTTCATCCTCACACCCAAAACAGTATCTTTTTTTGATCCTATCAGAGAATTTTTGTAAAACATATAAAATAAGCTTTGATAGAGAAATATTCTCCTTTTTAGCAATCTTTGCGAGTTTTTCCTTCATCTCTGAAGTCACTACAAAATGTAACTCATGGCTCTTTTTGTTATTTGAATTTTTTTTATTCATAAAAAATCCTCCTATTTAAAAAATATTTCTATATATTAATCACAAAATTTTTAAGAAAATCCTTTACAAGTTTTGAAAAAAAATTTAGTTTTTTTAAAAAAAAATTAAAGTAATGGACAGGTCTATAGATTTTTTTTAAATAGGGACAGACCTACACTTATCATGATATAAAACTAATTTTTATATAGAAGCAGGATACTTTACAAATTAAAATTTTGGTAGTATATTTGTACATAATATTATTTATTTATAATTTTTCATATCTTCCTATAATTTTACAAAAATTTATTATTTCATTGACAAAAGAAAAATTATTTTTTATAATTTTTTATAAGTTTTAAAATAAAAGGGGGTAGAAATAAAAAAAATGAATCAAAGTAGTAAAAATATAAAAAATAAAGGAAAAATTCAATTAGAGCTATTATTTCTTATTCTTCCTATTGCTATTATTCCACTTATATCTGTGATTGTATTTGTTAGTTTAAGAATATACAATAAACTCGAATCTCAATCTTTTGACTATTATGATACGGTGTTAGCTCAGGTAAATTCAAATCTTAATTTTGTATATGAACAGTATGCAAGAACAATGACCAATATGCTTGAGACATCAATTGTAAAAGAGACACTCTCTTTACCCCCTTATAAAACAAAAGAGGAGGAGAGAAATGCAACAGCCAGAATGGTAGGAAATTCTACCAGTGATTTTGGTTTAAGAAAGACTGCTGATGAAAAGATCGACGGTTTTACCTATCTTTATGAGATGAATAGAGTATCTCTTATAGATAATACCAACTATAAAATGCATTTTTGTAATGACCCAGTAGGAAGACCGGGTGATCCTGATTATGAAAAGTTAATAAATGATCCTCTTTTTAAAATTCTTAAAGATGATAATCAGAGACGTCTTGTATTTGGAAAGTTTCAAAAGGGTGTTTTACCCGGCCTTGATGGCGAAAAAAAGACTGTTTTTATATATTCATACTATAAAGAACCACCAGCAAAAAAAGAAGATACTTTTAATGCCTTTTTACTTGTAACCTTACATCAGGGGTTTATTGAAAATTTTTATAAAAATATAGAGCAATTAAGATTTGGAACATTGTATATTCTTGATATAAATAACAATATAATATCTTTTAATCATCCTGCCACTTCAACTATGGAATATTATGACGATACAGATTATTATGAATATGATCCAGATCTTGATAAATATCTTCTTAATAAAGACAATCCAAATCCAGAAGGTGAACTATTAAAATTTAATGATTATAAAATGTTAAATACAGATGTTAAAATTCTTGAAAGAGAAGATATAAAAAACATTATAACTAATAATGAACAGGATGAGATAAATAAGAAAATATTTGTAACTCATAAAAATAAAAAATTTCTTTTAGTTAAGAATATAAGCGATATTACTGGCGTTAGATTGGTATACTTTCATCCAGTTAAACAGATTCAAAAACCTATATTCGAAATAATAAATATTATGATAATAGTAACTATTTTTTTAATAATATTTATTCTTATAATAAGTTTTATATTCAGTAAATCTTTTACAAATCCTATACAAAAATTGGCTGAAGCAACAACATGGGTTGCTCAGGGAAATTATAATAAGTTTATTGAAGTAAAATCTAAAAATGAGATAGGAGACTTAGCCAATAATTTTAATCTAATGATAAAAAATATTAAAGCATATCAGGATAAACTGCTGACAGCAGAACGTGAAAAACAGGAGATGGAACTTGCTTCAAGAATTCAGACATGTCTTTTACCGAACATTCCAGAAAAGAGTCATTACGAGATTACTGCAAGGATGATACCAGCAGCAGAGGTTGGAGGGGATTATTATGATATAATAGGTGAAACAAACGAGAGGCTGTGGCTTGGTATAGGAGATGTCTCTGGACATGGATTAACGAGTGGTTTAATAATGATGATGGCTCAAACTGCTTTTAATACGGTAATTTTAAATAAGCCAGATATCTCATCAGCAGAGCTTATTGTTGAAGTAAATAGAGTAATGTTTCAGAATATAAGGCAGAGATTGGGAGAAGATCATTTTATGACTCTCTCTTTTATGGTTGCTGATCCAGATGGAACTGTTACTCTTGCTGGTGCTCATCTTGATGTTCTTGTTTATAGAAAAGCTACTAAAAAAGTAGAGAGAATAGAAACAACCGGGATCTGGCTTGGTTTAGTGCCAGATATAAGAGAAAACACATATGAGAAAAAATTTAAATTAGAGAAAGGAGATCTATTTTTTCTATATACTGATGGATTAATAGAGGCTACAAATAAAAACAACGAATTATATGATATGCAAAGATTAATTAATAAATTAGAAGAACTCGGAGAAAAGCCAGTAAAAGAGATTGAGGAGATGATAATAAAAGATGTTTTTGAATTTATGTCTGAACAAAAAGATGATATTACCTTTATTATCGCAAGAAAGAAGTAAATTTTACAATCATAAAGGATAAAAGATGGAGACACTTTTAAGAATAAATAATCTATCGATAGGGTTTAATATTGAAAATAACTATTTTGAAGCAGTTGATAGAATAAGTTTTAATATAAATAAAGGAGAATGTGTAGCTCTTGTTGGTGAGTCCGGGTGCGGTAAGAGTATTTCGGCAATGTCGATAATAAAACTATTGCCAACACCTCCAGCAATTATTAAAAATGGGGAGATTATTTTTGAAAATAGGGATATTTTTAAATTAAAGAATGAGGAATTAAGAGCAATACGAGGCAAAGAGATAGGCGTTATTTTTCAGGAGCCAATGAGTTCTCTTAATCCAACAAAGACAATAGGTGAACAGATAGCCGAAGTTTTTAAAATTCATTATCCACAATTAACAAAAAAAGATATAAAAGATAGAGTTATTTCTCTTCTTAAAAAAGTAGGTATCCCATTGGCAGAAGAGAGAATCAATTCATATCCTCATGAATTTTCTGGTGGAATGAGACAGAGAGTTATGATAGCAATTGCAATTGCCTGTAATCCAAAATTATTGATAGCCGATGAGCCAACAACTGCACTCGATGTGACCATTCAGGCTCAAATTTTAGAGTTGATTAAGAATATTCAGAAAGAATATGGAATGTCAATACTTTTGATAACACATAATATGGGGATAGTTGTTGACATGTGTAAGAGAGTATTAATTATGTATGCAGGAAGAATAATTGAGAGCGGTGATGTTATCGATATATTTTCAGAACCATTACACCCTTATACAAAAGGACTTCTTGATTCCATACCGCTTTTAAATAGAGAAAAAGATCGTCTTTATTCGATACCAGGGATTGTTCCTCATCCAAGTGATTTTATAAAGGGATGTAGATTCAGAGATAGATGCACAAAGAGATTTGAAAAATGTAATAGCGATGATCCACCTTTATTATTGAATTTTAAAAATAATCATTCTGTTGCCTGCTGGCTTTATGAAAAAGGATAAATTATGGAAGAACTACTTAATGTTAAAGACTTGACAAAGATATTTTATGTAAAATCAAACAAATTATTTCATCCAAAGAAAAAAATATATGCTGTTAATAATGTAAATTTTACAATAAACAAAAAAGAAACTGTGGGTCTTGTTGGCGAATCAGGATGCGGTAAGTCAACCATAGCAAGATTGATTTTAAGATTAATAAAACCGACTTCTGGAAAGATATATTTTGAAGGAAAGGATATTTCTACTTTAAAACATAAAGAATTAACTAAATTAAGAGAGAAGTTTCAGATAATTTTTCAAGATCCTTATTCATCTTTAAATCCGAGAAAAACAATTCTTGATATAGTAAGTGAGCCATTAATAATTCATAAGAAATTTAAAACAAAAAAAGAGATAGAAGAAAAGGTAAAATTTCTATTAAATCTTGTGGGGATATCCACAGACTATCTTCATCATTATCCTCATGAATTTTCTGGTGGCCAAAGGCAGAGAATCGGGATTGCAAGAGCAATCGCACTCGAACCTAAATTGATAATATGTGATGAACCAGTATCTGCTCTTGATGTGTCCATACAGGCTCAGGTAATAAATCTTTTGATTGAACTAAAAGAAAAATTAGGTCTATCGTATCTATTTATAGCACATGATCTATCTGTTGTAAAACATATTTCAGATAGGATAATTGTTATGTATCTTGGAAAGATTGTAGAAGAGGGACATAAAAAGGAAATTTTTTCAAATCCATTACATCCTTACACAAAATCTTTAATATCAGCAATACCAGAACCAGATATTAATGTAAAAAAAGAGAGAATTATTTTAAAAGGAGATGTTGATAGTCCTACTAATTTTGTTAAAGGTTGTCCTTTTTGTAAAAGATGCTATATGTCAAAGAGTATCTGTTTTGAAAAAGAGCCGCCTCTCTTATTTTATGGTGATAATCATAAGGTATTATGTCATTTTGTCAATTTATATTAAGATTATCTTACCGGATTTAAATATCTCAAAGAGAATTGTCGTATTTTAAAATAAAAAAGGCTGCCTAACTGACAGCCTTTTTTATAGCGAGAAACGGGATTTGAACCCGCGACATCCACCTTGGCAAGGTGAAGCTCTACCGCTGAGCTATTCTCGCATTTTCTTATAAAATACAAAATTTAATTAATTTTGTCAATATCTTATATAATTTTTTTTAAAAAATTTTCTTTTAAATTTTTCATAATAGTATCAATTATTATGAAAACTATCAAGATATTTATAACCTATCTCTTTTAATTTTTCAGGGACCTCGCAAAAATCATTTGTCAAAGTATTAATTGCTGCATGAATAGTATAACCAGAACAGACATGAGTCCCATCTTCTTTAAAGATATTGTAACATATCTTAATGCTAAAATTCTTTACATATTCATAAAAAACTTGTACAAGTATAACATCATCATATCTTAAAGGTGCTTTATATGAAATGTATATTTCAGAAATTGGCAATATTATATTCTCTTCTTCTATCTTAGAATATGGATATCCCTCTTTTCTAACCATATCTATTCTTGCCTCTTCAAAATAGACCTGATATACACTATTATGGACATAACCCATTTTATCTACATCTTTATATCTTGTTATAGTCTTATAAATATGTTTCATTTGGAATATCCTTGAAATAAAAAATAGAAATGTTAAGAAAAAAAATAAAAGGCTGATTTAAAATTCAGCCTTATTAGCAGGAGTTGGATTTGAACCAACGACCTTCGGGTTATGAGCCCGACGAGCTACCAGCTGCTCTATCCTGCGTCGATGTGTAATTATATATAGCATATATTTGGATAAAAGTCAAGTAATATTTAAAAATGTGTGCCAAGAAAATTAAAGTAAGGGGGGCGATTTTATTTTTAAGCAAAAAAATAAGCAGACTTGTCCTAAGATAATCTTAAAGAGATAGTAAAGCAAATATAAAATGTAGAGTAAATTTTACGTTTTATAAAAATTTTATTTCTTTCAGACAAAATTTTGAGTTAAATTTTAGTAAAAAGTAATCGTTAGCGGTATCTGAGACTGGGATATCTGGGGAACCAATCTTCACCACCACAGCCTTAGTTTCCCTTAATCTTTTTATTTCCTTTTCCCATTCTTCTATTCTTTTTGTAAACTCCTCTTCTCCCTCTACTTCAATGCCAGCAAAATATAATTCCAGAAGTTCACGTATAAGAATGGCAATACTGAATGAATTAATATGGTCATGAACCAATTTTAACTCATTATAGACTTCTTCTGGAATATAGATTCTAATCCTTTGAGTTGCATCTATAAATCTATAATCTTTATCTCGTCTCTTCTCAAAAAGATGCTTTCTCTTTAATACTGGAAGCATAAAGATTATAATTTCCCTTATTAAAGTAGAAAGATCTTTATCTTTTCTATCTTTTAAATTGTTAATTTTTTCAAAAAGATTTTGATTTAAAACAAAATCGAATTCCTTCATAAATTATACCTCCTGTAAAAAAAATATTTCTATATATTAATCACAAAATTTTTAAGAAAATCCTTTACAACTTTTTTTAAAAAAATAAAAAAAAATTGACACTTTTTTAAAATTGCGGGTGCGATTTTATTTTTAGGCAACTTTTTTAATAGCATTACAGACCTCATCCCATCTATTACTCAAATACATTGTTCTTAGTTTTAATATTGAATGAGCACCATCAAGTTTCCATTTCATTATAGGTATTTATCATACATCCATCCATAGATATTACCATTTTTTCTATTTTTTTATCACTTTTCTCATATTTTTTTGGATTTTTTATTAAATATTCCTCTTCTTCTATAAGTTCTTTCCCAATCTTTTTTGATATTTTTTGTATTTGTGATGTGGATATTTTTACATCCAAAAACTTTTCTAAATTTTTCTGACTTAAATTATAAGGATTTATTGCAGACATATAACATATTTTTTCTTGCAAATCTGGAAAACAATACTCCTTTAACAATGGGTATTCTTCTTCTAACGGATAAAAACCCTTTTTATAATCATCTGAATAATAATAATCTTTATTTATCTTTATTTCGCCTAATATCTTGTTATAATACTTTTCTGTTGTTCATTTATACCTGAAT
>Ga0209409_1002532_pt1 | contig 13387 bp, 8 predicted proteins | sample AD_JPNMR1_MetaG_FD_184424 | JGI IMG/M metagenome (GOLD analysis project Ga0209409, IMG submission 184424) | Active sludge microbial communities of municipal wastewater-treating anaerobic digesters from Japan - AD_JPNMR1_MetaG (SPAdes) (version 2) | ecosystem: Engineered > Bioreactor > Anaerobic >...
TGCTCAACACCTATAGGCAATGGTTTCAGGTTGTCTTTATGCACAAACAGAACAAACCCTGATGTTGGATTTGGCACTGTTGGAATAAAAACAGTCCAGTAGTCATTGTTCAATCCACTGACGACAGGTTCTTTACTCGTAATGAAACCAATTGTTGAAACATCATTAGAAAGTTGTACCAGGGCAACACCATGAAAAATTTCCTTTTCCTTTCTGAACAGTTGTTGCAAGATTGAATGAACGAATTGATAAAGTTTGTTGAAAACAGGGATAGAGAGAAAACCTTTCTCCAGATAACGGATGATTCGCCTGCCAAAAATATTCTGAGCAAAAAAACCCAGTATCAAGATAATTGCTATCAGTGACACAAACCCCAATCCCCTGACATAAAACTGCGGAATCGCCTTTTGAATCCACTGACCAATCAAACTTTCAAGAAAAACAAAAATCTTCCACAACACCCACAAAGACAGTGCTGCGGGAACAATCACCAGCACACCAGATATGAAATAGTTTCTGAGTTTCATGGAATTATTTTAAATTTTTCCACAAGTTGAATCAATAGCACCGTAATCAGTATGCCAAAAATTGCGCCAATCACGGTTTCTTCAATTGTATGAATTCGCTTGATAATCCTTCCCTGAGCAACCCATACTGCAAGAAGCAACACCAGAACAGAAACAAGTGGCTCGCTCCTGAACGTAAGCGCAGAAACAATCACCCATATGCTGAATGCAATGCCACTGTGAATGCTTGGCATACCTCCTGAAATAAGTGCCTGTTTTTTGATAATGGATTTCAGCACAATGTAAAGAGAACTGATAAGGAATAAAACAAGAAATGTCAGGTACCAGGGCGAGTTTGCAAGATTCTCAAATGCATTTCTGAAAGAAGGAGGAAAATACCTTGCAAAAAGAAGATATCCGATAATCACAGAAGTAATTGCCGAAACCAGCACAGCAGAAGCTGCAACATCCTTAATTTTCCTTACCTGAATGTGATACTGCGGATAAAGCATGTCAGAAAACATTTCAACGACTGTGTTAAAAATTTCAGAAATAATCACCATTGCCACCACCATGACAAGAATTAAAAACTCAAGAAATGGCAACCTGAAAAATATCCCACCGATTATCACAGCGCAACCTATTCCAAAATGAACACAGAGATTTCTTTCTGTTTTTAATGCATAAAACAATCCCCTGAAGGCATTGGTAAAACTTTCAACAATATCCTGTTTTTTATCGTTTTGCATTTAATGATCCTGAAATTTCAGTGAAAATTGCATCCTGTTTTTTCTTCATTTTCTCATAACTTTTTGCATGTGTGTCATCGTATCCATTCAGGTGCAAAATTCCGTGCACAATGAGATACAGTAATTCTTCTTCCAGAGTGTGGCTCATTTCAAATGCCTGAACCTGTGCTGTTTCTGCGGAAATAATAATGTCCCCTGTTTTCCCATAATGAAAAGCGAGCACATCAGTGGGATAATTTTTATTGAGAAACTTTTTGTTCAATTGCTTGATTTTGCTGTCGCTTACAATGGTAATACAAATTCGTGTTAATCTGGTGTCAAGTTTTCCTTCAAGTAATTCAAATGCCTTGTTGAGATACTCGCAATTAATATGCACCTTTCTCTGGAGATTAATCAGACACACGTTTTTTTGCCTGACTGCTGTAATGCGCTTCATATGCTTTAATAATTCGTTTGACAAGCGGATGCCTCACCACATCTTTCTCATTAAAGTAAACAAATTTTACTCCTTTCATTTTCCCGAGAACCCTTTCGCAGATTACAAGTCCTGATGTCTCACGGGAAAGAGGAAGGTCTATCTGGGTTGTGTCTCCTGTGACAACTGCTTTTGAATTTGCTCCAAGACGGGTAAGAAACATTTTCATCTGTTCGCCTGTTGTATTCTGCGCCTCGTCAAGAATGATAAATGCATCGTTCAATGTTCTGCCCCTCATGTAAGCAAGAGGTATGATTTCAATGATTTTTCTTTCACTCCATCGCTTCAATTCCTCATATTTCAAAAGGTCAAACAATGCATCATATATTGGTTGAAGATATGGCTTAATTTTTTCCTCAAGGTCTCCTGGCAAAAAACCCAATCTCTCTCCTGCTTCAAGAGCGGGCCGTGTCAGCACGACTTTACTGAAAAGTCCGTTACGCAACGATTCAATCGCAAGCGCAACAGCCAGATAAGTTTTTCCTGTTCCAGCAGGACCAATTCCAACAGTCAACGAATACTTTCTAATCGCCTTAATATAAGAACGCTGGTGCGGGCTTCTCGGGAAAATTGCTTCCTTTTTCGACCTGATTAAAATGGCATCGTCTGATTTGAATTGTTTCTGCTGCTGGGTTTCAACTATTTGAACCTGTTTATCTTTTTCATCCGGCATCGCATCAAAAATATCTGCTGGAGAAAGATATTTCATTCTGTGCACTTTATGACGAAGGTTTTCAAACGTTTTATGCGCCTTTTCAATATCTTCTGGATCACCCTTCATTTTTACAACATTTCCACGAGCAAAAATTTCCACGCCAAGCAAATCCTCAAGCAATCTCAAATGCTCGTCATGTCTGCCAAATATAATCTGGGCTTCTTGATTGGTTAAAACAATCTCTTTTGAAGAGGACATTTCAGGGGATAACAAGTTCTGTTCCTGGAATCAGAACATTCGGATTTTTAATTTTTGCCCTGTTTGCATCATAAATCTTTTTCCACTGTCCTGAATCTCCGTAATATTTTTTTGCCAGAACTGACAGGGTATCTCCTTTTTTCACTGTGTATGTCTTACCGGCGGTTGAAATTTTTGCTTTTGGTTCTTCAGGAAGAACTGGTTCAAGTTCTTTTGTCTTTATTGTTGCTTTTACCCTTCCAAGTTCAGCCATCACCTGATCACAGGCAGCAAGGGCTTTATTTGAAGCAACAATCGCTTTTTCTGCAGCAGCGTTTGCTGCTTCAATTGCCTTGTTTGCTGCATCTATGGATTTCTGGGCTGACTGGTCTGCATATGCCATTGCTTCTTTTGCCGCCTTGTTTGCAGCAGCAATCGCTTTCTCAGATGCCTCGTTGGCAGCAGTAATTGCCTTTTCTGCTGATTCATTGGCGGCTTTTACGGCTTCAGCAGATGATTGAATTGCTTTATTAGACGCCTCAAGCGCCTTTTCGGATGTGGCATTTGCCTGATTGCTGGTATTGTAGGACTCCTGAGCATATTTCTCTGCATTCTTGCTGATTTCCATGGCTGTCTCTATCAATGCCTTTGCCTGCATAATCTGAATTTCAGCTTCCTGTTTTTCAGAACGAGGTGTTTTCTGCGCGCTCTTCGACGGTTGGAAAGCCGGTTGTGGGGGCTGTGTTGACTCAGACGAAATCTGCTGGGTCTGGGATGTCTCATCAGGAGCAGACACCTTTGCAACATCCTGTTTTGCCTGGAACATTTTGCAACCAGAAAATAATAATGCAAAACATCCAAATATAACAATATACTTTCTCATTTTTTCCCCTTTTTATTGATACTTCAATTTATCATTCTTTTGGCTTAAAGTCAACCTTTATGTAAAGGTCTCTGAGTTGTTTTTCATTCACAACTCCAGGCGCGCCACTCAAGGGACACACACCTTTTTGGGTTTTTGGAAATGCTATGGTTTCTCTTATTGAATCCTCGTTTCTGAGAATCATCACCATTCTATCAAGACCAAAAGCAAGACCTCCATGCGGTGGTGCGCCGTAGCTCAAAGCATCAAGCAGAAAACCAAATCTATTATTGTATTCTTCGGGCTGCATTCCAATAATTGAAAAAATCTTCTCCTGAATGATTCTATCATGAATTCTTATGCTTCCGCCACCAATCTCTGTACCATTGAGAACGAGGTCATAAGCGCGGGATTTTGCCTTCAAAGGATCAACCTCAATCTTTTCTATGTCCTGTTCTTTCGGCATCGTAAATGGATGGTGAACACACTGAATTCTGCCTTCTTCTTTGTTGTACTCAAATAATGGAAAATCCACCACCCATAAAAAATTCAATGTTTTTTCGTTTATCAGTTTTAGTTTTCTGCACAGATCAAGCCGGATTTCACCAAGGGTTTCACATACCCATTGATGTTGTCCACCAAGAAATAGTAGTAGTGAACCGGTTTTGATTTTCAACGCCTTCATCAAATTTTCAACAGTCCCCTCTTTCAAGGACTTTTTCAATGGAGAAACAATCTCGTTGTTTCTGAACCTGATCCATCCTACACCTTTGCCACCTTTTTGTTTTACAAACTCATTGATGTTATCAACATCTTTTATTGATACACTTTCTCCCTGTTCAACAACAATGCCTTTAATAATGAGTCCTGCCTGCAGGATACCTTCAAGAATGCTGCTTCCAGAATTAGCGAAAAGTTCTGAAAGGTCAACAATCTCCATTCCTGCCCGAAGGTCAGGTTTGTCTGTGCCAAATCTGTTGATGGCATCCTCATATGATAATCTTGGAAATGGTATTTTTATTTCTATACCTGTTGTTTTTTCAATAGCATGTTTAAGTAAGCGCTCGCAGACATCTATGATGTCGTTTTCTTCAATAAATGACATTTCAATATCAACCTGAGTAAATTCTGGCTGTCTGTCAGAACGAAGGTCCTCATCCCTGAAACAACGGGCAATTTGATAATATCTATCAAAACCAGATACCATCAAAATCTGTTTGAATAATTGTGGCGACTGTGGAAGCGCATAGAAATTACCCGGATTTAACCTTGATGGCACAAGAAAATCCCTTGCGCCTTCTGGCGTGCTCTTTGTAAGAATTGGCGTTTCAATTTCAACAAACCTTTCAGAGGAAAAAAATTCCCTCATCCTACCTGTAAACCTGGACCTGAACACTATGTTTTCTTTCAAATCATCTCTTCTTAAATCAAGATACCTATATTTGAGCCGTGTGTTCTCGTTTATGGTCTTGCTCTCCACGATTTCAAAGGGAAGTGGGTCGCAACTGTTCAAAATTTCCACATCTTCGGCAATCACTTCAATGGAACCAGTGGAAAGTTTGGGATTGACTGTTTCTGGCGCACGGGCAACAACGTTTCCTGAAATCCGAATAACAAATTCCTGTCTTATTTTTTTTACTTTTTCAACAAGAGATTCTGACATCTGGGGAAGATTGCATACAATTTGAGTCAGTCCATAACGATCCCGCAGGTCAAAAAATATGATATTACCATGGTCTCGTATTGAAGAAACCCAGCCTGCAAGAACAACCGTTTTACCAACAGCATCAAGATTCAATTGTCCACATGTATGAGTTCTAAGCATCCTTCAACTCCTTCAAAAATTGTGAAAGTTCAGAAAATTTTACAATTGTTTGAAATCCAGTTTTCATATTTCTGTAAAGAAACCCTTCTTGCTGCAATTCGTTTTCGCCAAGAATAAGAACATGCTGAATACCTTCCCTATCAGCATTTTTCAGATGGCTTTTGAGAGACCTATCAGTATAATCCGCAACGATTTTTATATGGTCATTTCTGAATTGATTGATGATGCTCACTCCCTGTTGCAGGGATTGTTCGCCAAGAAAAGCAACAAATACTGTAATGACCTTTTTCATTTCAGGAGAAACCATATTGCACAATCTATCCATCCCTATGGCAAACCCACACGCACCTGTCTCAGGACCACCAAGTTCACCAACAAGATTGTCGTATCGTCCTCCACCAGCCACTGCATTGTCGTTGTCTGCAATTTTTAACTCAAACACTGTCTTTGTGTAATAATCAAGCCCCCTGACAAGATGCTGGTTTTCCCTGTATGGAATTTTGTGACTATCAAGAATCCTGTAAAGGGTTTCCTGATGTGTCTTACACCTGGAACAAAGTACATTCCGAATAACAGGCGCTTCTTTTATAATGCTTCTACAGGAAACAACCTTGCAATCCAGAACACGTAGCACATTATTCTGGATTCTTGTCTGACAATCCTGACACATATGAGAAGCCCTATCCTGAAGAAATCGTTTCAATTGTGCGCTGTAATCTATCTTACATTGATTACAACCAACTGAATTAATTTCAAAAATATAATCAGCCACACCAATTTTTTCAAAAACTTTTGCCAGTATTATGATAAGTTCTGCATCAAAATGGGCATTCTCTCCACCAAAAATCTCTGCACCAACCTGATAGAACTGTCTGTACCTATCTTTTTGTGGCCTGTCATACCTGAACATAGGACCCCAATAGTAAAGTCGCGTGATTCTCTTTTTTTCGTAGAGTTTGTGCTCGAGATATGCACGAACAACAGAAGCAGTTGCTTCTGGTCTGAGAGCAAGAACCCTGTCTCCCCTGTCTTTGAACACATACATTTCTTTTTGAACAATATCGGTAAAAGAACCAACACTTCTCTGAAACAGTTTCAGTTCTTCAACTACTGGAACTCTTATTTCCTCAAACCCAAATCCTTCAAGAGCCCTGAAAATCAATGACTCAAGCATCTTCCAGCGCTGCGTCTCATCCGGAAGAATATCCCTCATTCCCCTCACTGATTTTATTTGCTCTTTCATATCAATAAATTTTGTTAACAGTGTAAATTTGCGCCTGTGGCTTATTCTGTATATGATATATTTTATTGCGATATCGGTCAAAGAACAAAATCTACCGGTTTCAGGAAATCAGTTTATAAAGTACAATAAGTCCATGAGAAGAAAAAAACGTGAACACATTGCAGATATATTCGGATATTTATTCTTTTTTGGTGTTTTCAACATCATAAGATTGTTGCCTTCAATGCTTTATCCACGGATAGGCAAAACCACAGGCAAATTTTTTTATATCATCGCAGGTTCACTGAAAAAGAAAATAAGAAATAACATTATTGCTGCCTATGGCAATCAATTGTCTCCAGAAGAAAGAACCTTTATGACAAAAAAAATCATTGAAAAAAATACCTTTTTTTTCATTGAATGGGCGTTATGGACAAAGATCCATCCACAGTGCGCATTAACATTGATTGAATTCAAAAATATTGAACCCTTAATGCAGGTATGTCAATCAAAAAAACCTGTGATACTTGTCAGCGCTCATCTTGGCAATTTTGCGCTGATGATTGCTGCCCTGATTTATGCGGGATTACCGGTCACATGGATAGCAAGGGATGCAAACAATCAGTATCTTGCCAGATATATGGATAGGATCAGAAGGAAAAAAGGAGTATTTGGCATCAATAAAGCCAATCTTTCTCAGGCAATTGGTTTATCCCTTGACTGGCTGAAACAAAAAAAAGCATTATGCCTTTTGATTGACCAGCATTCAGGAAAAGGTACAGAAGTTTGTTTTTTTGGAAAAATTGTGCAGGCGCCAACAGGAGCTGCTGTTTTTGCAAGAAGGTTTGACGCAAGTGTTTTTGGTGTGTTTATCAAGCGCAGAAAAAAATTCAAGCACACGATTTTTATTGAAGGTCCCTACAATCTTGCAAAAACAACAAATCCAGAACAGGATTATCAAAACAATACTCAGTTTTTCTACAATCGTATAGAGTATTATGTAAAACAGAGTCCTGAAGAATGGTTCACCTGGTTACACAGAAGATTCAGATAAAAAATCACTCTGGCAAAAGATACCTGTCTCGTGAAACAATTTCTGAAAAATCTTTTTTACCCTGTGAAGAAACAGTTCTTATTGTTGTGGTATAAAGAAAATTTCCTTTCTTTTCTGGTTTTGTAACCAAAATGTTTATCTCTTTTGGCTTTGGTCTGGTGCCAAAAATTGATACAGTGAGAGCATTGGCAGTAACAGATGCTTTTATCACAAGTTCGCAATTGTAGGGATTAAAAATCTTCAGGTCCGTCCCTTCATCATTTGACACTGTGGCATCAAGTCCAATGCCAATATAGTTTACTGGTTTTGAATGTGGTTTCCTTTCATGAATGGAAAGCCCTGCATAAAGAGACGCAGCATAAAGGGTTGAAGATACCTGGCAAAGCCCACCGCCGTATCCCAATGTTCTTTGTTCACCTGAAAGAATCGTAGCAGGGCCAAATTGTTCCTGTGGAATTTTTTCAGTCACTTCTTGATTGAACGAAAAAATTGTTTTTGGACAAAGCACAAATCCATCAAGATACATTGCAGCAATGTTGATATTGTGTTGCCTCTGGTCAATATCGGCTCTGAAATATGTGGTATATGAAGCCCACTGATATTTGAATTCACCTGCGTAACAAAGCAGCCTAGAAACTGATAATAGTAACACAAGTCTGGAGAAAGTTTTCATCATGGCGCAATTATTAATGTGTTGCTTCCTGAACGACCCCATATTTCAGGTAGATACATCAACTGTGCCTTTGTCGGCAATACATGGTAAAAACCAGGTGTTTCAGCCCTCAATTGATATGAAATAGTCCTTTCTTTGTCATACCAGAACGTGGTGAAAAACGCCACCTTTTCATCCCTGATTTCTTTTCTACAATACCACCAGTTATCACCTGGTATTTCCTGAACAACTTCACAACCTGCTGGAATCGGGTCTTCTATCATCGCATATTCATATTTTTCTTCACCAGAAATTTTTATTTCCACCCTGAATCTTTCTCCACTTTTCAATGGTCCTGTAATTTCGTCATAGACATATACTGTATTTCCGCTGGCATCCTGCACCTTACGGGGTTCAAGCGCAGTGTATCTTCTCGACACCTTGAACCCGCTATCAAAATCAGGAATCACTACATCTCTCACAGCATATTTAATGAGATGCGTATAGTAAAGATTCCCTGTGCCCTGTTTTTGAATTTTAATATCATTGGTTTTGCCTGCTTTTATGTTTTCAGGAGGAATATTAATAGTGGTGCTAAATTTCTTTATACTTTCTCTTGTAATATGTTCTTTTGCAACTTCATTGTTGTTGATTAAAAGCAGTAATGTGTAATCAGGTGTAAGTTCATCACTTTTTTCAAGATAATCTGTGAAGGCAAAAAGGCACATCGCTGTATCTTTTGTTGACATCCACAATCCACCCTGTCTCTTCATCACAAGATATCTCAAAATACCCGGTACTTCCTGCCTTTTCGGGTCAATCGCAATAATTGCCCTGAGCCCCCATGCCGTGGTTTCAATATTATGATGAATCCAGCTGTAATGACCATCTTCTCCCTGCCAGTAACAATAATTTGGAGACGGTTTTATCAGTTTACTGCAAAGTTCATTAAGTAGGTCTTTTGCTCTCCAATCGCCGAGATTTTGAAGAATCAGGCACAACTGCGCCAATGTATATGGATGAAGTTTGTTTCTATTTTTATAAATATCTTCTACTACTGCGGAAGCATCTTTTTCACCCGCGTACACAAGAGAATAAAGCATGAAAACCTTCTGGTTGTAATCCTGAGATGAACTGATTGCATTTTTGAGAAAATTTTTACCCAATTCAAATTTTTCTTCATTGATGAGATAACCGGATTTTTTTGCGTGAGCAAGCCCAAACATTACATAACCTGATGTATAGGGACTACTTGAATCACCTGACCACCATCCCCATCCACCATCCTGATTTTGATAGTTATAAAGCTTTATCAGTCCGTCGCTCACCTTTTTTGGAAGTTGTTTCATCATCTCATCGAATCTTTTTTTATCACCCGCAAGAAAATCAAGGTCTTCTTTGTTGATTCTTGAAATCGTATTAGCCACCTGCACAGCAGGTAAAAATCCACTGAGCGTTTGCTCAATACATCCATAAGGATATCTGGCAAGTTCGTCCAGAGTTGTAAAAAGACCAGAAACCAAAGACGGATAAATGTAAGATTTTGCGTCAATGGATGCTGGAATTGTCCCTGCTGGCATATGAAATGTATCTATCCTTGTATCATCGCATCTGCCCGCAAAAACATATCGTTCATCAGCACCGTACGAAAACACAGGAAGCGTTAATTCCATCGCATCCTTATAGGTTGATGAGCGAGCAAAAAGGGTAATCACAGCATTTTTCACTGAATTAACTTTAACTTTCCAGTCAACCCTTGATGATTGCCCGTTTTCAATTTCAACAGTTTTTTCCTTTTCATCAAGAATATCAAGTCCTTCTGCTTTCAGTTCAACAGAAACTTTTTGATTTTTCCCTGTCTGATTATGAATGACTCCTGAAATCAAGATTCTGTCGTCTTCAACCACAAATCTTGGTGTGATGAGATTTGCAATCAGGGGTTTTTTGGTAATGATTTTATTAATTGTTGAACCGACTTTTGTATCAGAAGTAATGGCACGAATTGTTGTTCTCCATGTCGTAAGATTGTCAGGAAGGTTAAACTGAATATCTGATATGCCATTTGAATCAGTAAATGCATAAGGCAGCCAGAAAGCAGTATCCTTGAAATTTCTTCTGATATCCTGCTGGCTGAAATCTTTTCCTGCTCCACCATAATACCAGCGATTAAAAGAATAAAAGGTTGAAACCCTGTTTCTTTTGCTGCCATAGAAAAAATCTTCAATTTTTGAAACAAGTTCACCAGAAATTGCATAAATTGATTCGTCCACTACCCCCATAGAAAACTCAGCAGAAACAGGTTTCTCTTCTGAATCAGTAATCTTTATTCTGTAATAAGCATTATCACCGGGCTCAAGTTGAGTTTTTTCTGGAATGATTTCAACATTAAGAACTTTTTCTTTACAGGCAATCTTTAATGGTTTGCTTGAAGAAATAAAATTTTTGTTTTTCACGCCACATACTGAAATGTAGATGTTTGGTATATACTCCTGTTTTATTGGTATCTCAATCAGTGCTGAATTTCCCTGCATTCTTATAAGTTTTGTTTCAAATAATCTTGTGCCTTCAATTGAAAACAAAAGATTCAAATCTTTGTAAGAAGAATTGATAAGGATCTTTGCTGTGTCGTTCACCTCATATTCTTTCCTGGCTGAAACAATTTCTATTTCTTTTCTTCCATACCATGACGAATAATAATTTTCGCCTGCAATCCATACATATCTGGTGGCAGAAATGATATTGTTAAACTGGTCTATTCCCTGCACATCAATTTTGATATAACCTGTTGCTGATGGCTTTATTTTTATTGTTGCTTTCTCTCCTTCACACACAAACTTTTTATTCAAAAGTTCCTTGAAAGTCCATCTTCTCTTCTTCTGGTCGTATGTTTCCTGACTCGCAGAAATACTGAAGCGGTTTCCAATAACTGGACTGTTATCTCGGTAGTACCTTGCTGAAATACTCACAGGTATTTCTTCATCAGGCGAATAAACATATTTATCTGTTGAAATTGAAATTTCAAAAGTACCAGGAACAACAAGAACTTTTGCACTTGATGTGATTTCTCTTCTACTTAAGTCAGTCATTTTCACTTCAACTGAATAACCTTCCTTTTGCTGGTATGACTTTTTCGTCGGAATTTCAATAACTGCTATTCCATTTTCATCGGTTTTCACATTGCCTGAACTAATGAGAGCGCCGCGCCACCATGACTCATACTCATATTCTCCTTCATAATCCTCAAACTCATCATTGTACGATGGTTTTGAATACACAGCCCACATAACATCTGCATTTTTTACAGGTGTTCCAAAATAGTACTTTGCTGAAATCAGTGCATTGATTTTTTCTCCAGGGAGATATATCAATTTGTCTGTCTTCACTTCAATGGAAAACTCTGGCTTTCTATATTCAAGAACTTTGAACACACAATTCCCACTTAAAATATCTTTCCCCTGTGTAGTGAAGTTTAATGAGTAAGTGCCAAGTGGTGGCTCATCAGGGATTGTCCACTCGCCATAAATTGAACCAGTTTTTTGCGGTACCAGGGTGGTTTCATACAATGTGCTTCCATCTGGCGCACTTATTTTTACCTGACAACTGGTAATGTGCGCCATTTCATATTTATCACCGGCATCAATCCTTGGAATTGCTTTGAAATAAACTGTATGATTTGGTCTATACACAGGTCTATCAGTATATGCGTATAGCACTCTTCTATCATCACTTCCATAATAATTTTGATAAACAATATCTGAAAACGCAAAAGATTTTCCTGACTTCACCAGAAATTTCTGGTTTGTATCAAGAACAAACTGCCCATAGCTATCTGTTTTGATTTCCTGCTTCAGATTCCACCAGTGGTCAAAAACATAAACAAACACATCCGCAAGAACAATACCTTTCGAAATTGAAAAAACATTAACAATAGATTTGGTATCACACGTTTTTGAAATAAAACCCACATCAGTCACACAAAAATACTGTCTCTGTGGCGGCAAATTTTCTGGTGTTATCACACACAAATATACACCTTCAGGCAAGGTCCCTGCTATAATTGTTCTACCTGATAGTTCGGTTAAGGGGGTTTTATAGGAAATATCAATTTTCTTGCTTAATACAGGCTTTTGATTTGATATATCAACAGACATCAACATTTCTTTGATTGAGCGAGGGAAATTTTTTGTTCTGTTTATTTCATTCAAAAGGTCAATCTCATAAATATTCATTGTTACAGAGGAAATTCTATACGCATTGAAATGAAGTTTAACATTTTCACCAGGAGTAAAAAGCCATTCACTTGAGTACAGATTAAAGTATTTTGGTCTGAGTTTGGTTTTCATCTGTCCAGCATCAGTGGTTTCCTGAGCAACTATGGTAATATTACTCACATTCGTGTATTCATAACCCTGCCTGTATAATGACAGGTTATATTTTCCAGGAATCAAATTGTCAATAAAAAATCTGCCATTTGAATCTGTTTTTCCAGAAAAATACCCTTGAATGCTATCACACTCAACACTGACACCTTCTACAGATTTGCCTGTTTCAGCATCAACAACAACTCCCTTGATTGCTCCTGCATATGAAAGAGTAAAATTAATACCCGCTGTTTCTTTGTTTTCCTCAACAGCCACAGAAGACACGTGGTTTTTAACAAACCCCTTTGCTTCTGCATAAATGTAATGGGTACCTGGCTCCAGTCCATCAATTTTATAAAAACCCCTGCTATCTGTGATTGTGGATTTGTTATTTCTTGTGGCAACCAGCTTTGCAGATTGAACTGGTTTTCCATCCGGGTCATAAACAAAACCACTGATTGAACCAGGTTTTTTTAGTATCATCTCATGACTGGCAATTCCAAATTTTGGCTGGTTTACTTCAATCGTACCAGAATTATCATCACAAAATCCTTTTTTTGACGAAACCAATCTGTAATAACCAGTTTCAAGACCATCAATGGCAAACTTTCCATATCTATCAGAAATAACTGTTTTTACAAGGTTTTTTTCATTGTACCTGCTTTTAAAAATTTGAATTGCAGCACCAGCAACAGGTTTACCATCTGTGGTCTTTACAATACCAGTAATCGTGTCGCAAAAACACATGGAAGCAAAAGCAAATACAACAACACAGATCATTCTTTTCAT
>Ga0209409_1002545_pt1 | contig 13339 bp, 16 predicted proteins | sample AD_JPNMR1_MetaG_FD_184424 | JGI IMG/M metagenome (GOLD analysis project Ga0209409, IMG submission 184424) | Active sludge microbial communities of municipal wastewater-treating anaerobic digesters from Japan - AD_JPNMR1_MetaG (SPAdes) (version 2) | ecosystem: Engineered > Bioreactor > Anaerobic...
CCACGCTTTGACGATGCTAGGAGTTTTCGTGAAGGTGCTGCGTGGGTATCGTTAAATGGCAAATGCGGATATATAAATTACCAGGGCGAATGGATTATAGAACCTAAGTTTGATAAAACATATAGTTTTTATGAAGGTATAGCTTTGGTTTGTATAGATGGAAAATACGGATTCATAGACAGGTATGGGAACTGGATTGCTAAACCGCAGTTTGAAGATGCGCTAGATTTTAGTAATGGTGCAGCTTCTGTTAAAGTCAACGGAAGATGGGGATATATCGATATTCAAGGAAAATGTATTGTAGAGCCTCAATTTTATGATGCAGGTTTATTCAATGAAAATGCTGTTTTAGTAGAAGTTGATAGAAAGTGGGGGTTTATCAACAAAAATGGAGAATGGATTATTGAGCCTAAATTGGATATGGCTCTATGCTTCTCAGAAGGATTTGCTGCGGTGTGTGTAAGAAATAACTGGGGATTTATTAATACACTAGGAGAATGGGTGCTTGTCCCTCAATTTGATGATGTAGGATCATTTAAAGAGGGTTTAGCTATAGCAAGAGTGGAAGATAAATGGGGTATGATTAATAAAAATGGTGAGTGGGTTATACTGCCTAAGTTTGAAGCAATAAGGAATTTTAGCGAAGGTTTAGCTGTAGTAAAATGCAATGATAAGTGGGGATATATAAAAAAATCTTAATAGGACAAATAAAAGTATATAATCATTATGAATTCAATTCTCAAGTAAGATTTCAAATATTTATAATAGTATCTACCACATCGCAAATAACTTCCTATGTTGCATAGCAAAGATTGTATATGTTCTAAATATAAACTTGATCTGGAGTTTATATGTACGCAATACATAGATTTTTACAGGAAACAATGAAACAAAAGAAAATATCCAAAAAAGAATTAGCACAGCGTTTAGGATATAACAATATATCAAAAGGTATAAGACGCATTGATGAATTTTTAGAGAAGGCAACACTCAATGAATATATCGTATATAATCTACATAGTGCACTTGATGAACCAAAGGAAAAGATACTTGGAAAGTTAGAAGAAACAAAAGAAGAGATTGTACGTGAAATACAAAAGCAGGAAGAGGAAAAAAGGCAAAGACAAGAAGAAGAGCGCAAAAACTTTAAACCTTTTTTATACTGTGTAACAGAAGATTCAAAGCCTTCGCCAATTTTTATTTGTGCAATGACACAATCATTTTTGTTGAAAAAGGTTGCCCTGCCCAGCACTTTCAATGAGCTATCGATAGAAGCAAAACAAAAAGCTATAAAAGATGCAATAAAAGAGCATCATAATTTTGTAGAGCAAAGATGGCATGGAAGGATTCCTGCCTATGGGAAGATTTTAGCCTATACACTTGTTGTAGAGTATGATTATAATGAAGAAGATTTGCCAGTATATGCCATTGATGGAAGTATTATAGAAAATCCCCCACGGTTTTATCAGGACATTGAGTTAGGAGTGGCTTATATTGGGATAGAGAAGAAGAAAGATATAACATGGTTTTTTAAAAATGTTGAAATTGTTATAGAAAAAATTCAGCGATAAATACCAAAACACACTAATAAATGAATTACCCCCGCACATAAATCCGCGGGGGTAGACGTTTATTTTATTAAATCTACCTTTCCACATTTTACTTGACTAAATCAGTGTAATAGGACAATAACGGCACAATATATGTTGGTGAGGTACTAATGATAAAATACATAATCCCGCTATTACTTGTTGTATGTGCTGGCTGCACACAGTATGTTGATGTGGGTGATGTTGAGTTTTCAGTACAGGTGGTTTTCCAGCAAAATGTACCTGTATTTGCCACTACCTATACCATAACCCTATTAAACACCAGTATAAATAAAGTTGTAAAAAACTACACGGCAACAGTGGCGATAGTTACTGAAGATAAGCATACTCTTAAGCAATTAACATTTGCTACTGATAAACTTTTGCCAAAGCAAGTACAACAGATAACCATTACACAGAATGAATCTGAAGAAGCAATTAAACCACTATTCAATGAATTGGAGATAGATATTAATGAAGTAATAAAACAGCAGGAAGCAGCTTTGGTGTTGCCCGAGGGTATGGTAAAAGTGGAAAAAGCACACTATGAAACCGTTGATATCGTAACATATTTACAAGAGGTTGGACAATGAAATTTGATGATAGCAAAATATATTTTTATTTTTCAATAGCAGTACTGGTTGCAGGAATTTTGTTTGGATTACCAGGTATCTATTCAAAAATGGTAACTGAACCAGCAATAGAAAAGCTTTTAGCACAGAATACCGATAGCCAGAAATTAAAACAGGCTTACATTATGCTGCGCAACCCACACATTTTTGCAGGATATGACCGTTATGATGAAGCAGGAGCAGGCATTGAGTATATTTTGAAAGAATTTGATAACCGCGTTGCCCAGCAAAAAGAATTTACTTCTAATGATGCCATGTATCTTGAACTGTTGCTTGTACGTCGTCAGCAGGGAAGTGATCTTTCTATAAAAACCATGATATATTTTATATTGCTTTCATTATTGGGTGTTACAGCACTTGCTATAGAAAAACATGTAAATAAAAAATAACTATTACGACAACAATCCCTGAATAATCAAATCCACCGCTTCATCTTCATCAAGACCTCGTGCCATAAGCGTTTGCAATTGCTTATCGTCAACACTGCCAATGGCTGCTTCATGGGTAACATGCGCTTTGGGATGATACACCTCAACAATAGGAATGGCTTTTGCAACACCATTATCCTGAATGATTTCTTTGCAATCAACATGTCCCCGTGCAAATGCTGCATGTGCGGTTAATGTATTGTACACAGTAGCTTTTGCATTATCTCGAACGGCAATGCGTGTGGTTAGTACACCAACAGCACCCTGGCCTTTCAGATGTCCTGTTTCCCGTATGGTAATATCATCATCATCAATACCATTTACTTTGGCATTCATCTCTAAAAGGCTTCCTTCATAGCAGGTTGTCTCATAATTAATATTAATAATACCAGCTTTTCCCCGTAAAAGCTCAAAATCAGTTTTAAACGTGGCATTCTTTTCAACAGTAACTATCGCATGCGGAACTACAGTAATTAAACCTCCTGGTGCATGGACATGGCGCTCTACATATGAGTAATACGCTCCCTCTTTAATAGCAATATTTGCCTGCATTTTGTGTGTAATATTTTTTGCATTGGGGAATGTGCAGTGTGCAAGTATAGAAACTTTTGCATGCTCTTCTATGGTAACATCCATGATAATTTCTTGAAGGCCGTCTTCAGGAAGCATGCCAAAACAAAGATGCACTGGCTTTTGGATAATGCTACCTGCTAACACCTTCATGGTAACAGTAACACCGTTAGGAGTTTCATGTGGCTCAACAACAAGCCCTGGCACTAAATGTGCCCCAACCACCATATTGCCGTTTATAACCAGATGTGCAATATCCGGGTCATTTAAGGCAGCGTCAGTAAGCCCCATTGTTTTATATAATGTTTTTGCAATTTCGCGCTTATCATCCATTACTGTACTTCTCCTAACACAGGAATATTTTTATGATCACAGGGGATACATTTATTTTCAAAATATCCTGAAATTTTATCAATGCTTCCCTTATCAATAATGTTACCATGACACATTAAAAACGCATGCTCAGCTTTTTTCAGTACTGCCATACTATGGGTGATAGTTATTACTGTAGAACCTCTTTCCTTTAAAATATTTATTGCATCAAAGATACGTTCCAGCGCTTCCACATCAATGCCTGAATCAGGTTCATCAAGCAGCACAAGCTCAGGTTGCATTACTAAAAGAGAAGCTAATTCAATGCGTTTTCGTTCACCGCCACTCAAGGTTTTATCACATGCACGCTGCAGGTATTCCTGTGGTGATAGTCCCACAACGTCCATTGCTTCTTCAATGGACATGCCTTTATCTTTTTTTGATGCTTTCAGGTATTGTGCAACGGTAAGTCCTTCAAATCGGGCAGGTTCCTGCCATCCCAGGCTTATGCCCAGCCGGGCACGTTCATACACAGTGAGATTGTTTATTGCCTGCCCTTTAAAATAAATAGTACCAGTAATATTTCTATAACCACTAATGCCCATAACAACATATGAAAATGTTGATTTACCTGCACCATTAGGGCCAACAATTGCATGGATATGCCCTTCCCAGAAGTCAACAGAAAGGTTATTAAGTATAGGCTTTTCATCTAATGATAATGAAACATTTTCCAGTTTCAGAATAGTCATTGTAGCTGTTCTCCTATCAAAATAAAATTTATAACACTGTCGTCCTGAATCCCGAATTTTTTAAACATAGCAATCCATTATGCTGAGCGTCATACTGTAATTCTTACATTTGATATGAACTGGAAATCGCCAGTTGAATCACGGATGACCACTTGTCATTTGAGTAACGCAAATATAAAAAGAACGTATAAAACTTTCATCATGGTAATTATAGATTGTATCATCGTCAAGAGAGAATTTAAAAAAACTCAATAATTGGTATTGAAAGAATGAAAAACCAAAAAATTGGTTATTTTTCAATTTAGGGCTATATTGTCAGTGGACTGGTAATGGAACTATCGCCAATGTATGCACAATTTGTATAGGTACTGGTAATAATTTTGTATATTTCAGCAAAAGTACTTGATTAATTTAATTATATTTACTTTTGTGTAATAAGATGTCCTCCAACCTTATGATGAGTGGTTACCACAATGAGATTGGCTGAGCCCACAATAGATCATACCCCTGGCAAGATACCCACCGATTTAGAGCATCTACGCAAGCTATTCATCATGCCCGATTCACCTGATAAGTTTATGCAATTTGGGTATGAGCTTCTTGACCTTATTCATTCATTTTTTAAGGAAAAAGGTGGTATTCACAGCGAAATATCATTGCCTGAGCTGGCATGCCTGTTTAACAATATTGATATTCCCCGTGATCCAAAGCTTTTAAAAGATATACTCCTTGAAATAAAACAAAAGGTTATAAAGCACTCTGTAAAGGTTGGCAATCCCTATTATATAGGGCACATGACAAGTGCTATTCCATATTTTATGATTTTGCTTGAGATGATCATTGCTGCACTCAATCAAAATCAGGTAAAGATAGAAACAGCAAAAGCGTCAACATTTGTAGAACGCGAATTTATTTCCTGGATACACAGACTTATTTTTCAAAAGCCAGCGTCGTTTTATAAACGAAATATTCAGAATCACAGAATTGCACTGGGAAATGTAACGCTTGATGGCACACTGGCAAACCTTACAGCAATGCTGGTGGCACGCAACAAGGCATTTCCTGCTGATGAACACTTTCCCGGTATACGCAAAGCAGGTGTGGCCGAAGCATTCAGGTATTATAATATACATAGAGCAGTGTTTATTGTATCGCAGCGTGGACATTATTCAATTGATAAGGTTGCCCGTATCACCGGTATTGGCGATAATAACGTAATCAAAATACCCGTGGATAGTAATAATAAAATAGATATCAATGCTTTGCGACGTGAGTTAAAAGCAATAGCTGAGTACAACAGCACCCATGCTGATACAATTAAAGTTATTGCTTTGATTGGCATTGCCGGCACAACTGAGACAGGCAATATTGATGACCTGTACACCTTACGAAAAATTGCTGATGAATACAATATTTTCTTCCACGTTGATGCGGCGTGGGGTGGGTCAGTGCTTCTGGTTAACAAATACCGCGATTTATTCAAAGGGATAGAAAAGGCTGATTCAGTTACATTTGATGCTCATAAACTGTTGTATTCACCATTGTCCATGGGACTGATTTTGTTTAAAAATCCCTATGACCTTACCAACATCATGCATACATCCAATTACATCATTCGCCCTGATTCAGTTGATCAGGGAAGGTTTACTGTGGAAGGTTCGCGCCCGTTTTCTTGCTTAAAGCCCTGGGTAACGCTGAAGATATTTGGCACATCAGGTTTTGAGATTTTATTTGATCATGCCTTTATGCTGACTGATACATTAAAGGATCTTTTAATTAAGCATGAAAACTTTGAGTTACTCAATAATCCGGAATTATTTATAACCAATTACCGCTTTGTTCCTGAGAGTGTACAGACAAAAATTGAACATATTTACCAAAGACTACAAAATGCCAATCCACAGGATACTATACGACTTAAAAAACGGTTAGCAAAAATTAATGATGTTCTAAACGAAATGACTATTGAGCTTCACCGTGCTATCCGTCAGGAAGATAACAGCTTTGTTTCACGAACCATGCTGGAATCAACACGCTATCGCGACCAGCGAATTGTAGTTCTCAGGGCTATCACCATAAATCCTTTAACAACTCCGGCAATCTTGCAAGAAATAATTGACGAACAGAATAAGCTTGGTTTAAAGATATATAATGATTTCAAAAACCGGTTATCACGTGTATAGGATTGCCTTCTTTAGTATACTATTCTTTTTGTCATTTCATTTTTCTTTTTATAGCCTGGCGATAGGCACTGCATTTCCAACATTAGATAATGGAACATTATATACTGAGCCTTCAGTGACCGTGCCTGTTCAAGGCGTTGTTCTTGATTATGCCGTCAGGGATACTGCAATTCTGTTTGTTGCAAAAAATGAAAAAGAAATAGTTGCGGGAGCTTATACTATACAGGATAAAAACATTACTCAATTTCCTGTTACAACGCATTCTGAAAACACACAAATCAAACGCATAGCTTTTGAATCAGGTGCCATATATATCTGTATTCATGAAAGTGATAGTGTATTATACAGGGCTGATGTGAATACAGGCATGGTGGAGCAGGTTAAGGGGGTTAGCGATTTTTTAATATTGAAAGATAGCCTGGTTATCCTTAAAAGCGATAATACCCTTGTGTACAATGATTTTGTATTGCCATTATATTTTACAGGCAAGCCGTTATTGAAAGGGCATGTGGATGATCGCATAGTCTTTGTAACCGATGACAGTGATACTGAAGTTATTGATATTAAAGAAAAGAAAGTAGTATATCGCTATAGTAAAAACGTACAATATGTTGTAAGCAGCGATTATACTGTTGAGGTTGCTATCAATGATCTTCCAACCGGTGAAAAATCCCCCAGGATTTTTTATAAAATATACTGTAATGGCCAGGATTATGGGCGTACAGAGCCTGTACTTGCAATTAATCAATCTAAGATTCAGCTTAACCTTGCACCTGAGCAGTATCATGAAATCGTGATTGAACGCTGGCGTCTTGATGAAAATTCAGAACAGTATATACGGGATAATAATATTCGGCAGCCAAAACCAGTTATAGTATTTGTATACCCTGGCCGAATCATCGTAGTCAGACTGACCTATACTGGATTGGAATACAATGTGTTTACAGGTTTTAAGGTGATGGAAAGATAAAACCCCGTACTGTAACGGGGTTTTTTATTGATAGTGAACAATTCCTGCTTAAAGTAGCGTGAACGTAATATTCTTATTTGAACTCGTTTATTTTTTCACTCTTCTTTTCGTCTTTTGATACTATTTCGCGCAAATGTTTATACTGAGGTGAATCAATACCATACTGCAGTTCGGCTGCTCTCAGCATATACATGTTCTTTTTCTGCTTGTACTGCAACTGTTCCTGTTCTGTTCCCTGCTTGTATTTAAGCAACACACCTTCCATATACCCATAACAGCTTGACAGGTACTTATATGCCCATGCATCGTTTTTGGTCTGATCATTAATTTCAATATATCGTTCCAGAACCGGAATACAGGGTTTCAAGTTATACAGGTCGTACTGAGTTGAAACATATGCCTGGTACAATCGTATCTGGAAGTTGACAAACTTGGGGTCTTTTCGTACTTCTTCAAAGGTTATTTCATCCATATGATTGATAGCTCTGGTAAAATATGTCACTGCTTTTGTTTTTGCTTCAAATTTCATCATGGCAATCTGGCGTTTTTCCTGTTCACGGCGGTCAATTTCCTGCCAGTACCACTGTTCCTGAAGGTTTTTGTTTTTCTGGTTGGTTTCAATGAGCTTATTGACATCATTTTCCATATCTTCAAGTATATCTATACCAGTTGAATATTCATCAATTGCCAGTTTTAAAAGATTGTCTGAATATTCTTTGCTGAGTTTTTCCAGTTCCTGTATTGCTTTAACATAGGGCTTGAAGTCTTTTATTCGCCAGCCGGTAACTTCTTCTTTTATGCCTTCTTTCTTTTGTTCTTCCTTTGGTGGTTGCTGTTGTGCTATGGCAGTCACACTTAAAGAAAGTGCTAATACGGCAACAATAGTGTACAATAAAAATCTTGTTGAATTCATAGTGAATACCCTCTTATGATAATATACACTCTATAATTGGTAATTATGCTATTACACTTTTTTATCGGTTATACAAAAACAAAAATTAAATATTTTTCACATAATAACGGTTTGTTGATATTTTAGCAATGTAATTTTTTTATACATGTTCACATGGAGCCAATTGGTTGCATTGCTATAACCATTGAAATAGTAAAAAAATGTTGGACAATTGTTACTAAATAATGTATGAGTGATAGTAATATTAATTTAAAAAATTTTGCGAAAAATGACCACTTACAATATTTCATAATTTATTTAGTTTGCTGCATTGAAAGATTTATAGTGGGCAACTGAATAGTTTTTTATTATTTTATATCAAATCATGTATGGAAGCTAAAGAATTCTGAACTTTTAACCCATTGTTAAAATATGGAGGGAAGGTTTATGAAAAAACACATATTGATGAGTATAATAGTATGTCTGGTTATGTTGCCTTTTGCTTTTCCCCAATCAACAAACAAATTTAAAGCAGATGTTGAATCACAAAGAATAAAAAATAAAAAGAGTATTGCTGAAGTAAAACAGCAACTGGAAGCAATACGGAAAGATATAAAAGAGCGTAATCTCAAATTTAAGGTAGATTTGACCGAGGCTTTAAAAAGACAGATTGATGAAATTACGGGAACGGTACCACCAAAAGATCTGGAAAAAGAAGCTGAGATTCAGACAAGCAGAGGATTCCAGTTATTTCTGGAATTTTTGCAACGATTGGCCGAAGCCCAGGCTGCAAAACGCAAGGCTGAGTTGCAGCCTGAGAAAAAAGAGCCCGTAAAACCTAAAAAAGAAGAAGCAAAAAAAGAGGAAAAGACTGAAAGTGTAACGCCATCCAAACCTGAAGAAACGTTACCCCAATCATTTATGTTAGCTGATCCATCTAAACCAGTGCTTGACTGGTTTGCGCTGGGAATGATGACGGCTGTTAAAGATCAGGGACTGTGTGGAAGCTGCTGGTCATTTACCGCAATGGGTGTGGTGGAAGGTTGTTATAAGATAAATAAAAAAACCGATATTAATCTTTCAGAACAATATATGATTGATTGTGCCCGTGATAAATATGGACGGGATGCAGGCAGTTGTAATGGTGGATGGTATGGCAATGTATTTGATTTTATGATGACCAACTACCCTGTTGAAGAAAAGATTGCCCCATATCGGGGATATGAATATGGATGCACTCCTAAAAAACAGATACCCATAAAGCTTGTGGCATGGGGGTATGTCCGCAAAGATGGAGGTATCCCTTCAGTTGATGAAATGAAAAAGGCATTATGTACCTATGGACCAATTGCTGCCACTGTAAAGGTTACCCCGGCTTTTCAGGCATATGTTGGTGGTATATTTGATGAATTTACACCGGTGAGCAGCCCCAAAGATGTCAATCATGGAATAATTATTGTAGGTTGGGATGATAGTAAAAAAGCTTACAGGATAAAGAACTCCTGGGGTGAGCGTTGGGGCGAAAAAGGCTACATGTGGATAGAATATGGATGCAATAACATTGGTTATGGGGCAGCGTGGGTTGTCCTTGACAAAGAATAATGAAAATTCATGGAGGTTTTATGAAATCATATATATTAAGAATCCTGATAGTATGTATGGTACTATCTACAGGAATAGGTTGTTCAAAACTTATGAATAATACATGTACAACGGTAGATGCACAGAAGTATGCAGGACAGGAAATTGTTATTAAAAATGATGGCTGTATAACAATTGAAATTGAATCACAATTGAGTACAGGATACCGATGGCGCTTTGCTATTAAGGAAAATCCCGGAATGCTTATTAACAGTGATTATAAAGTGCAGACATGTGAGGGGCAAACCGTTGGTGGAATAGATAAAGAAATATTTACATTTAAGGCGGTTAAGGCCGGCAAAGCTACTGTTGTATTTGATTATGTGCGTCCGTTTGATAAGAATCCAAAACCTGTAAAAACAAAAGAATTCACTATAACAATTACAGAATAAAAAAATGCCCCATCTTCTGTTAACGATGGGGCATGATATTATTCAGCTTTTATTTCTATCTTCTTTGGTTTTGCTTCTTCACGTTTGGGAAGTGTAACAGTGAGTACACCGTTTTCAAGTGTAGCAGTAATGCCTTCAACATTAATCTTGTCAGAAACCAGGAATTTACGGTTGTAATTGCACAGTGTAAATTCACGGTATGTTAGATTGTCACTTGAGGTATAAGCTTCATCAATCTTACCGTTGATTTCCAGTTCATTGTTATTGAAGGTTATTTCAATATTTTCCTTTGGAACTCCGGGCATATCTGCTTTCAGGACATATTCATTGTCGGTTTCATAGATATCAACCGGAGGTACCAGGCAATAATCCTTCTTATCAAGATTTCTATCAGTGCGTTTTGCTACCTGTGTTGCCATAACTATCACCTCCTTTTAGTTAATGGTTATCTTGCGGGGTTTCACTGACTCATGTTTGGTCAGCTTAATGGTTAAAATACCATTGTTCATTGTTGCTTCAACCCTGTCGGGGTCCACATAGTATGGCAACTTGATGGATTTCTTGTAGCTGCCAAACTCACGTTCTTTGCGCAAATACGGTTTGTCAGCATAATCTTCCTTACGGTTCATTTCGATAGTTAATGTATTATCAGCCAGTTGCACATTGACATCGCTGGATGAAACTCCCGGAGCTATCGCCCGTATAACGATATCATCATCTTTTTCATAGACATTGATATAAGGGAATTCCACGCGTCGACGGGTGGTGGATACTTCATCAAAGAAGCGGTCCACCATGTCCCTGAGTGTTAAAACGTCATCAAGAAGATCATATGTTGTGAACATAGTCCACCTCCTGTTATTTTACGTTGATAGTTATTCGTTTGGGCTGTGAAACTTCCTTCTTTTCAAAGTCAACAGTCAAAACACCATTTTTGAAGGAGGCTTTAACATTATCAGCCTTTACTTCAGCAGGCAATGCAATGCTACGTTTGAATGAACCAAATCGGCGTTCTGCAAGTACATACCGTTTGTTTTCTTCTTTGCGTTCTTCTTTCTTTTCGCCACTGATGGTCAGTACATTATCTTCAAGAGTAACATTGAGGTCCTTTTCATCAATACCGGGGATTTCAGCCCGTACATGAATAGATTTTTCATCTTCTTCAACATCAATTGAAGGTACCCATGCAGAATCAAAAAGATCTACCGGTTCCAGTGTAAAGAAATCATCAAAAATCCTTTTTACATCGCGTTCAAAAGCTTCAAAAGGATTTAATTTGGTTTCATTCCGTTTTGTTAACCCCCATTTCATAGTGCACCTCCTATGAATATAAGGTTGTTATTGTTAGCACTCTATATTAATGAGTGCTAATTTCTGATAATAAATTAATAACAGATTTTAAAATCGTCAACTGGGGCAGGAGAAAAATTTTTAGAAAGACACTGAAAATTGTGAAATTTTTTTAAATTTTTAAGATTTCCAGCGTTTTCTATTTACAGGAAAACAAGGGGGATAACATCATGACATTGTTTAAAAATAAATACCGCAGTGAAACAACAAGGTTAAAAGGATTTGATTATGCATCGCCAGGTGCATATTTTATTACAATATGTACATATAACCGTGAACATGTATTTGGAAAAATAATCAACGGGACTATGATGGTAAATGAAACAGGAAAAATTGTAAATGAGTGTTTACATGATTTGCCCAACCATTATCCAAATTTAAAGATCGATGAATATGTTATAATGCCTGATCATATTCATTGTATAATGGTGATAACGGAAAAATATACACATGGCATTTTTGAATTTGTGCGTGCGTTAAAATCATTTTCATCACGTAGAATCAATGAAATGAGGAAAAACAAATTCCCTCCTATATGGCAATCACGTTTCTATGATCACATAATAAGAAATGAATATGAATTAAATATAATACGCAATTATATAATAAATAACCCCAAAAAATGGAATAAAGGAAGAAATAAATAATAAATGGGCATTGCAGGGACGGAATTAACGGGTGTAATGATGGGATATACGGATATGGTCGGGATATTGGGTGTAGGGACGGGATATACGGGAATATGGATGGGGTATATGGATGTATGGATGGATATACGGGTATGGTCGGGATTAACGGGAATATGGACGGGGTATACGGGTGTATGGATGGGATATATGGGTATGGTCGGGATATATGGGAATATGGATGGGGTATACGGGTGTAGGGACGGGATATACGGGTGTAGGGACGGGTCTGAGACCCGTCCCTACACCCTACACCCGTCCCTACACCCGTCCCTACACCCGTCCCTACACCCATTTGCATATCCGTTAACAACACCGTTTTCATACACCCGATAACAACACCATTCCACGACCCGTCCCTACACCCGTTTGCATATCCGTTCAATATAACAATCGTATAAAACCGTACCTACATGGCTTTTACTGCTAATTCCTCTGAATCCACATCTATGGATATGCCGCTCATTGCCTTGACGGGGCATGCCAGTTTGCATAAACCGCATGCTACACAACGGTCGGGATGAAATTCCACCATCATGGTTTCACGGTTTATAACAAGGGCATCGGTGCGGCACACAGCGGTGCAGGCGCCACAGTGCACACAGCGATCTTCGTCACGTTGAATTTTATCGGCAAGGATGTCTACAACAACTTCCTCATCCTTAAGGTAGGATATGCAGGCATCCAGGTCCTGTTTTTCGCCTGATAGCTGCAATATAAGCCTTCCTTCCTGCTTGGGTAATATTTTAGCTTCAAGCACGTTGAAGATTACATTAAAATCTTTTGCAATACGATATATGATTGGTTTGTACATAATGTGCTGATTAAAAATTAACAGTACATTTCGTGATTCCATGGTAAACCTCGTTTATTCAATTTCAGTAAGTTCAATGCTACCTTTGACTGCCATTGTATCCCAGTATATCACCAGTGCGCCTTTTA
>Ga0209409_1002547_pt1 | contig 13317 bp, 16 predicted proteins | sample AD_JPNMR1_MetaG_FD_184424 | JGI IMG/M metagenome (GOLD analysis project Ga0209409, IMG submission 184424) | Active sludge microbial communities of municipal wastewater-treating anaerobic digesters from Japan - AD_JPNMR1_MetaG (SPAdes) (version 2) | ecosystem: Engineered > Bioreactor > Anaerobic...
AATTTCCTGATATTCCTGGCTAATTTCTTTAGCTTTTTCTAAATGATTGTTTAAAATTAACCTCGGTATTTCTCCTTGGGCGCAGCCGGATAAAGCAATCAACCCGCGGCTGTAATTTTTTAAAGTCTGTTTATCAACTCGAGGTTTATAATAAAAACCTTCGAGCTCGCCAATAGTGACTAATTTTAAAAGATTTTGATAACCTTCTTCGTTTTTTGCCAAAAGAGTGAGATGATAGTTTTTATTATCAATTTTTGGCATTTTATCTCTCAAAGAACGAGGGGCCAAATATAACTCTACTCCAATAATTGGTTTAATTCCCAATTCTTTGGCTTTAGAATAAAATTCAATAGCACCGTAAAGCACTCCATGATCAGTTAAAGCCAAAGAATCAAAACCAAATTCTTTGGCTTTTAATAATAACTTTTCTGGCTGAGCCAGCCCGTCCAACAAAGAATAGTGAGAATGAGTATGAAGATGAGTAAAATACATAAGTTAACTCTTGTAAGTTTATCATAAGCTTTTAATTTGTCAAAAGTTTCACCAATAAATTTTCAGAAGGCTTTGACTTTTGATTGTTGAATTATTAAAATGATTAAAACAATGGATTTAAAAAAAGAAAAAATTTATTTTAAGAGTGGCTGGGAAAAGATTATTGGGCTTGATGAAGCTGGCCGGGGTTCCTTAGCAGGACCGGTTTATGCGGCAGCAGTAATGATTGAAAAAAATAAATTACCTCTTTTAAAAAGGCAAAAAGAGTATTCTTTTTTAATGAAAAGCGTCAAAGACTCAAAAAAATTGTCACCCAAAAAAAGAAAAGAAATTTTTGAAATAGCCAAAAACCTCCAAAAGAAAAAAATTATTAATTACCAAATTAGTTTTATCAGCGAAAAAACAATTGACAGAATCAATATTGACAAGGCTGTTAAAAAAGCAATGGAAAATAATTTAAAAAAATTTCAGTTAACTAAAAAAGAAATTCCAAAAACTTTAGTTTTAATTGACGGCAATAGAATAATTAAACCATCTCTTCCTTATAAACAGATAGCCATAGTTAAAGGTGATAATAAATTTTTTTCTATTGCCTTGGCTTCAATTTTAGCCAAGGTGAAAAGAGATAAAAAGTTAGAAAAATTAAGCCAAAAGTATCCGGCATATAATTTCGAGGTCAATAAGGGCTATCCGACTTTTAATCATAAAACTTTATTAAAAATTTACGGTCCTTCATTAATTCACCGCCAAACCTTTCAGCCGGTTAAATATTTAATCAACAAAGATAAAAAAAATGAAGGGTAAGAAAAAGAAAATTATCGTCATCCTTGGTCCAACAGCTTCTGGAAAATCTGACTTGGCTATTCAGCTTGCTAAATTGTTTAACGGAGAAATTATTTCGGCTGATTCTAGACAAGTTTATAAAGGAATGAATTTAGGAACGGGTAAAGTGAAAAAAGATAAAAAACCCAAAAATCAATATTACTCTCAGGGAGTAAAACACTATCTTTTAGATATCGTTTCCCCAAAAAAATATTTTTCTCTGGCTGATTTTTTAAAATTAGCCAATAAAGCTGTAGAGGAAATTTTTAAAAAAGGAAAGCTGCCAATTATCTGTGGCGGAACTGGACTTTATATCTCTGCTCTAATTGAAGGCTGGCAATTGCCGAAAGTTAAACCAAATAAAAGGTTAAGAGAAAAATTGGAAAAAAAATCAAAAGAAGAATTATTCCAGCTATTAAAAGATTTAGATCCTCAAAAAGCTAAAAAGATAGATAAAAATAACCGACCTCGATTAATTCGCGCCATAGAAATCGCTTCAACATTAGAAAAAGTCCCAGCCCTAGTTAAAAAACCGCCTGACTGGGATATTTTAATTATTGGAATAAAAAAAGATCGACAAGAATTAAAAAATCTAATCTCTCAAAGATTAGAAAAAAGATTAAATTTAGGAATGATTTCTGAGGTTAAAAATCTCAAAAAACAAGGAGTTTCTTCTCAAAGGTTAGAAGGTTTTGGTTTAGAATATCGTTTTTTAAATCGTTATTTAGAAGAAAAAATTTCTTTTGAAGAAATGAAAAAACAACTTTTAAAAGAAATTAATAATTACGCTAAAAGGCAGATGACATGGTTTAGAAAAATAAAAAATGTTCATTGGGTTGAAAAACCAGAAGAGGCCGTTGATTTAACTAAGAAATTTCTCAACAAGAAAGATTGATATTGATTATTAATTATTAATTAATAATTATTGGCTTTCGATTTTTTTCTTAATTAATTCTGATAATTCTTGGGGATTAGCCGCTCCTTTTAATTCTTTCATTGCCTGACCAATAAGAAATTGTAAAACCGTTGTTTTGCCGTTTTTAAAGTCCTCAACAGCTTTGGGATTAGCTAATAAAACTTTGTCAATTACTTTGTTAAAAAGAGATAGATCTTGAATATTCTCTAATTTTCTCTCTTTGATAATTTTTTCCGGCTCGCCGCCGTTTTTGGCAAGATCAATAATCAAATCTTTAGCTACCCGGGAAGAAATTTTATTCTCTAAAATAGAAAAAATAATCTGGCTAAAAGCCTCGGGAGTAATTTTAATTTCTTCTTCTTTTAAATTCGCGCTTTCTTTAACGCCGACTAAATCGGTTGATAAATAGTTATAAACTAAATGATAATTAGTTTCAGTAATATTTTGACGAACTTGTTCTTTTAAACAACTAATAGTTTTTTCATAAAAAGATTTTAACCAGTTATTTTTAATCAATAAATTAGCTTCCAAAGAATTAAGGCCATAATCTTTCATTATCCGTTCTTTTTCCTGCCAAGGTAAAATAATATTCTCTTTTAATGATTCAATATCAAAACTTTCGAAAACATTAATTGGCGGTAAATCAGGTTCAGGAAAATAACGATAATCGTAAGCTTCTTCTTTTTCTCGTTGAGAATAGGTAATCTCTTTGAGAGGATCCCAGCCTCTTGTTTCCTGAATAATCGTTTCTGAATTTTCTAATAGTTTTGTTTGCCTTTCTGTTTCAAACTCTATGGCTTTTTCTATGGCCTTAAAGGAATTTAAGTTTTTCACTTCAACTTTTGTTCCTAATTTTTCCTCTCCTTTTTTCCGTAAACTAATATTAACTTCACACCTCATTTGGCCTTTTTCCATATCGGCTTCAGAAACCTCTAAATTTTTTAACAAAATTTGGAGGCTCTCGGCAAATAAACGAGCCTCTTTAGCAGAATGAATTGCCGGTTCTGTCACTAATTCCATTAATGGTCGGCTGGCCCGGTTAAAATCAACCAAAGTAATTCCGTGGGAATGAATAAGTCTACCAGTATCTTCTTCTAAATGAATTCTGGTAATAGGAATTTCTTTTCTATTTTCCGAATCTAAAAATAAAGGTAATTTACCGCCTTTGCATAAAGGCTGGTCAAATTGAGAAATTTGATAACCTTTTGGTAAGTCAGGATAAAAATAATTTTTTCGGTCAAATTTAGAAACAGAAGGAATTGTTGAATTAAGGGCAAGACCAACTTTTAAAACAAATTCTACTGCTTTTTTATTAATTGTCGGCAAAGTGCCGGGATGGCCTAAACAAATTGGACAGATATTTTTATTGGGAATTTTTTCTTCGGCATCATTTAAACAAGAACAGAACATTTTTGTTTTGGTTTTTAACTCAACATGAATTTCCAAACCAATGACTGGTTCATATTCTTGAGCCATAATTCCACATTAATTAATTGATTAATAATTTTAATTATTCAACTTCAATTCCCATGCTGCGAGCAGTGCCTTTGATCATTTTTATTGCTGATTCAAGGTTATCAGTATTTAAATCTTTCATTTTCCTTAAAGCAATTTCTTTCAGCTGATCCCGACTAACTTTACCCATCTTCTCTCTTAAAGGGTCAGCTGCGCCCTTTTCTATGCCAGCAGCTTTTTTTAAAAGATAAGAGATCGGCGGTTCTTTAAATTTCAAATCAAAAGTCCTGTCAATATAAACAGTCACTTCCACTGGAATAATATCTCCCATTTTATCTTTGGTTGCCTCGTTAAATCTTGTGCAGAATTCTTGAATATTCAGTCCATGCTGACCTAACGCTGTCCCAACCGGAGGAGCAGGATTAGCCTGTCCAGCTGGTATTTGAAGAATTAATTTGGTTTTTATTGTTTTAGCCATTATTGTAATTTATTAAAATTTATCTTATCTTTTTTCAACCTGAAGAAAATCTAAATCAATAGGCGTCTCCCGACCGAATAAAGAAACTAAGACTTTAACTCTTCCTCTTTCTTCATCAATTTCACTCACTTTGCCTTCCTTGTTTTTAAAAGGTCCGTCAGTTATTTTTACCAAATCTCCTACTTCCAGATTGACTTTATACTTTGGTTCTTCTTCGCCGATTTTTTTCAATATCTCTTTCATTTCTCCTTCATCAACCGGCCAAGGAATAGTTCCACTGCCAATAAACCCAGTAACCATTGGCGTATTTCTTACAATGTACCAGGAATCATCAGTCACAATCATATCAACAAAAACATATCCCGGATAGTTTTTTTCTTCTACCACCATTCTTTTGCCATCTTTAATTTTAACCTTTTTTTCTTTCGGTACCAAAACATTAAAAATTTTATCCTGCATACCAAAGGCTTCTATTCTTTGTTTTAAATTTCGAGCGACAGCATCTTCGTAGCCGGCGTACGTATGAATAACATACCAATTACGCCCTAAATTAATTTGTTGTTTAGGCATAATTATTTAATAATAATTCTAACTATATTCAAAAAGAAATAATCCATTACCCCTAAAATTAAAGCAAGAACTAATGATAAAACTAAAACAGAAACAGTATTTTTAACAGTTTCCTTTCGAGAAGGCCAATTAACCTTTTTTAACTCCAATAAAGAAGAATGAAGGTATTCTTTAAGGCGAGAAAATAAATTTTTCATTGTTTTTAAAAAAGCCCTTTCGGGCAAATTTAACTAAAAAATTATACAAAATAATTTTTTTTCTGTCAAATTTTAAAATTCATAAATGGCAGCCGAAGCTGCCATTTATTTTTTATTCGTCAGTAATGATTTAGGTATTACCAGTTATCATCATCACTCTCTTCTTCATCAAGGTCTTCGTCTTCATCGTCTAACTCATCAACCTCTTCATCCTCTTCTTTGACTTCTTTGTTTTCTTTATCGTTTTCGTCTTCGCTCCAACCGCTATCTTCTTCTAATTCATCTTCTTCCATTAAAAGTTTTTTTAATTCATCAGTAAGAGTTTGAACTGCCATAATAGAATATTAGTTATTTTTTCGACCTCTGTCAGAAATTTTGCTTCATATAATACAAAATTCTTTCAAAAAGTCAAGATTTAATAAAATTCAATTTTAAATTTTCAATCAATTTTTGGACATTGCAAGTCGAGTTATTGGCAAGAAGCAGAAGCACCAGAGTTTCCGTCGCTATAAGTTGAAGAAAAACTGGCTGCTGCTTCTTCTGTACTTAAAGTTTGGTCACAAAAAGAAAGTTTATTTTGGGCACCGCAACAAATGATTTGCTTAATTGCTTCCGGATTCCGACCGCCAAAACCAAATTCAGAAACCAATTCATTGTTAATAATTAAAGTAGGAGAACCATCAACCTTAAATTCGTCTTGACGAGTAAAATCTTTTTGAGCATAAGTTATGCCTCGATTAGTATCTTCCATGCAGGAAGTCAATTTTCCCTGATCAACTCCAGTACTTGATAAACATTCAGCTGTTTTTCCTTCTTTCATATAACATTCAACATAAGGCCAATATTTATCTTTTTGTTCTTCTCTTAAACAAATTTGCCTTAAATTTTCCTGCGCCTCTTCTTCGCCGTGCATTGACTGAATTTGATTATTTTCTATTCCTCCAATATATTCAACCGTAATAAAATTTTCTAACTGAGGAATACTTTTAATTGCTTCGTTTAAAATCCTTTGCATCTGTAAGCCAAAAGGACATTGGCTGACAATAAAAGCTTCTAAAACCGGGCTGTCAGATTTATTAATATCTTCGCATTTGCTAATTGCCTGAGGTCCATTATTTTCATTATTAATGGTTTTTTCTGCTTCAGCTAGATTGACAGCGTTCAGAAAAAGAGTTTTTCCGTTTTTGGTTAAATAAACGCTCGTTGCCTCTTCATTAATTTTTAAATTTAATTTATAAACTCCATTCTCTTCTTCCACTGATTCTATTTCTGCTGAATATCCTTCAGCTAATAAATTTTTATTGATAAAATCTAAAGCGTTTTTAACCGTGGCTAAATTAGCTCCATTTTTTACGACTAATGCTTGGCTATTTCCTGAATGATAACCCCAATAAAACAGACCAGCCACTAAAACACAAAGGATTAGGTAAAAAAAATAGTTATTCTTATTTTTCATTTTTTTAATTATTATTTTATCTGGTGACCTTAATTTCAATAAGGTTAAATTATAGCAATTTTTTAGAAAAAAGCAAGGTTTGGCATAAGTCCTTTCCCTGATATATTTTCCATTATGTGTTTGAACTTTTGCCATGAATTGACAAATTTTCAAAAAATGTTATAATTTAAAAAGCACATTAAAATAGTTATTTCTTTTTTAAAAAATATTTAATAATCAATAGAAAAATTTCTTCTATTTGATATTTAAACTAATTCTGGAGGTGAGAGATAATTGATTGAGGACTGATGAAGAATAAAAATTTTTTAATTTTTACTTCAAGAAACTTAGTTTAAAAACTTAGAAAGTGTTTGAAGGGAGGTTCTATTAAAATGTGTTTTTTACAAAAGCAGGGACATTGTCAAAACAACCATTGTCCTATTGAGGGTTGTGATGAAGAAAAATTCTTATTAAGTTCTATTGTTTATTATTCAGCAGAAGAAAAAACAATCTATTGTCAGGATAATTTTCGAAAGGCTCGGTTATGTAAGCATTTAAACCATATTTTAAAACACTATACATGTTCTCAAAATAATCAATGTTTATTGATTAAGATTTATAAGAATGTGTTAGGGTTAGAAAGCAATTTGAAGGTTATTAGTTCGTAAGGGGCATTTTTGCCCCTTTTTGTTAAAAATTATTTTCGTTTTATTGAACATTTAATCATTGAAGATTGAAAATTCTTGTTGTTTCATTATTTATGGTATATTACTATAATATTATTGTCTTAAATTCTTAAACTTAAATAAAATATCTAATTATGTTTGAACAAATCCCCCAGCAAAATGCAAATCGTCAAAACAAAATTGAGAAAAAAATCGAAGAAACAGAATCAAAGCAAAAAGAAAAACCCTCAGAACAATTAACAAAACTTTTAGAAAAAATCAGCGACGACTTAGAAAAAGAAGGCCTTCCAATTGATAAAAAAGCCCGAATAGATTCTAAATTTTTTGAAAAAGTTTATAGCCAAAAAGAAATTGAAGGGGATCAGAAAAAAATAGAGGAGCTGGAAAAACAATGGTATAAAAATAAAAACCCCCAGCAAATTGAAACAGAAAAGGAACATCAAATTGGAGAAAAATTAGAAGCAACCAAAACCGTCATTTTGAATAAATTTATGGGAGATCGTTTTTATGTTATGAGAACAAACCGCTATGATGATGTTTTTAATAAGGTTGATAATGTCATTATGGATAAAAAGAACGGTGAAATAGTCTGCGCCTTTGATGAAGTAGCAGATATTAAAGACAAAAGATTTTACGAAAAAAGAGACAAAGTCCTTGCGAGAAACCAAAAAGGAGTCCAGCTAAAATATGGACTAAAAATGGAAAATCAGGAAATCTTGCCTTCTCCGGTCAAAAAATTACCAATATTTTATATTGCTTTACCTCAAAAATATCTTGATAAGTGCTTAAACGCTTTAATCCCTAACCTTGACACCAAAACCGAGGAAGAAAAAATGTTTTTTAACTATACTTTAATGGTCATTGACCACGAAATTCAAACTTTAAATAAAAGTGATTGGGAAATAGATGATTCAGTTTTAGAAAAAATAGAAAATTTTTCTCAGACCATCAAAAACTACGAAAAAATTAATGATCTTAAAAAACCAAAAAATTAGTTTTCATCTAAATTTCTTTTAATGTTTCTATCCCAAGAAGATTAAAGCCATTAGTGAAAACTTCTAAACATATTTCAATCAGATAAAGACGGAAGTGCCTTTGTTCAAGATTTTCTTCCTGCAAAACCGGCGTTGTTTCGTAATACTGATTTAATAAATCAGCCAAAGACAAAAGATAATTAGCTAAAATATTAGGAGCGTAATTGCGAACTGAAGAAATAATAATATCCGGCCAATCAATTATTTTTTTTATAATATCTTTTTCTAAAGAGTTAACTTCGATTTTTTGATTTCTTTTTTGAAAATCCTTGATAAAATTTCGGGATAATTTTGATTTAGCTAAAATTTTAGAAAAACGAGCAAAGGTATATTGCAAATAAACACTGCTATCACCTTGAAAACTCATCATTCTTTCCCAATCAAAAATAATATCGTTTAAACGATAAGTTTTAAGATTATTAAATTTCAACGAAGAAATCGCAATTTTCTCAGCAATTTTTTGTTTCTTTTCTTTTGACCAAGCCGGTTGTTTTTTATTAAGAATTTTTAACGCTTCAATAATGGCTTTATCTATTAACTCTTTTAAAGGAATTAATTCGCCTTCACGGGTGGAAAATTTTTCTTTTTTTTCATTAAGGACTAAACCGAATTTCACGTGGACTAATTTTACTTTATTTTTTCTAATCTTTTGAAAAACCGCAAATAGCTGCCGAAAATGTAAGTCCTGTTCATTACCCACCACATAAAGAATCATCTTTGGCTGATATTTATCTACTCGATAAATTAAAGCGCATAAATCTCTGGTTAGATAAAGACCAGCTTCATCGCTTTTTAAAATTAACGCTGGCGGCAAGTTAAATTCTTTTAAATCAATGATTAATGCTCCCTCGCTTTCTTGAACTATTTTTTTCTTTTTCAATTCTTCAATAATTTTTTCTTGATCCTGATAGAAAAAACTTTCTCCCTTAATCACATCAAATTTTATTTTAAAAAGACGATAAATTTTTTGAAATTCTTTTGACGATTCTTTGGAAAACCATTGAAACAGACGAGTGTTTTCTTTATCTCCATCTTCTAATTTCTTAAATTCTTCTTGAGCCATTTTCTCCAACTGGGGATTTTTTTTCGCTTCCGAATGAAACCTCTGATAGAGGTTTAAAAGATTATTTACAGGATCTTTTTTGATTTTTTCTTCCTTGCCCCAAAGTTTATAAGCAGTGATTAGTTTGCCAAATTGAGTACCCCAATCTCCTAAATAATTCCAACGAATTACTTGATAACCGCTAAAACTAAATAAATTGGCAAGACAATCGCCAATAATTGTTGAACGCAAATGGCCAACGTGCATCGGTTTGGCAATGTTGGGAGAGGAAAATTCAATAATAACTTTCTGGTTTTTTCCAATATTAAGAGAAAATAATTTTTCTGATTCAACCTTTAAAAATTTACTAGTCAAAATATTTTCTTCCAAAAAGAAATTTAAAAAACCATTTTTTTCCTCAATTTTTTTAAAAAATTTAGGTTTTTTGATTAAAATTTCCTCCTGAATTTTTTGGGCAATTGCTTGGGGAGATTGCTTTAATTGTTTTGCCAAAGAAAAAGCAATGTTAGAAGAATAATCTCCTTTTTCCTTTTGAAACTGGGTTTCTATTTCAATTGATTTTTTTTCTAACGTTATTTGAGAAAAAACTCCTTTTTTAGCTAAACTCTTAAGAGCAGAATAAACTAAATTTTGAATTTGTTGTTTAAACATATTAAAAAACAAAATTAATGCCCTGCCTTGTCATTATCAATAATTGTTTTCAAGCCAATAATTGTCGGGGTAAGGAGAATTGAACTCCTTCCTCACCCACCCCAAGGGTGTGCGCTACCATTACGCTATACCCCGCTTAGCCCTTTTTCTTTAAAGAAATAGCATTTACTGGACAATTTTCGATTGCTTCCTCAATAGCTTTTTTGTTTTTCTCAAAATCAGCTTCTTCTTTCACGGAGGCCTTACCATTAACCAATTCAAAAACTTCCGGACATAAAACCGTACACATTCCACAACCAATACATAAATTTTTCTCAATAATAATTTTTTCTTTTTTTGCTTTCATAAATTAAAAATTATTGAGCAATTTGATTTTTTATTTTTTTCCGGCAACGACTGCAAACTTGAATAGTTTTTCCATTGGCTAATTTAACCTTTTGAAGATTAGGTTTTTGAAAATGTTGACCAGTTGGGATTGTATTTTGATCTAACTTTTTTATAGGTAGAAGATTTAACTGAACCTTTACCACAAAGAGCGCAAATTTTTGACATATTAAATAAATTTAAAAGTTTAAATTGGAAAAAATTGGTCTTGTCGCCGCAAGATCGAATTCAGCTAAAACCCAAGTGGGTGTCCGCCCTTCTAACCCACGGGTTAGAAGAATTGGACTCCCTTGAGGATTCAAAATGACCTGAATCGTTTCTCGCTTTGACAAGACCGGTATCACGATAACATAAAAAAACTCAAAAATCAAATCATTCTAAAATCCCATCAAGATTCACGTCATAAAGAATAGACTCATTGATTAATCGATAATTAATTATTTCTTCGGGCTGAAACCAAATATTAATTTCTTTTTCTGCTTCCTCAGAAGAACCAGAAGCATGAATCAAGTTTCTTACGGCCCGGTTATCTACATCAGCAACTTCATAAGAATCAATAGTAAAATCTCCTCTAATTGTTCCTACATCAGAAGACAGGGGTTCAGTTGAACCGGTAATTTTTCTCACTATTCCTACCGCATTGATTCCTTCAAATACCATAGCAATGACTGGTCCGCTGGCTAAATATTTTTTTAAAGAATTTAAAACTCTTTCTCCTATTTCTTCTGGATTATTGCTTGGTGGCTGAAGGCCCTTTTTCTTGTAAGACTCAATAGATTTTTGGCCAGCCTTAATTTTCCATTGAGGATCAATTAAATAATGCCTTTCTACCATTTCATCTGTTGGCACCACCATCTTTAAAGCCACTAATTTTAACCCAGTTCTTTCGTATCTTTTAATAATTTCTCCAATTAATCCTCTTTGGACACCATCTGGTTTGATTAAAACTAAAGTTTTTTCTTTTTTTCTGTCAGTCATATTTTTTCTTTAAATTATTTAATAAATCTTATTTAATAATCTTTAAATGGAGATCTTTTAATTGTTTTTCTTCCACCTCTGAAGGAGCGTTCATTAATAAATCCCGGCCATCTCCAGTTTTAGGGAATGCCATAACTTCTCTAATGCTAGGTTCATTCTCAAAGATCATTAATAGCCGGTCTAACCCTAAAGCAATTCCTCCGTGCGGAGGAGCCCCATAAGAAAAAGCTTCCAATAAGTGTTCGAATTTCTGATTTATTTCTTCTTTGGAATAGCCTAAAAATTCAAAAATAGTTTCCAGTAATTCTGGCTCAGAAATTCTGATTGAACCACCACCAACTTCGTAGCCATTTAAAACTAAATCGTACTGCTGAGCTAAAATATTATTGGGTTCAGTTTGAATTCGTTTTTGAAACTCTTCTAAAGTTTCCCCTTCTTTAAATTGAGGTCGGGTAAAAGGATGATGCACTGAATCCCATTTTTTTTCTTCCTCTTTCCATTCAAATAAAGGGAAATTAACAACAAAAAGAAAAGACAGCTCATCAGGATTGTTTTTATTTTCTCTTAAATCTGGCTTATCAGAATGATATTTGCTCATTACTTCCTGATAGCTTAAACGGGGGAAAGGAAAATGCTGAATTTTCTTTTCCGGATAAATTTTTGCTACTAATTCTTTAATAAGATTTTCAACTAAACCAAGAATTTCTTCTTGGCTGGTAAAACTCATTTCCAAATCAAGCTGAGTAAACTCTGGCTGACGATCACCTCGGGTATCTTCATCCCGGAAGCAACGGGCGAGTTGAAAATATCGTTCCAAACCGGCAACCATTAAAAGCTGTTTGTACTGCTGGGGACTTTGAGGTAAGGCATAAAATTTTCCCGGTTCTATCCTTGAAGGTATCAGATAATCTCTGGCTCCTTCTGGAGTTGATTTAGTTAAACAAGGAGTTTCTACCTCAATAAAATCTCTTTCCAGAAGATAATTTCGAATAAAATTATTCACCAATGAACGATGACTAATGTTTTTTAATAATCTTTCTCTTCTTAAATCTAAATAGCGATATTTTAATCTTAAAGATTCCTTGATTTCTTTGCCATCAGTTGATAAATCAAAGGGTAAAACATTGGCTTCAGCTAAAATTGTTAACTTCTTAACAATAATCTCTATTTGGCCAGTTAATATTTTATCATTTTCCATTCCCTGCGGCCTTTTATTAACTATTCCTTCAATTTCAATAACCCATTCTGGCCTTAATTTTTCTGCCAGTTCATAAACTTCTTTATCTTGAGGTAAAAAAACTAATTGAACTTTGCTAGTTCTATCCCGAAGATCAATAAAAATAATTTTTCCATGATCTCTTCGAGTGTCCACCCAACCACCAAGCCGAACACTTTGATTGAGGCGACTAGTTGCTTCCTTTATCCAAATTCTTTCCATAATTTTGAAAAAGTTTAATTATTTAAAAATAATGTTTTTATTATAATCAAAAACCCTCAGAAAAGCAAAAAATTTAAATCATAAACCCCGCTTTTTAAAGCGGGAGTATTGTTATTCAAGAAAACGCTATCTCTTATTTTTCGTCCACTTCACATTCTTTGTATTAAAACCCTTGACAAAAAATAATTATGAATATATACTCAAAACAGATAGTCAGCTAAAAGTCGGGCTATTGGTAAAAATTAATAAAAATTTATAAAATTATGCCAAGATTTAACGGAACTGGTCCAATGGGACAAGGTCCAGGAACTGGCTGGGGTTTGGGTCCCTGTGGAGGTGGAATGAGGCAAGGCTGGGGTGGCCGCGGCGGTTATGGTTACGGATTTAGGAGATTTATTTCTCCTAAAAATGAAATGGCTGCTTTAGAAGAAGAAGCAAAAATACTTGAGGAAGAATTAGCCGCAATTCGCGAGGAAATAGCAGCCCTAAAAGACCAGCAAAAATAAAAGAAGGCGAGGAAATCCGGCCTTTTTGGAAGAAAAAGAGGCCAAAGAGGCCGGAGGCCTTTTTTCGAGAAAAAATTTCATAAAAATAAAATAAAAATAAAATACAAGAATAATCAATTTTATGCCTAGACCAAGACTTTGTAGAAAAATAGAATTTAATCCAAATATAACTTATTTCAAACCTCAGGGAGTGCCCCTGAGGCGTTTAGATA
>Ga0209409_1002551_pt1 | contig 13293 bp, 11 predicted proteins | sample AD_JPNMR1_MetaG_FD_184424 | JGI IMG/M metagenome (GOLD analysis project Ga0209409, IMG submission 184424) | Active sludge microbial communities of municipal wastewater-treating anaerobic digesters from Japan - AD_JPNMR1_MetaG (SPAdes) (version 2) | ecosystem: Engineered > Bioreactor > Anaerobic...
TTTATTTTCGAGGACTTGATGACGCAGAAAAAATCAAATCAGCAGAATTCAACTACATTTGGATGGAAGAAGCGACAGAGTTCGACTACGAGGACTATTTGCAATTGAAGTTAAGGTTGAGAAGAGCAACAAATTCAGTTAATCAGATGTTTTTGACGTTCAATCCTGTTGCAGGTTGGACACAGAAACAATTCTTTGAGCAAGAAAGTGACGACATTGCAATTTTGCAGACAACGTATGTAGACAACCCATTTCTTGACATTGAGTATGCAAAGATGTTAGAATTCTTGAAAGAACAAGACGAAGTGTATTATCAGATATATACCCTGGGAAGGTATGCAATATTAAAGAACAAGATATACAGTAATTATCAAATTGTTTCAAAGATGCCAGAAAGTTTTGACGAAGTTATTTATGGAATTGATTTTGGGTACAATAATCCATCGGTGGTTTTAGAAATAGGGTTGAAGGATGATAATATATATGTGACAAAAGAACTTTACGAAACTCATTTGACGAATGAAGATTTAATTGAAAAGCTTAAAATATTTGTAGATAATAAAAATGCTGAAATATATGCTGATAGTGCAGAACCAGCCAGGATTGAAGAACTTTATAGGGCAGGCTATAATATATATCCTGCAAAGAAAGATGTGAACAATGGAATTGATTTTTTGAAGAGAAAGATGATATACTTGTATAAAGATTGTACAAACACTATAAAAGAGATACAAATGTATAAATGGAAAGAAAACAAGAACGGTGAAATACTTGACGAGCCAGTGAAATTTAATGACCACGCAATGGATGCTTTGCGTTATGCTGTGTATTCGCATCTATCGAAGGGTCAGGACATTTTTCTTAAAATCTTGTGAGGAGAATAAATACTGATGGGACTCTTTAACGTATTTAAGGGGTTCAAAAAAGACCGAAGGCAGTTCGTTCAAACATCAGAGATTGCTCGTTATCTCTGGGCTAACCCTCAATACAATATCACAGATTATCTGAATTCTTACACTGGCTGGGTATTTGCCGCCGTAAACGTTATCTCAAACTCAATCGCAAAAGTTCGCTGGGAACTGGCACAGGAAAAACCTGATGGGAGTATTGACCCAGTTTTAAGACATCCTGTTCTTTCAATCCTGCAAAAACCGAATCCGCTCAGTACACGTTGGGAGATGATGAAATTAACTGACATTCACTTGGAATTAACAGGCAATGCGTTCTGGTATCTCGCTATGAATTCGCTTGGAAAACCTGCCGAGATATGGGTTATCCCGCCTGACAGGATGCGAGTCGTTCCTTCCGAAGATGGTCTAATAAAAGGATATCTATATGAATTCGCGGGACAGACGATTGCTTTCGAACCTGCCGAAATCATTCACTTTAAGTTCCCACATCCGACGAATCGCTACTACGGAATGGGAGTATTGCAGGCAGTCGTCTATGAATACGATACTGACCTGTTTATGAGAAAATATCAGCTTTCACTTTTCAAGAATAGAGCAATCCCTGATGTATTACTGATAACTGACAGAGTTCTGAATAAAGAAGAGGAAGACCGTCTACGGGCTAAATGGGAATCTGCTTATCGAGGAATAGACAGATCTGGGAAGGTTGCAGTAATAAGTAAATCGCTTCAAGTTCAACCACTGGGTTTGACACCGAAAGATATCGAATTCCTTGAAGGGAGAAGATTCACGAGAGATACAATCCTGCATATCTGGGGAGTTCCTCCCTCAAAACTGGGGGTCGTGGAAGATGTGAATAGAGCAAACGCAGAGGCAAACGACTACACATTTCAGAATGAAGTTATTCTTCCACGCCTTGAACTGATACAGCAAGTCTTACAGTATGACTTCATTGATGTCTTCTGGGAAAGTGATTCTCTCACGATAGATTTTGAAAATCCTGTTCCACAGGATAAGGAATACAGATTGAGACAGCACCAGACATATCTGAATAACGGCGTGATGACAATAAACGAGGTTAGAGAGGAGGTTGGACTTGAACCCGTTGACTGGGGTGATGTCGTCTATATGCCTTTTAACCTGTATCCTGTTTCTGGCTCTCGTCGTAATGAACCGCAAGAAGAACCTGTATCCGAAGAGATGTTCAGGACGCAAACGGTGATTCCTCATTCATCATATCCGCAGGAGGTTCAACGTGAGCAAATATGGAAACTCTTTATAGCACAGACAAACCCCCTTGAAAATCTTATGATTCGCAGAACTCGACAGCTATTCAAACAGCAAGAAAAAGAAGTGATTGAAAACCTGTATCGTATAAAATCTTTCTTTGGGACACAGCAAAAACAGAATGATGACCTGGTTGAATTCATCATCTTCGATAGATACACGTGGGACAGAATCTTCTCAGAAGAGACAATTGATATCTTCACAGAAGCATACGGGGCGGGTATAGATAGGGCAATTGCTCTAATGGGTATCACTTTTGATTACACTGTTGATAATCCGAGAGCAGTTGAACTCATTAGAAATAAGAATATGCGTTTTGCAGAGCAAGTCAATAATACGACAATTGAACAGTTGAAAGAGGAATTGATTGCAGGTTTTCAAAACGGGGAAAGTATCGAGAAGTTAGCGGAGAGAGTTAAGACGGTCTTTGAATATGCTACAAAATCAAGATGTCTCATGATAGCGAGAACGGAGGTCATAGGAGCAACGAATGCGGGAATCACGGACACATACAGACTTTCTGGAGTTGTGGAGTATAAGGAATGGCTAACAGCACGAGACGAAAAAGTAAGACCTGAACACATTGCGGCGGATGGACAGATGGTGAAAATCGATGAAATGTTTACGGTGGGAGGTGAGGCGTTGAAGTTCCCAGGTGACCCGAACGGTTCACCAGGAAATATCGTGAACTGCCGATGCACTGTTCTCCCAGTGTTGGAGAGGGAAGGAGAAACCTGAATGGCATACGAATGTGGGAACAACGTTTTAGACCCTCGAAAGAGGGGGAGGAGGGATAAATGGAAAAGATCTATAAAAATGCATACGTTAAGGAGGTGAATGAGGACGAGAGGACTCTCGTCGCGTATGCAAGCACGGAATCAGTTGACAGAGATGGCGATATCATTGAAGTTGGAGGTTGGGAGTTAGACAATTTTCGTAAGAACCCAGTTTTGCTCTGGGCTCATAACTACGACATTCCACCAGTGGGGAAAGTTCTGTGGGTGAAACAGGAAAACAAAGCCTTAAAATTCAAAGCGAAGTTTGCTGATACGCAGATGGCTTCTGAGATATGGAGACTATATAAAGATGGATACCTCAACGCCTTTTCAGTTGGATTTTTACCACTCGAAACTGAGAACGAAGAAAGGGATGGAAACCAGATTAGAGTTTTCAAACGTCAAGAACTTCTGGAAATAAGTGCTGTTCCTGTCCCTGCAAATCCCGAAGCACTGGTTGCTGACATCAAAAACGGAAGAGTGGTGATTATGAGCAAGATATTGAAGAAATCGTTGGATGAAAAACTGGTTGGGGCAACGTATAAGGGAGTCGTCCCGTTTGAACATTATCCATTGCTTCCAGAAGATGAAGAATGGGATGCAGGAGAAGCAAGGCGAAGAATAATGGAATGGGCTGGTGGCCCCGATAAAGATGAGATTGACTGGGCTAAATTCAGGAAAGGATTTGCCTGGTATGATAGTGAAGATTATGAAAACTACGGGGCTTATAAATTGCCTCATCACGATGTAAGTGGTGGACAATTGAAGACACACTGGCGAGGAGTTGCGGCGGCGATGGCGGCTCTACTTGGAGCACGAGGAGAGGTGGATATACCTGATAGTGATAAAAGAGGAGTATATAATCACCTCGCGAAGCACTATGAAGAATATGAAAAAGAACCTCCAGAGTTCAGACAATATACAGAAGAAGAACTTGAAGAGCTATTCCGAGAGGAGAAGAGTACGGATTACGAGAAGCAAATAAAAGAGTTGAGGAAGAAATTGGACGAGTTGGAAAAACGTGTTGAAGTGATAGAAAAGTTTAGCCTCCAATTTTCAGAAACATCAGCACCTCAAAACGGGGGCGGGGATGTTAGAAATGAAGAGGCTGAACACGTTGAGATTGATGCCGAGGTCATTCGGCAAGCAATAAAAGAAGTCATCAACGAAATGTTGAGTGAAAGGAGGAGTAAAAAATGACAATAGAAGAGCTGAAATCTATAATTAAAGAAGTGGTTCAGAACGAAATGTCTCCATACTTGGAGGCTAAAAGAAGATTACCCGCGGAAGGGGGCGAACAGAGCACGAAAGAAAAGTTAATCGGATTCGTTCGCTCGCTCTCCAAGGGGCTCGCAGAAGGGACTCCTGGAACTGGTGGATTCCTCGTCCCAGAAGAGTTCAGAGCAGAGGTTCTGCGAATTGCGAAAGATGTCGGCTACGCACTACGTTTTGCCACGAAGATTCCGATGAAATCTGATGTGATGAACATTCCCTCGCTTTCTTCCTCTGTTTCTGTAAGCTGGGTTAATGAAGGAGCTGCTGGGACAGAAAGCACTCCTGCTTTCGAACAGGTTCAGCTGATTGCGAAAAAGATGCTCGCTCTCACGGTGATATCTTCTGAACTGTTGGAAGATGCATCAATTGAAGTCGTGGATCTCCTCACGAATTTATTCGCAGAGGCGATTGCGTCCGAGGTCGATAAACAGGTATTCACAGGGAATGGCTCACCGTTTACGGGGATTCTTTCGAATTCCAATGTAAACGTTGTGAATATGGCGACAGGGAAAAAAAGCTTCACAAATGTTTCTTTTGATGACCTCATAGATGCCGTCTCTCTTGTGAATGTGAATGCAAAGAAGAATGCTTCCTGGTTTATGCATCCAACGATAGTCGCGATTCTACGCAAAATCAAAGACAAGCAAGATCAGTACATCTGGGCGCCTCCCATCGGGACAAATCCTGCGACAATACTGGGTTATCCTGTCTACGAAATCTCGAGCATGCCCACTGTGAACAACGACAATGTTGGGACTCCATTTATCGCATTTGGCGACTTGAAATACGTGTACATAGGGCTCAGAAGCGATATGACTGTTGAGGTGTTGAAGGAAGCTACGATTGGTTCTGTTTCTCTTGGTGCGACCGACCAGCAAGCACTTCGTATCAGACAGAGGATGGCGATTGCGATTACACTTCCTGGTGCATTTTCAGTGATAAAGACAGCAGTCTCAGGAACGTAAAAAACTGGGGGAGGGGGTAGCCCCTCCCTCACACAAAAAGGAGTGAAATATGAAAGTAAAACCGAAGGCAAATATCATATATGATGGTCAGTACTTCGTTGCTGGCAAAACGTATGAAATTGCACAAGAAATCATCGACGTCATTGGGGCAAGCTATTTCGTTATTCTTGAAGAAAAAGAAGCAAAAATGGTTAGCGATAAAATGATACAAAAGCCTCCTGAATCTAAACAAGTTAAGAAGAGGAGCAAGGATGACGAATCCTTTGGAGATAGATGACCTCAAATCTTTGCTTGGAATTGCTATCGAGGATACTTCTCAGGATAGCATTCTAAATCTAACCCTTCAATCCGCGTGGATGTTCATCACCAGTTATTGCAGGAAGAAGTTCACTGTTCAGGACTATGAAGAAACTCAAATCTTTTCAAGTGAACAGCAACGCTACATTCTGCTAACAGAGTTCCCAGTGGTTGCGATTAACTATCTTCGAGTTGATGATATCGAGTTAAGAGAAGATACATACTCTCTCGAAAAGGCTTCTGGGATAATCACGTTATTCCCTATCGAAGAAGACTCATACAGAAATTTTATGAAGATAGAAGTTTCATATATTGCGGGTTATGAAGACATCAAAGCAGAACTTCCAGATTTATACTTCACAGGTTTGCAGTTGGCGGCTCTGCGTTATTACTCTTTTTCACACGGAAGGCTGGGACTCAAATCTGTCAACGCTGGCGGGGAAGTGATAAACGTGTTAGACACGGCAGAAGGGATACCGCAAGAAGTTAAAGCGGTTTTAGATATATATAAAAGGGCTGTTTGATTGATGGACAACGTGTTAGCGATAAACATAAGAGGAGACCGTGAGACACTCGAATGGTTCAATAGAAATCTAAACAGGTTTGAGAGAACAATTCAGGAATTTATGACCAAGTGGGCTTTTGGAACAATAAGTATAACAAAAGAAGAATATCTAACTGACCCAGGTAGACCATTCAGGCTCATAAGAAGGCGTGATGGAAGCGTTGCAAGTGTTCCTATATATCCTCGAGAAAAAATCGGAGTTATTACTGGGCGATTGAGGAGTTCATACGGAGCACAAGGAAGCCCAGATGGAATCTACTCGCAAAGCAGAGGGATACACGGTTTCACGATGACAATTGGAACGAATGTAGAGTATGCAGAATCTCTTGTAGTTAGAAAGTATGACTTCCGCTGGCGTGGGGCAGAGCATTTTTATCGTTCAGAAACTATGACAAAACTGGTTGAGGAGCTTGGGAGGAATATCTTTGGAGAGCCGTAAGTTTGAAATTTATAACGCGATTCTGAATGCTCTTAAAACGTTGGAGGGTGTTGAAATCGTTGAAGGACATCCGACGGCGGGAAATCGGCAACTGGTGAAACAGAAGGTTCTGGGGCTTTCTCTCGGCAATGAAAGTTGGAGTGAAACACAAAGACCACATTGCAAATTAACGTTGTGGGTAGATTGCTTCTACAAGAACGCATACAGAGAATTCGCAGATTTTTTAGAATTTGAGGAGCAAGTGATAAGAGTATTACTTTCTAACTGGGACTATAACTTGGACTATGTGAAAGCATCTTACGTTGAAAATATTACGACAGATGAAGGGTTTCTTACTCCACACGGGAGTTTTCATATAGAAATACGTGTGGAGTATTTTAGAGATGTGAGAGAAACTTAGAAGGAGGTAAAAAATGCCTGTAAGAGAACTTTGGACTGTGTATATAGCGTTAGAAGGAGAGTATGGAGAAGGGGTGTCTTTTTCGGGGCCTGAAAGGCTCTCGGGGACTGATGCGATTGAGGTTTTCGATTTTGACTTCAAACCTTCGCATACTATCCTTGAGAAAGCACCTAATCCTACATCCTTGAACGATGTTTCTGACATCATAGAAGGTAAGAGGTGGGTCGAAGTCAGCTTCAAAACCTACCTGAAAGGCTCAGGGATGAAGAGTGCTCCCCGTATTGGGAGGCTTTTGAGTTCAGCGGGGTTCTTACTCACGAGTGGCTCAAACTCTGCTTCATATACTCCACAGAATGATACCTCTTCTATTGCATTGCTTGCACAGACGGATAGCGGGTATTGCGTCAAACTCAAGGGCGGGGTTGTAAAACGTGTTTCAGTGACGGGGACGGTTGGAGATTTTCTTATTGCTCAATTCAACATCGTTGGAATCTTCGATAGTGAAAGCACAACGCCAGAATCTCTTACTCCGAGCTTTGAGGCTTCTCTTCCGCTCGTTGTGAAAGGAGGAACACTGAGCGGGAAGCTATCTAATACATATTGGAAGAATTTTGAAGTTTCAATCGAAAATACACATTATGAACAGCTCAATGCTTCTGATACGTACGGAATCAAAAGGTTCTACATCGTTCAGCGAAAGATAAGAGGCTCATTTGATCCAGAACTCTCATCTGATTTCATTAAGTACCCAGGTGAATCGCTTGGGAACATCTCAATCTCTCTGTCCAACGGGGTGGATAATAACGTTGAAATTTCTGCACCGAAGGTAAAAATTGCGGAAGCGAGAGAAATCAACGTTGATAACAGAATCCTGAGGTTCTCAATACCTCTAATCTTCTTACCTAATACAGGCAACGATGAAATCAAGTTCAAATTTGAGTGGACCAAGGTATGAAACTGAATATAAAAATCAAACAAATGAATTTCTGGGAAAGGACATACCTGACCGATATCCTCATCGGTTCGCCTGGAATTTTCACTGCGATGGTTGAAATTCTGCGGCTTGGAATTGAGAGTTGTGATGATGCTGAATACAATATTGAAAACTTGATGGGCAAGAAAATCAAAGTCCTGAACGACAAAACGTTGGAGAAGATAATTGACGAATTAAGTCAAGAAGAGATAACTGAGATAATCAATCAGATTCTGGAGGAGAATAAAATCCCTTTTCAGAAAAAATTAGAGAATGGTGGATAGGAATGAAACTTTATGCCTGGGGCATTTTCAGTAAGCACAGATGCCGAGAATGCGATAGCGGTTCTATCCTTCCTCCTCGAAAAATCGAAATCGACAAGCAGATTATTGAAAGATGCCCATTCAAAACTGGGTATATTGATGAATACTCTCAGATATTGCAGTTATGGGATTTACTCAAATTCGGAGCTTCTATTCGAATCAATGAACTTGCGGGATGGGTATGGGAGGCGGTGAAAACAGTTGAACACGTGTTCAAGGAGGTAAAAATTGCCGAGCAGGAGCGTTGAGGTTGAACTGAAATTAACTGATAAATTCTCACAAACCGCAAAACAAGCGGAAAGCGGTTTCAAAAAACTATTAGGCACGTTTTCACAGTTCAAAGGACTCATTGGAATTGGGATGGGCGCAGGCTTCACCGCGTTTATGAAATCAACAACCGAAGAAATGATGGCGCAGCAGAAGGCAGATTTAGCGCTTGCAGAAGCACTTCGCAACGTTGGGATATATTCAGATGAAACTTATACCAGGTTGAAAGACCTTGCAGGAGCTCTGCAACTCACGACATCTTATAGCGATGATACAATACAATCAATAGAAGCACTGTTTTCAAGGTTCGGCATTGCTCCTGAGATGATGGAGAAAGCAATCACCACGACGATGGATTATGCCAGAGCAACGGGAAAGGATTTGAAAAGTGCGGCATTGGATATGGCGAAAGCTTCAGAAGGAAACTTGATGATGCTACAACGTTATGGAATACGAATTGATGAGACGGCATTCAAAACGAGAGGATTTGCGGCAGTTTTAGATGGTGTGAGGGAGAAGTTTGGAGGAGCCGAGGCGGCATACGCAAACACGTTTGCAGGACGATTGCAGCAATTGAAAAACATGTTTGGAGACTTGCAGGAACAGATAGGCGGAGCGATAGTGTATTCAGAGACCTGGAATAAGGTTCTGGATATGTTGCGGGGAGCAATCTTAAAGGTCTCAGAACAGATTAGTGCAGACCAGGAAACTTGGAATGAATTTATGGCGACGATTGGCGAAGTAGTGGCAAAACTGATTGAGGGATTGCCTTACGTTGTCGAAGTAGTTGGCACGGCTTTTAATTATCTCTGGACTATCTTCAAGAAAATTGGAGAATCTCTCGGGGCAATTTCTGCGGCAATCTTCGAACTATTCAGTGGAAGGTTCAAAAATGCGGTGAAAATAGTAGAAGATTGGATAGGAAACCTGGGCACGGTTGAGAAAACCACTGTAGACATCAAAAAAGAGACAAATGAAGTCAAAAAAGAGACAAATGAAGTTGTGAAGAGCACTGAAAACGCGAAAAATGCAGCAAGAGAACTTGCTACAACGTATAAAGTCGTGATGCCTTCCGTCAGAACAGAGATTCAAAGAGGGACGGATGCATATAGAGATATGGAGGCAGTCCTTAAAAACATCGAAGAACAAACTGAGGAAACTTCTCGAAATATAGGTTGGCAAATGATGCAAATTCTCGACTTACAGAGGGAGATGGCGTATGGATTTTCTTCTGTACTTGTAGATGCACTATTCGAGGCAGATAGAAATTTTACTGAGATTTTAGAACGGTGGATTATTCAACTTGCCGAGATGATTCTAAAAGAAGCTATCGCGGCAGCAATTCTAAATGCTATCGGGCTTGGAGCATACACGGGAGGAACTCTCGGAGGAGCAATTCTCAGCGTGATTGGTTTTGAGAAAGGCGGGGCAGTGAAGGGGTTCAGACCACTGGGTGTCGGAGGTTTTCGAGAAGGTGGAGTGATTACCAGACCAACCCTCGCACTGGTTGGAGAGGGAGGCGAAAAAGAGTATATCATCCCAGAATCTAAAATCCCACAACCCCAGGTCTTCATCTCTGTGCATAATGCGAATCCTGATACTTACGTTGAAGTTTTCACGAAATGGAGTCCCATGGGGAGGCAAAAATTTTATAGAGAAGTTATTAAGCGAGCACAGATGGAAACTGAAATATGAGAACGATAAGCGAAAGAACGGTTAGAAAACTGAAAAAAGGTATCATCCCACGTGTGAAATTGATAATAGATGGGTTGGATTTGAGTCAATACCTGGTTGATATCACAAATCTACGAATAGACAGAGGATTAGAGGTGGCGGCAGGCGAATTAAAGGTTCAAGACTTAATACTCTATCTACTCGATAAAACTGGGTCGATAGAAGCGATGTTGAATGATGAAAATAAGCAGATGGAACTCAAACTTGTCATCGATGAAGAAGAAATCACTATTTTTAGCGGTATCACTCTATCAGATTTACTGCAACGTGAAGGTATGAAACTCGTGGTTCGCTGTGCAAATTACCTCAAAGATATACAAAATGATACTCTTGATATGTACTTCCCTGAGGCTCAAAACGGGTTAGTTATCTCTTCTATTGATAAGCTCTTAAAACGTGTCTTCCCTGATAGCACAGAAATAGATTTACCATTATTCAGCATAAACAGCACGAAAGGAATTCTTTCAGTTCTACTGAGTTCAGATGGTTGGACTTCTGAAAATATTCCTGAAATCTCTGTCGAAAAGAGTTCAGTGTTCATCTACTACTATGATGCTTCAGGAACTTTTTACGTCGCAATAAGCAATAAGAACTGTATCGAATTCTGGAAAATTGAGACTTGGACACCAGAAGGACCAAGACCCTCTGCGACCCTTCTTCACCACGTTGAGATAACACATCCTTACGGCGTAGTTGATAGAATAAGACTGCTTGGATATAAAAATGGAAATCTTCATATAGCTTTCAAAATTAACGATGAAGATGAAAGCTGTTGCACTGGGGCTATAAATACTATCACATTTGAATTCTCTGTTGGGACGACTATAAATAAGTGGCAAACCTGGTATGACCCTTCAACGGGGCAGCCAGGAGGAACGATTGGAGTTGATGTATCCCTCGAAAGTATTACTTTCGATTCTGATGAAGGGAAGTTCTATTATGCGACATCTAAATATTATCAGGGCTACTCTTATATACACCTATATTCCCTCGGAATTGGCATAAATCAACGGATATATCGACGCTATTCAGCATCTCCTACTTTCACAGGTTCACAGTTGATAAATTGTGCGTGGGGAGTAAGATATGGCACGAAGTTCTACTATGTTGCGGGGAATCCGTGGTGGAGTTGCAAATTTGTATTCAACGGGTCAACGTGGACTTTCAATTCAATCTCAAACTTCGGCGTGACCTACTGGACAAGGGGACTGATAGCGAGCGGAGATGTCTATATCATCGGGCAACACGGGTACGCTATAAAAATCTGCAATATTGAGACAGGGAATATAACACAAACTGATTATAGAACTACAAGTAAAACGACTGCCATCGGATATTCTGACAATGCACTGGGATGTTCTAATAGTGCTTTCATTGCAGGTATACAGAAAACGAACGAAACTGATTACTACATCGTTAAAGTGACGGGAACAAGTATTACTCACTTGAAAGTTCTTGACACCAATACGCCGCGGTTCAGCACGCTTATTCTTCCCGTTGGTATCTATGATGACTACTGGTATTGCGTCGGAATCGCAAAATACACTAATGAACGAGAAGTTGAAGTCGGAACAAGTTTTGCAGGTTTCTACTCGGCAAATCACAGAATCCCGTGGTTCATCATTCACCCTGAAAACGTGGTTAAGGGTACGAGGACATTCGTTGAACTGATAGCACTCCACGGGGCATATCTGATTTCATACCTCAGCACTACCTCTGTGAAAGCAAAGAAACGAATTCCATCTGAAACTCCACAGATTGCACTGACGCAAAACGATTATGAGCGTATACCAGAGACGTGGTATGACAGGATTATCAAAACTGTCGTCATAACTGGGTACTATGGAGAAGATGACTACTGGATAGGAGACATAAGCTATCAGGGGGCACGATACAGATTGGATTCGGAAAACCCTTACTCCTTGGTGTCGCAAACGACATTCGTCGGGCAATGGTATTTGGACAATTATGGACAGCCTAATGCTGTTTTTAGCCTCACGACAAGAAACCTTCTAAGTATTGAAGAACTTGACACTATTCAGTTCACGGACCACTTGGGAAGAACTCAGACGGGTATAGTGGTCGGAACACGATATGAATATCCGCATAGATACATCGTGATTGTACACTGTAGAACAGTTGAAACAGAAGCAAATCTACCTCCACTCCCGCCACCAGTTCCTTCTCCACCAGACTGGGAAAATGTGAAAATCACAACGCGAAGGCTCTACCAAGACGTGGAAACACAATTAAGGGTTCAAATCAAATTCACAGATGTCGGGGGACTTCCCATCACGAAGGTCAGAGCACGAATTCTACGATACACGAGCAACGGTGAAATCGGGGAAGATATCTATGAATACTATGAAGTTCCTATCCTGAAGCCTGGGAGCGGGGCAAAATATACGGCTTTCATTATTGGAGCACGCTTTGATGAGATAATCTTTGGGGTGATATGGGGTGAAGATAGGCTCGGAAGAACAACGTGTCCGGAGACTTTCTCAATCAGTGCCGTTGAGTTCCCAGAGATGCCCAAGGTTTTAGAATTCACAGAAGAATACACAGAAGGAATTTTCAGCAATAGAAATGCCTGTTTCGATTTCAAAGATAATAACTGGACTATCACGGGAGACTACGAGTGGCTATGGGACTGGACTGACCCGATAAACCAGTTTCACGAGAGATGGACTCTGAAGCTCTCCCAAGGCGCAAAGATCCGGTCAAAAACTTACCCGTTAAGAGGTTACGGTGGAACTTCATTCTCTATAGCTGTGAGAGTGTATGCTATGAAGTTTGTAGGTATCGGACCTGGAGATATACGGATTAAGCTTGTGGTAATAGACCGTTCTAATGTAGAGCACACAACCTACACCTATGTAGGTTGTTCTGAGATACCGCAAAGGTTCGACAGGATTCTCACATCCAGTACCACAGGGATAAAAGAATACTACGTTGAGGTTGAGAATATTTTAGGAATAAATGTATATCTGCGTGGAATCGGTATTTCTGAGCCGCCGCACGCTATATACTCGCAGACTGCTGGGGATTCTAACACTGCTATATACTCGCAGACTGCTGGGG
>Ga0209409_1002553_pt1 | contig 13293 bp, 8 predicted proteins | sample AD_JPNMR1_MetaG_FD_184424 | JGI IMG/M metagenome (GOLD analysis project Ga0209409, IMG submission 184424) | Active sludge microbial communities of municipal wastewater-treating anaerobic digesters from Japan - AD_JPNMR1_MetaG (SPAdes) (version 2) | ecosystem: Engineered > Bioreactor > Anaerobic >...
TGCATTTGACATAGGAACAGTAAAGTAACCATCTTTAACAGTAAATCTGGGTATAATTAACATAAAATATCCATCTTTGGGAAGATAGTGCGGAAGCTTGATATTTGAAAACTTGTAGTCGCATTGCTTTGCTTTGTCAATAAGTGCAAAAAAGCTCTTGAAGTTTCTGTCAACTACTTTCATTGTCTGCTGTGCGATGCCAGTATTAAGGAGCTTGTAATTTTCATTATCTTTCAATGCATGGTAGGCAGATTCATAGCGTAAGTGTTTCTTCTCAGTAAAGTAGTACTGGCGAATGGCATAGAGGGTTGCATTATACAAATTTTTCGATAGTCTGCATAGTGTTTTCAAAGCAACGTACTCTTGCTTGCTGAGATGCCTAACTTGGTGCTTTTGATTGCGGTACACATCATCGCCTCACTTTGGTAATAGTATATCAAAGTTTCGCTATTAATCTAAGATATTAGTAAGAAGGAAGGAGGGAAGGCGATTCCTCTCCAACTTGCAGAAGTTGGAGTCTCCTCGCCAGCTAAGATGATAGAAGAAACAGTTGACGAAAAGAAGGGCTTTATCGAAAACGAGATTCTTAAAAGTGAAAGAATATTCACAGTTTTGGATAACTTAGAAAATGTGGACGATGACTTCTTCTTCGTTGACGATTCACTCAATATATTGAAGTTTTTCGCAGCCGAATATGATATAAAGAAATATGTGCGTTGCTCTACTCAGACAGTAGAGCAACGCATCTCCAAGTTATTTCAGTTCGTTTGTCAGTAATTAATTGACCCAGTTATGATTGGTTCTTTCTGAATTGGGTATGTTAATGGGTATCCCATAAGTCTCGCAATAGTTCTAGGAATTTCTGTGTTATCGAACCAACCTGTGAAGTTCTCCGCACCTGGCCCGAAAGCATAGATTGGCACCGGTACACCGGTATGCTCAAAACTTGTCCAACCTATCTGTGCTTTGTCGCTTATGTACCTACCAAAACTGTTTACCAAGTCTGTCGGATTGCCTTTCTTACTAAGTAATGCTGCATATTCTTGGTCTGTCATTTCTATACCGTAATTTTCCTTTACTGCTTCGATGAATACCTTCTTGTTATCGATTGGGAACTTGTTCATAAAAGTATCAGTATCCATCTTATATTCTCTGAGTTTTTCGATATCTATCATGTACGTCTTAGATGCTATTGAAAGTCCACCTGTTTCATGGTCGCCAGTTACAAGGATGAGTGTATCCGGATTTTTCCTGGCAAATTCAAGTGCCACTTTGACAGCGTTGTCAAACTCAACCGTTTCTTTCCAAACTCCGTATGGATCATTGCCATGTGCTTCCCAGTCGATTTGCGAACCTTCCACCATCAAGAAGAATGGCGTTCCATCTTTTGAGAGGAGCTCAAGTGCCTTAGAAGTCATTTCGTCGAGTGTTGGTTGGTCAGAAGGTCTGTTTGCGACAGGCGCTAAGTGGCTTGATGCAAACAATCCGATTACCTTTTTTCCATCCAAAGTCGCAAGTTCAGATCTCTTATTTGTGTACGTGTAACCTTGTGCTACCATGTTTGCTATAAGATTCTTGTCATCTGTCCTTTTGCCACCAAGGGATTTCGGGAGGAAGTTTCCATAGCCTGCACCAAGTATAACATCAAAATTACTCTTGGAGAGTTGTTCGGCCAGGTCGTTTTCAAGGTCTCTGTTATTTACGTGTCCGTAGAATGATGCAGGTGTTGCGTGAGTAATTCTCGATGTGGAGATGATACCTACTTTGACCCCATACATCTTTAGTATCTCTGCTATCGTTGGAACTCTTTCCCCATTTGGCAACATCCCTATCATTCCGTTGTTTGTCTTGAATCCCGCAGCAAGTGCTGTTCCTGCTGCCGCTGAATCTGTTACCCAAGTATTGGCAGAGTATGTTGTAACTAAACCGATGTAAGGTGTTTTCGTCATTTCCAAAGGTCTTCCTTCAGCAAGTTGTGTTAAGTAAACTTGACTTAGCCCCATGCCATCACCGATCAATAGAATAACGTTCTTAACATACCCGAAGCTAAAGATAGTAAACAAGACAAACGTTAGAACGAGTACCTTTTTCATACCACCACCTCCGATTTTGATTTCAGTTCAGGATTCGCTTTTATTTAATCAGTTTGATGTTAAGTGATCATGAAGAACTACTCTGACTATATTAATTTCTGGTTTGTTGATACCTAACTCCACCGTAAATTCCTGAAAGCATCGAAGATGCTGATGTGAAAACAACTTTTACTCTATGTAATGCTCATTTTAATCGATATCAATAGGAGGTGATTTATCTGGCAGACTTGACCCGGACTTTGATTGGGTACCGAGCAGTTGCATTTACGGATGGGTCATATTGTAATGGTATCGAAGTATATGCTTTTTCAATTTATGTAGACCTTGGGGATCAATTGAGATATGTACTTGAAGAATCGCGAAGGTGCAGCCTATTCACGGGTTTGAAGAACGTTAGCGGTGAGATCGAAGCAGTTTATAGAGCATGTGAGCTTGCACAAAAGATGTGTGCAGCACATGTCAAGGTTTTTACTGATTATATTGCTTGTAAGGAACTTGCATTTAAACCATCCCGCCATCTATAGAGGTGGGAGATTTTGAGAGAAGTTTGGTCAAACGACCCTTATTCTCTCAGGCTGGTCTAAACAGCCTCTACACTGTAGAGTCAACAGGCTCATCAGTTTACTTATCCGCACAAGTGTGCGCCAAAGGTATTTGGTTGACTCTATGAGAAAATTAAGGATTCCATATACAATAGAAATTATCAAAGGACATTCTGGTAATGATTTTCACAACGCTGTGGATAGACTTGCAAAGGCTGAAGCTAGAAAAGCTGCTGGACAGATATTATAAACGCAGTGGTTCAAGTTCAAAATATTTGATTTGTCCTGAGTCTATGTCGTTTTTGAGGAGCTGATCGATTTCTTGTTTTGATGTGAAGTAGGTTATTTGCCATCCCATTAAAGCAAATTCTTTGAGTAGCGAGAGCTGATTTTGTATTCTCTGTATGTCTGATTTGACAAATGGGTCATCCAAGATGAAAAATCCTGTTTTGTCGCCATCCCTTTGTTCAAAGAGTTTTTTGCCAAGTGCCAATCGGATGCAAAGATAGAGCTGGTCATAAGTGCCGGAAGATAGTTTTTCGATGGCGAGCGTTTCGCCGGATGAAGTTTGAACCTTGAGGCCCTTTTCTTCGTTAATGTTATCATCGTACATGACCTTCAGATATGCACCACCGGTGACCTTTTTAAACGATTCGTTGAGTATTTCGTTGTCGTCTATGAGTTGCTTGATGCTTGCCTTTTCTTCCTCAATCATTTCGTCGAGCATTTCAGCCATGAAGAGTACATCATCTTTCCGTTGATATGCATCGCTTACGAATTTTTCAAGTTCTCTTTGCACGTATTCGAGCTGTGCGTATGTTTCGTATTCCCATTCTTCTATATCGATTATTTCCCTTGCCTTCATGCAAATATCGTGGATTTCAAGTTTGAGTTTCGATATTTTGTCTTCATTTTCCTTTATCTTCGCATCTATCTGCATCTTCTTTGCTTTTAGCTCTTCAAGCTTTTCTTCACTGTATTCTCTTTCCATTTTGTCAAGTTCTTCTACGTCGTCTTCTTCAACGTATGTTGATATCTTTTGTTCCCAGATCTGCATATTTTCTTGATGATTTTCACTCGATTCACCAAGTAGTGTTTTGAGTGTAGTTATTTGATCGTTGATAACTTTTTCTATCTGTTTTCTTTCTTCTATCTTTTTCGATAGTTCGTCAAGTGTGCGAGTTTTCAACCTTTCAGTGATTTTATCGAGCTCTTCGACAGTTTCTTGAAGTCTTTGTCGATTCGCTGTGATGCCACTTAGCAGGTCACTTATTTTCGATTCTGTGATATTTCTTGTAATTCTTGCCTTCTCCGATTGTTCTCTTACATCTTCAAAAGTAGTTGAGAATTCGTTCAGTTTTTCTTGCAGCTCATCAAGAGTGCTGAATTGTATACCTACGTTAGATGCAATTGGGCGGATTTTTTCTATTTCGGATTGTATGTCTTTTTCAATTCGTCGTGATGTTGTGCTCCTTACTAGAAATGATATGGAGATAGCTAACAATACAACGAAAGCTATTGCACCGAACGTTGTATGGAGGAATAAGAATGTAACAACCAGAATGGCAAAGAATGCTGTGGCAACTGCACTTACGTTACGCATCATCTTGAACGAGCGGCTCTTGCTTTGAAAATCTCTTTTTTGATCTTGAATTTTCAAAATCGCAGGTCGTAATTCCTCGTCGATGGTCTTCTTCTTCTCATTGAGCTGCGATACTTGTTTTTCAAGTTGTTCAGTTTCATTAATTACATCGCTGAGTTTGTTCCTTGCGTCGTCCAGCTGGCTTTCCAACTGTGCTATTTGACTTTCGAGATTGTGTTTTGACTCGATTAGCCTTTCCATCTCATGATATCTCTGCTCAGTGTAATCTTGGAGTGGTTTGAGATTCTCGATGTTGAGTTTTAGCTCCGCCATTGCGGACTTTGCCTTTTTAAATGTTACACGTTTTCTCACCTTTTCGAACTTTTCAATCGTTTCTTCAATTTGCTTTTTCTCTTCCGATGATGATTTTAGCTCCTTTTCAAGTTCGGCAACGTTCTTGCTATTCCAGTTTTGCTTTAGCTGTTTTATTTCATCGATTATCTTCTGGGCTTTTTCAAGCCTTGATTTGAGTTTTGTGCCAGCGGAATCTTCAAACCTGCCTGTTGATGTTATTGCACCAATTTTATACAACTCTGTTTTGATCTTTTCTATATCACCAGCATGGACGCCAACTAATTTATCAGTGAGGTTATTGTAAAAATCATATTCATTGGATATACTCAGATCACTGCTTCTTATTATGAATATGTTTCTAAAATCAGTTGCATTCAAGTACGATATATCTTTTATACTTCCCTTTTCTGGAAGTTTATATTGCTTTCCATCGCTTTCTATAACGACGAAGCCTTCGGGCTTTTCGTCTACTCTATCTATCTTTTCAAAGTCTCTCAATTGACTGTATAGACTGTTCTGGCTCTTTTTCTGATCTTTTCCTTGAAATAATAGTTTTATCAGTGCATCGACTGTGAGTGTTTTACCACTTTCGTTTGGACCGTAAAATATGTTGAAATCTCCGAGATTAAAAATTTTTCCAGGGCTCAGTGGACCATAGCGGGTGATGGAAAATTGTGTTACTTTCACGTTCTCACCGCCTTAGTTTTTGCCTGTGAAAATGCTTTGATGAACAAATCTATGCATCTCTTACGTTTGTCTTCGTCGTTTACTCTTTCATTTAACTTATGCGCAAATCTTTTAAATATCTCGTCTTCGAGGATTTTACTCACATCTTTGGATCTGTTGTATCCTTCAACTATCTTCCCTTTCAGAAGTTCATTTACCTTTTCGTTGAGCACGTCTTCAGTTATGCCAAATTTCTCGAGATTTACGTAACCGTCTATGTTTAATATGACCTTGGTGTTTTCATCCACACGCTCGCACGCCTTTTTTATCTTCTCGAAAGGATGTTCATCGCTTAACGGGTCAAATGTGATGTTGATGTTCTCGTAGTGGAATGTGTCTATGGGCATTGACTTTGGCTTTTCGCCAATTGTGAAGATGTTTACACTTCGCTTTCCTGTTTCTTTTATGCTCGTTGAAACAGGTGAACCTGGATAGACGAAGTATCCACCGTTTGGCAGGTCGTAAACGTTGAATGTTCTGTGGAAGTGACCTGCAAGAACGTAGTTGAAGTTCGTACCTTCAAAGTCTGCAAGTGTTATTGGCATGTAGCCTTCTTCATTACCGAAGTCATCCTTTGAAAAGAGTGAGTCGAGTAAGTCCCCATGGTAGATGAGTATGTTTGTCTTATCTTTCGAAGTTTTCTTGTTCACCTCTGTGAGTACTTCGGCAACTTTATCGTTTTTTGAGTACTCTTTCTTGAATGGCAGACCGAAGAATGTGACATCGTCAAGTTCGATTTTCTTTTCAGGGTCTGTTATAATTTGCACATCATCCCCAAGGTACATACCATCTGAGTACATCACTGCGTCGTGATTGCCTGGTAGGATGATGGTTTTGAAACTTGCGCCATTGAATAATTCTCTTATCTTAACTCTTAGGTTATCTCCATCTTGGTTGGTATCGAATAGGTCACCTGAGATGACTAACACGTCTATTTTTTCACTTTTGCAAACATTTAATATGGTTCTGAGCGCTTCCCACCGTTCATCTCCGATGTTTTGAAGATGAAGATCAGATGTATGGAGTATTCTCACGGGTCATCACCCCCCCTTAGAGATGCAAGCTTTAAGGATATCAGTCATATCAGTTATAATTATATCACGTTGTACAATATGGAAATCTACATGGAAATTTACAGTAAAACATGAACAATAATGCACAATTTGTGAAAATGTATTATAATTGTTCAGAATATGTGTTGAGTAAGAATGGGGGGTGAGTTTTACGAAATTCTTCGTGGCCGTTGTCGTTAGTTATTTGATCGGGTCTATCCCTTGGAGTTATTTATTTGCAAAGCTTTTCTCAGGAAAGGATTTAAGGAAAGTAGGCACCAAGAATGTTGGTGCGACAAATGCATGGTATGAAGCAGGACCAATAGCCGGTGTTTTGGGATTTTCTGGTGATTCAACAAAATCGCTTTTTGCTGTGCTCTTTGCCTATGCATTGGGAATAAGTAAGACTTGGTGGCCACTCTTTGCCTTAATAGCGATAATAGGCCATTCTTGGCCAATTTGGCTTGGTGGTAAGGGAGGTATAGGCCTTGCTGCAGCGATAGGAGCGTTTGTAGCTATATTTCCACTTGAGTCTGCTGCGTTTGGGATACTTGGTGGTACTTTGTGGCTCACTTTGGATAAGGGATTGACATTTGCAATATTTTCTGCAATATGGCCATTCGTAATTTTAATTGGTTATTTTAGAGGTACGATCGATTTGGTAGGTGCTATTCTAACTGTTGTGCTGGCTGTATGGTTGATTGTTAGAGGATGGGATAATTTGAAGAGTTCGTACAGCCATGCAAGGGAACCTCTGAGAAGCACTTTTGTTAGGAGAAAGTTGCTACGTTACACGGGATTGTTATTTCCGGTCCTTGCTTATCCACTTTGGGGGCCTGTGGTATTTAGGTACATCGTTATGGTATCAGGTATTATCGCATTGGTACTTGAGATAATGAGAAGGTTTTGGAAGGGCTTGAACGATGTGTTGCGAAAGGCATTTAGGCCTGTTGGAAAGAGTGAGGAAGCATTCAAGTTTTCTGGAACGAGTTATTTTCTCATCGGTTGTGCAATTGCAAGTTTGTTTCCAGTGCCATATTCTTTGATCGCAATTTTGATGTTAACTTTGGGTGATTCGTGGGCTGCGATGGTTGGTAAGAGATGGGGAAAGCATATGTGGCTGAGCGGTAAGTCGGTGGAAGGAAGTCTTGCTTGTTTGTTCATTTGTCTTGCATCAGGTGCTGTTTATATGAATTTGATCTCTATGCCTATTAGTTATTTCGCATTGGTAGTTGGCGCTTTAGCCGCGACTATCATTGAAGGGCTTGGAAATTGGATAAACGATAATCTGACAATAGCACCAACTTCTGCATTTTTTATGTGGCTGATTTCTCTGTAATTTCTATAGTTCATCTTCAATCAGCGAGGAGACTCCAACTTCTGCAAGTTGGAGAGGAATCGCCAACCCTTCTTTCTTATTAGATACTATCAAAACAAAGAAATATGTGATATAATTATACCAACAAATACCTTTGGCGCACACTTGTGCGGATAAGTAAACTGATGAGCCTGTTGGCTCTACAGTGTAGAGGTTGTTTAGACCAGCCTGAGAGAATAAGGGTCGTTTGACCAAACTTCTCTCAAAATCTCCCACCTCTATAGGTGGCGGGATGGTTTAACCTTGTAATTCTCCATGATATCGCCTCCTAAGCTTCTAATAGTAATTTATTAGTGATATTATTCACAATATCCGATATTATCATACCATGACTAATCTACTTTGTCAAGACTAATTATATTATCTAATATTATAAACAGGCAATATCATGTGCAGGAAATAAAATTTGCCATGAAGATTTCTAACACGAAAAAACATGGCAATACGTTGATAAGGAAGGCATATTCGGTAACTAAAGATCAGTGATTATCAAGATGTGTAATAACAAATCCCTTGATAACACTAGACATAGTGGATATTATCTTATAAGTCTCTTCGATTAGTTTGTCCAACTTCCCTTGTCGAGCCAATTTTGCAAAATCTTCCATAGATATTTCAGAACCGTATATGGCATCACCAAATGAGCTTTTAATCATATCATGTACTTTGAAGAATTCGCTGTAAGAATACGTGTACGCCTCTTTGATAAGTTGTTCATAAGAAGAAAAATAGATAGGTTTCGCATTTGATATTACATCTTCTAATCTATCCTCATCGTACAATATCAAATAGATCATCATATTATCGTAAGTAGTGTGTGCATTTCTCAAGAGTATTCTGATGTTTTTATCAAAAGGGTACCGCACTAACTCCCAAACAGTACCAGGTCTTGTATGGTATGGTTGCATCAAATCTTCTAAGTAATGAAGTGCATATCCAAGATACCTCAATCCCCAATACTCGTTACCATCCTTCAAAAGTTCCGATGACTTTTTTGCAAAATAAAGAAACGATTGATCTCCTTCAAATACTTCGATAGGCCTTACCTTTATTTTACTATGCCTGAAAGCCGGTATGCCTTCGACAAAAGTGTCCTGAATAAAAGATATCCCCCTAGTATTATCTATTCCTATATCCGGAAATGAACTGTACAATGACATAATTTGCCAAGCAGGTAGTGTTCCATCTATAGGTGAATTGTTCAAAAAGCTATAGTTGTATATTAGTTCTGGCTCTATCAATGGCGTATTATTCAGTCCAGTTATATCTTCAATAATATATTTTCCCAGTTTATCTTCTAAATTGTAAACTCTGCCTTCTTCAAAATCTCTTGAACGTATTTCAACGAGAAAATCCGAATTAACTTCTAAGTGGCTCAGAAGTAGAAATGTATAAATTGAGTGACCTGACCAAGAAAACATTATCGATGAAAAAAGAATAATTAAAGCAGCAGAAACTCTTGATCTAATAATAATCATCACCTTTCAAAGATACTAATCATGGAAATAGTAAATACATAGAACCTGATGATAATTAGACCAAGAATTCCGACGATAGTTCAATGAATGTTTGATCACTATAACAAAAAAGTCTACCTAATAGGTAGACCGATCTTCCAAAATACTGTATTGATTTCATGACTTAGACTTATTATGATCAATTACAATACCAAGGATAGTACCGCCAGAATTAATAATTTGTTGGTTTACACGAACAAGGTCAAGTTTTAAACTCTCATTAGGTCTTACAACTAAGATAAATCCATCAACAATTTTAGTTAGTAACAATGTTTCCAAACCACCATTTATTGGAGCAGTATCAACAATAACTCTATCGTACTTGTTGACCAAAGATTTCAAAACTTCTGGCATTTTTTGGTTATTCAAAACAAGCATAGGATTACCTGTTTTCGAACCTGCAGTTATAATATCCAAATTCTCTGATAGATTCCTAATGGCAGTCTCAGGATCTTCATTTTTTAGAATAACATCTGATATTCCAAAATCCTTTTGCACACTGGAATTTGATAGTTTGTGAACAGAAGGATTCCTCAAATTCAAATCTACAATCAAAGTTTTGAATCCAGAGACTGAATAGGCCCTGGCAAGATTGTATGCAACAAATGTCTTACCTTCTCCTTCTTTTGTACTTGATACCGCTATCAATTTTAGCAATTTTTCGCTGTTTAAATTCAGATTGGTTGAGAGCGCAATAAAATTTTCAGGAATATCTTTTGAAGCATCTTCATTACCTTTCACTTCTCCAAGTATATTTGCGCTGTTAATCAATTTGGCTATATCCTCCCTACTGCGTATCTTCTTATCAGTTACTTCGTTCACAAATGCGGCGAGCATTCCAAGAAGAATACCTAGGACACCACCGATTGCCAAAGTTGATTTCTTATTTGGTTTAGCTGGTCTAAGTGGTTTTTCGGCTAATTCAAATATCTTTGCTTTTGAAGAAACTGAGGATTCGTTAAGCGATATTTCACCTAATTTCTGGAGTAAAGCAATGTATATAGCTTCTTGAACTTTTCTATTCCTTTCCAAGCTGATCAGTTCTTGCTCAATAGTTGGAAGGCTCTTAAGTACGTCCTCGTATTTTTTGCGAATTATTTCCAAAGAACTGAGGGTTGCCTGTATTATTTGATATCGTGATTCGTTATCTGCCTTTTTCATATATAGCTCAGTATAAACTGGATCAAGGCCCATAGTCTTAGAAGATATTACTTTTTCAACTTCATTGCTCAAAAGCGATTGAGCCTCAGATAACTGCTTTCTAACATTTTGAACTTGGGTGCTATTTTCTGAATAAGTTTCCAATAAAGCAGATAACTGGATATTGAGATCAGTAATTCTTCCTCTTAGTGAAGATATTATTGGGTTGGAACTTATATTTTCAGAAGAAACAATATCTTTTTGAAGGACTTTAAGTTGCTCATCTAAACTCTTTAAAGAGAGTTTTACTTCATCCAACTCCAGTTGAAGGTTTGTATACTGAGTATCATAATCAGAAAATCTTTCAAGTAATAAATTTGCTTGTTCGCTTACCGAAAAAATGTTGTTCTTTTCTTTGAAATTTTTTATTTTTGTATCCAGGTCATCAAGATTCTTTTGCACTACTGGCAATTGCTTTTCTAGTGTTTCTCTACTAGAACTATATCCTTGCTTTTCGATCTCAGCACTGAGCTCTATATAAGAACTTGCTATTTCATTTGCAATTTTGGCACTTAATTCAGGATCCTCATCTTCTACTACTATATCTATTATATTAGAATTCTCTACCGGTTCAACTTTAACTGAATCTTGAATAGAAGTTATTAGATCTTCTTTGTTTATTGATTTTCCATATCTTTTTTGAAAAACATCCATTAAATTGAGCTTATCAATAACCCGTCCAATGTTTGTCCGGCTCTTCATTATCTCTATTTCTGTTGTAATATCAGCATTTGACCCCCCCATACCGGATATTCCTAACAACAAAGATTGGCTCAGGCTTATACCTGAAGACTGCGATGTAGAGATCTTTAGTTTTGCTGTGGCACTGTAAATAGGCTTTGCGATAAATATATATACAATCGTTATTACCACAGTTAAAACGAACACAATGAGAAATATATTAATTCTTCTCTTAAAGATAGTGAATATATCTTTTAACGTTAGTTCTTGGGATTCTTTACTTGTACTCATAGATTCTATCCTCCTAAAAGAAGTTTTTTGTTTCCTTTAAATTATACGATAAGTCGTTTGACATTTCAATATACTTTGATATTTCAATTCTCTTGATAGGAAGAGAATTTCATAGATGTTATCAAGCATTCCATCTTGGGCTAGATACATGAGAATTTTTGAAAAACGATGTCAATGTTCTAGAAATTACGTATACTATTATAGAATGATTATTTTTTCCTGATTTATAAGTATTACTTGACTTGACGTGTCAAATTTTAGTATAATATGTAAACTTCTTAAAAAGGGGGGTACTGAGTATGAAAAAGTGTTTAGTTGTATTATTCATGCTATTCGTGGCTTTAGGCTTTTCAGCATCGGACTATATTGTTGTCGGAACTACCGATAAAATTAGAACTCTTGACCCAGCAAACTGTTATGACTATTTTTCGAGTAACATTCTTTTCAATGTCCTTGCAGGCCCAGTTGATTACAAACTTGGAACTGCTGAAATAGTTCCATGGTTATTTGAAAAGTGGACAGTCTCAAAAGACGGTTTAGTCTACACATTTACGATCAAGAAAGGCGTCACATTTGAAGATGGAACACCTATCGATGCAAGCGTTTTCAAATGGTCTTGGGAAAGGGTCATGAACCTCGGTGGAGATCCAGCGTTTCTACTTGGTGATGTAGTGGATAAAATAGAAGTAGTAAATGCACAGACTTTGAAAGTAACATTGAAGTACAAATTCTCCGCATTTGTGTCCGTGCTTGGTTACACCGTTGCATTCCCAATGAATCCAAAGACTACGCCAGCTGATAAGTTTATCAATGGCGCACCATCAGCATCTGGCCCATACAAAGTGACAGAGTGGCAAAGAGATGTCAGAATAGTACTCGAAGCAAATCCAAAATACTTTGGTACGAAACCGAAGACTCCGAAGATCATCATCCAGTTCTTTGAAAACTCTACACAACTTAGGATGGCCCTTGAATCTGGACAAATAGATGTCGCATACAGACATATGGATCCAAACGATATACTCGATTTGCAAAAGAATCAATCGGAGCTTGGCCTAAAAGTTTATCTTGGTACCAGCCCACAGATTCGATTTTTGGTTCTCAATGTAAAACAGAAACCATTCGATAATCCAGCAATCCGCCAAGCACTCTCTTACGCAGTTGACAGAGATACGATTGTCAAGACAGTTTTCTCAGAATTAGCATCGCCATTGTATACATTAGTTCCAATTGGATGGTGGAGCCATGTTGACGTAATGCCAAAATACAATCCAAAACAAGCTACTCAAATGCTTCAAAAACTGGGTTATTCGTCAAGTAAGCCATTGACAATAGACCTATGGTACACACCTTCTCATTATGGTTCAACAGAAGCTGATGTTGCACAACTATTGAAACGTTCATTTGAGGCAACTGGCGTGATCAAGGTGAACATAAAGTACGCAGAATGGTCAACATACGTTGAGTACTTCCTCAATGGAACGATGGGACTCTTCTTGCTCGGATGGTATCCAGATTACATGGATCCAGATGATTATCTATGGCCATTCTTAAGTAAGAGTGGTGCAGCATCTATGGGTAGTTTCTATGAAAGTGCAGAAGTTGAAGACCTCATGATAAAAGGTCGTGCTGCAACAACGCTCCAAGAAAGGACAGCTTTGTATCAAAGAGTTCAGCAACTATTTGCAAAAGATGTACCTTATATACCACTGTGGCAAGGCTTCGCAGATTGTGAGGCAAGGTCTAACATCTCTGGTATAGTACTTGAACCATCCCAGATTTTCAGATACTACATCCTTGAGAAGAAATAATACTCAACTTTAGCATGAAAAAGCCCGCTTCATGCGGGCTTTTTCAAACTTAAATTTAGAATGTAA
>Ga0209409_1002556_pt1 | contig 13280 bp, 10 predicted proteins | sample AD_JPNMR1_MetaG_FD_184424 | JGI IMG/M metagenome (GOLD analysis project Ga0209409, IMG submission 184424) | Active sludge microbial communities of municipal wastewater-treating anaerobic digesters from Japan - AD_JPNMR1_MetaG (SPAdes) (version 2) | ecosystem: Engineered > Bioreactor > Anaerobic...
TTTGCCGACCACTGCGATGCGTACCTTTTCAGTAGCAGTATGAAGAATATTTACAATATTGTTCCACCTTTCAAGCGAAGGATGTGGATGGGCGGGTAGCTTCAAATGTTCAAGAAGGATTTTATCAAGATTCTGGCGGTGAAAAGTCAGGGGAATTTCATAGATGTACGGCGTATCAATGGCTTCAATCACTGCCTGTTTTTTTACATTGCAGAACAGCGCAATTTTTTCTTTCATATCCTGAGAAATGGGTTTTTCTGTCCTGCAGAGAAGTATCTGTGGCTGAATACCGATTTCTCTGAGATTTGCCACAGAGTGTTGTGTTGGTTTTGTCTTCAGTTCGCCTGCTGCACGAATAAAAGGTACAAGGGTCAAATGAACAAACACAGTATTTTCTACATTATGCTCAAAACGAAGCTGTCTGATTGCTTCAAGAAAGGGCAAACTTTCTATATCTCCAACAGTACCACCAATTTCACATATCAGAATATCAACCTTTTTCGTCAATAGCATAATGCGGTTTTTGATTTCATCAGTGATATGTGGAACAACCTGAATTGTTTTTCCAAGATATTTTCCTTCTCTTTCTTTTTGAATCACAGAGTAGTAAATCTGACCGCTTGTCACGTTGTTCAATCTTGAAATTTTTGCGTTTGTAAATCGTTCATAATGCCCAAGATCAAGGTCTGTTTCTGCTCCATCCGGAGTGACATATACTTCGCCATGCTGGAATGGGCTCATGGTGCCAGGGTCAACATTGATGTATGGATCAAGCTTCATCAATGAAATTTTATAGCCATGGCTTTCCATAAGCGCACCAATGGATGCGCTGGCAATTCCTTTGCCAAGAGATGATACGACACCGCCTGTGATAAATATCAATTTAGCCATGACCCGCAACCTTCAATCTTTTCAAATCCTCAGTAGTATCAATGGAGATTGAATCCTTTGAGATGATGACGACCTTAATTTTGTATCCGTTTTCAAGAATTCTCAACTGTTCAAGCTGCTCAAATTTTTCAAGATTACCTTCTGACAATTTTTTGAATTTCAGGACAAAATTTTTTCTGAATGCATAAACTCCGATATGTTTAAAAAACTCTACCTTTCCAAAAAATGGGATGTCTTTGTTAAAATAAGAACGTGGAAATGGAATAAGACTGCCTGAAAAAAACAGAGCAAATCCCTTTTTATCCATAACAACCTTGGTAATATGGGGATTATAAAGATCCTGTTCGGTTCTTATTCTTGTTACAGGCGTTGAACATACAATTGTCTTATCTTTCAAAATTTCTTCCACAGGTTTGTCAATGGCTTCGTCAGGAACAAGTGGTTCGTCTGCCTGGATATTGACAAAAATCCTTCCTGGTATTTTTTCAGCAACTTCTGCCACCCTCTCGCTGCCACAGGTGCAATGAGAAGAAGTAAAAATTACCTCTGCTCCGAAACTGCTGGCGTGTTTTGCTATAATGTCGCTATCTGTTGCTATGACCACTTTTTCAAGGGTTGCTGCCTTTTTTGCGTGCTGATACACGCTTTCAAGGATTGTGATATTTCCCATTTTCTGAAGAACCTTTCCAGGTAGTCGTTCAGATTGATATCTTGCCGGAATTACTCCAATCACACCTTTCATTCGATTGTCTCAATTGAAGAAGAATGATAAACATCAAAAATTGTTCTCAGTTCATCTGGAGAAACATTTGCAGTACCCAGTTTTTGAACCACTACTCCTGCGGCGAGATTGGCAAACATGGCGGCTTTCACGATATCAAAACCGCAGGCAAGAGCAAGCGTCAGCACAGCGATAACAGTATCCCCTGCGCCAGTAACATCAAAAACTTCCTTGCTAATTGCAGGAAGGTGTATAACCTTTGAACCAGTAAAAACTGTCATTCCATCCTTGCCTCTTGTAATAACAAGTGTATGTGATTGCAAGCTTTTCATGATTCTGTTGCCAAGATTTACTATTTCCTGCTCTGTTGACGGCTCTGGCAGGTGCATTCCAGCGCTTGCTTCCATAAGGTTCGGTGTCAGGCAATCAACATTCCTGTAATAGGAAAAATGATTAACCTTCGGATCAACTGTGATAATTTTTTTATAACGGCGGCACAGGTTCACCAGAACCGTAATGAGAGAGGGAACAATAACTCCTTTTCCATAGTCAGAAATAATCACAGCGTCAAAATTTTCAATTTCTTTCTCAAAAAAATGCTGCATTTTTTCTATTTCATTCTGTGTCAATTTTTCAATCTGTTCGTTGTCCACCCGTATCATTTGCTGCGAGCCCGCGATAATTCGTGTTTTGATGCTTGTTGGAAAGTTTTTTCTGGGAAGCAAAAAGGTTCCAACATTATTTGTTTCAAGAATGTCTTTCAGCATAGCGCCATTGGAATCGTCTCCGATAACACCACAAATGGTAACATGTCCTTTGAGCCCTGCAATATTCAAGCACACATTTCCTGCACCGCCGCAACGATACATTTGTTTTTTTACTTCAACGACCGGTACAGGCGCTTCTGGAGAAATTCTTCTTACCTGACCTGTTACAAAATGGTCAAGTATTAAATCTCCGACAACAAGAATCCTGACCTTTGGAATTTCTTTCAGAAATTTTTCAAGATGTTGGGTTTTAATTATCGCCATTTATATCAAATCCAGAAAACCACGTTTCCATGTTTTTTTGCAATAAAATCAATGAACACCCAGATTCCCGCGCATGTGTAGTATCCGAGCGGTAGCCCCAGGAAAAAGTATTTGCTCTTTTCGTATGCCTGCGCTCCACCATACTTGAGAATAATTTTTTTAATCAGCCATGCAATAAATATGGAAAACCATAACCAGTCCATCAACCATACAGGGCCAATCACAAAGCCAATTGGATGAAGTGGCCACCACAGAAATTGCTGGCGCATAAACATAATAGCAGACATCACTGCCAGTCCTATCCCGCGACACAGCCATCCGATTTTGTTTGAATCAGTAGGGTTTTTTATCAGGTCCGCAATGTAGTCAAATGGTGCCTGTGGACCACCTCTGAAAAACCAGCTGTTCAGGTTGATTCCGCCATACTTGTACGAAATTTTGAGTATAAAAAACAATGTAGCAATGAGATTGACCAGAATCGCTGCCATGATTGCCCAGAAGAAATATCTTTTTCCTCTACTGAACTTATCCATAATTTTTAATGACATGCTGCTGGCTGCCATTGGAAATGTTCTTAAATCAGCACTGTACACATATGTCAACCCCAGAGCCACAAGTGCTGTGACAGGCATATGCTTGCTTCCCCACATGGAAATCACGACGGATGACGATATGATTGTTGCAACAAGTGTTGGAACACCTGCCTCACACACGATTCTTGTCAAAACAAGGAAAATGATCAGCGCAAACAGATAAAAGACAAGACCCATCGTAATACTGAGTCCTGAATACTTCAGCCAGCCCAGCACAACGATTGAACCGATAATAAATCCCCAGAAAGCAGTTTTGTAAGAAAGGATTTCACCAGAATCATCGATATTGGCTTTTCCAATTGCAGAGCGCCATATGTCTCTAAAATGGCTGCGGGCAATATACAAACTGTATATTACCATCGCCATCATTGCGCCGGTTCCAAGATGGGCAAATATAGCATATCCAGAGCATCCATAAATTCCTATGTTTTCTGTGCTTGAGATACCTGTGATATTGAAAACGCCCTTGATAACCTGAAAAATCAAACTGAAAAACCATAAGGAAAAACTCACCTCAAGGTTCGCTAAATACACAAAACCAATGACTGGAAAACTTACCCTGAATACGATGTTTTGAGTTCCTCTGAATGTAGTAATAAATTGCTGAAGTTTTGGTGCAGGTATCATATTATTGTACGCATGCAGTGCCACCATGGTTCCTACAATGAATGCAATGCCAAAACCGAGCCACATCAGGGAATTTTTGAAAAAGCCAGGCAGGTATGACCTTTTACCCTGTGGAACAGGTTGTTCCTTCACCATTTCTGTGGGAAGTATTGTCAGTGGATATACCAGTTTCTCCCTGTCCATCCACTGTTTTCGTATCATCACGGCGATGCATATCGTGCAGAAATAGAAAACAAGTAAAAAAGGTATCCATAATGAAAGAGGTTTAATCCAGGCACCCCATGGAATAGACATTCCTTTTGGAAGACCTTCAAAAAAATATGTGACTGCGTCAGGATCTGTTACTATCAAACTTTTTCGCAAATGTGGAACAATGAGATTGTGCCATTCATTCTGGGGATTTGCATAGTATGATGGAGCAGAAATCAGTGGAAGAATCTGACTGCCAATGCCCATTTCAGTCACAGAGCAGGCGACCAGCATCATACAATACACAAGAAGTAATTCTCCTGCTCCGAAAGCGAGTTTTTGCTTTATTCTTTTGAGCAACGTATTAACAAAAAACACAAGGAAGAAAAACAGGGTAATGGCTGCCACTGGCATGTGGTCAATGGCAAGATAAGAACCGCTGTTGATATCTACTGAAACATGATCATAAAACGCAATAAATATGGAAAGTATGATACCTGTCAGGAAAGAGCGAAAAGTAAATACCCGTTCCACGTTCACTCCTTTGTGTAGTTCTGTTCAATGTAATATGCAAAACCAAGTAGTTCTGATTCCTTAAATGCAGGCGCAAGTATCTGCATACCAAAAGGAAGTTTATCAGAAGAAAAGCCAACTGGCAAATTTAATCCTGGAATACCAGCGAGGTTTGCGTTCACAGTGAAAACGTCTGACAGATACATTGCAAGTGGATTTTTGGCTTTTTCGCCAATCTTGAATGCTGTCTCTGGCGTGGTGGGAGTGATGATGAAATCTACTGACTGAAATGCCTGTTGAAAGTCCTTGATGATCAGTGAACGAACCTTCTGCGCTTTTAGATAGTATGCATCGTAGTAACCCGCAGAAAGAACAAAGGTGCCAAGTATGATGCGTTTTTTGGTTTCATTTCCAAAACCCTCTCCCCTGGAATTTGTGTACACATCGAATACTGTTTTAGCATGTTTGCTTCGATATCCAAACTTGACGCCATCAAACCTTGCGAGGTTTGTACTCGCTTCAGCAGTTCCTATGATGTAGTATGTAGGTATCCCGTAGTTGGTATGGGGTAATCTTATTCTTTCCACATTGAAGCCATCGCTGGCAAGACGCTTGATAATTCCATCAATTTTATCTTTTATCTCTTTTGAAAGTCCCTGCCCGAAATATTCATCAGGGATTCCTATGCGGATGTTCTTCTTATCAAGAGGCTTTTCAAGTTCCTTTTCATAATCAGGGACAGGGATTGTGCATGAAGTTGAATCGTGTGCATCGTGTCCGGCAATCATTCTCATGATGATACTTGCATCCCTGACATTTCTGGCAAAAGGACCTATCTGGTCAAGGGATGAACCAAATGCAACCAGCCCATACCTTGAAACCCTACCATAAGTGGGCTTTAAACCCACAACACCGCAGAAACTTGCGGGTTGCCTGATTGAGCCACCCGTATCAGAGCCAAGCGCGCCAAATGCCATATTTGCTGCAACAGATACTGCAGAACCACCGCTTGAACCACCAGGAACCCTTGTTGTGTCATACGGATTCAAAGCAGGGCCATAAGCAGAGTTTTCTGTGGATGAGCCAAATGCAAATTCATCCATATTGGTTTTACCCACAAGAATTGCGCCTGAGTTTCTGATTTTTTCAATGACATGAGCGTCAAAGGGACTCATGTAATCTTCGAGAATCCTTGAAGCGCAGGTTGTTGGCTGGTCTATTGTGCAGATATTGTCCTTGATTGCTACAGGTATGCCGTCAAGTTCCCTGAATTCACCACTGATATATCTTTGTTCACTTTGCTTTGCCTGTTCAAGACAACTATCATTGATATAGAGAAAGGCATTCAGAATTTTATTTTTATCGTGAATAATTTCTAATTGTTTTCTGACAAGTTCAACAGGCGAAATCTCTCGTTTTTTTAAGAGTTCCTTTATCTGATGTAAACTCAAACAATTAATGTCCATATCATAAAAATTCTCTCGGGTCTGAAATTTCGCCCTTTATTGCAGAGGCGGCTACTGTTGCCGGAGAGGCAAGATAGATAAACGCATTTGGATTACCCATGCGTCCCTTAAAATTTCTGTTTGCTGTTGATATGACAATTTCGCCGTCTGATGGAACTCCCTGATGTGTTCCAACACACGGACCACAACCAGGGTTTGTGACGCAACAGCCACTTTCAACAAAAATTTTGATATAACCCTTCTTCATCGCCTCAAGGTATATTTTTCTTGAACCAGGCGTTACAATTGTCCGCACATCTTTATGAACCTTTCTTCCTTCAAGAATTTTTGCAGCAATCGCTAAATCTTCCAGTCTTCCATTTGTACAGGTACCTATAAATGCCTGATTTATTGTTGTTCCCCTAAGTTCTTCCACAGGGCTCACATTGTCAACTGTATGGGGTTTCGCCACAAGTGGAACAAGTTTACTGACATCGAGTTCAACGATATTGCTGTAAATTGCATCATGATCGGCAAATACAGGATTTATCGTTTCGTTTTCACCAACAAAACCCTTCAGGAATTTTTCGGTTTTATTGTCATATTCCATCACGCAGTTTTTTCCGCCAACTTCTGTAACAAGATTTGCAATTGTAAATCTACCATCCATTGACATGTTTTTTATTGCAGGTCCTGCGATTTCTACGCTTTGATACACTGCTCCCTGCGCTGTCAGTGTTTTTACCATCAGTAGCCCCATATCCTTGGCGAACACTCCTTTTTTTAATTTTCCGTGATATACAAGTTTTGTGGAATAAGGAACCCTGAACCATTGTTTTCCTGTTAGCATCGCGATAGCAAGGTCAGTGGAACCCACTCCACAGGACACAAGATTTAATGCACCATAGGTCGGGGTATGACTGTCAGCGCCAAGAACCAGTTGTCCTGGCCTTAAAAATCCTTTTTCAGGCATCAGAACATGGCATACGCCCTCTCCTATTTCCATCTTTTTTATGCCATATTTCTGGATGAAATCTCTCATCAGTTTGTGGAGAGAAGAAACCCCCATATTTGGACTTGGTGCGCTGTGGTCAAAAACAAAACAAACCCGTTCAGGATCGAAAATTTTATTTCCTTCAAGTTCTTCAAATGCTTTGATCACGAGTGGTGCTGTTCCATCCTGCGCCATCAGGAAATCAACCTTTGCAAGGCATATTTCGCCTGCAAAAACCTGTTTCCCTGCATGAGATGAAAGAATTTTTTCTGCTATTGTTTGTCCCATTTTTCAGATTATGGTGTTACAGTCATTAAAAGACGCGCTTCTTCTGGATGTCTTGCAACAAAAAGTAATTCATCGTCAGTCAATGGTTTCTGTGTATGGACATTTGCGTATCTGGCAAGTTCAAGAATTTTTCTTGCATCTTCTTCATCCTTGAATTCAACCTCAAGTTTGCCGTAAATGTTTCTCAGTCCTTTGATGCCGCTATATTCACCAAGAATAATCATTCGTCCGGTTTCAATAATTTCAGGTTCACCCCTCCCGAGTTCTTCAAAATCGTACAATTCATAATTCCTTTTGTCTTTTAGAGCGCCATCAACATGTATTCCTGACGAATGGGCAAAAGCATTGGCTCCAACGCCCACCTGGTTAATCGGAATGGGAACCTTAAAAGCATAAGAAGCATAATGTGCAATTTTCCATGACATTGCAAGATTGATTCTTTCATCCATCTGATACTTACCTGCCATTCCAGCGCCATATTTGCATGCAAGTAACACCGAAATCAGGTCTGCATTTCCTGCTCTTTCTCCCATACCGTTGATTGTGGTGTTAATGTATGCGTCAACTCCTGCGTCTATGGCTGCTTTTGCTCCTGCGATGGAACATGCCACAGCCATTCCAAGGTCGTTGTGGCAATGTAATTCAATGGGCATCTTTGTTTTTGAAGTTAACTGGTAAATACGTTCATAGATTGTAAAGGGTGTATCATATCCGAGTGTGTCGCAATATCTGATTCTTGAAGCACCGTGTTCCTTCGCAGCAAGGGTAAACTCAATAAGTTTGTTCATGTCTGTTCTTGAAGCATCTTCAGCATTCACTCCAATTGATTTCGCCCCGTGTGCTTTTGCTTCATCAACAGCAGAAGTCATATCCTTGATAACCCCTGAAAAATCTCTTTTTCCCTGAAATTTGCCCAGTATCATTTGCTGGGATGTTGAAATTGAAAGATTAAGATGTTCAAGTCCTGGAACATTTTTGAACGCTTCAGCAACATCGTCCACAATGGCTCTCATCCAGCCAGAAATTTTTATCGGAGTAAGAACACCTTTTTTTACCAGCGCGATATTTGCATTGAGATAATTGATTTCGTGTTTTGTGACAGGAAACCCTGCCTCGCTCTGAAATATACCCATCTGATTCAGGTACATATTAATAATTGTCTTTTCAAGTTTTGCCAGGCCAAGCCGTGCTGTCTGCACTCCATCCCTGTTTGTTACATCGATAATGTAAATTTTTGGCATAAAACCTCCTATTTTATGTCAAGCACTACTGGTATCTGCGCCTGGTGCGGATGCTGCGAACCACGATAAACCTTGAGTTTTTTCAGCAGTTGCCTTCCAAGGCGGTTGTGAGGCAACATTCCTTTAACGGCATGTTCTATTACTGTTTCAGGGCTTTTCTGCATCAGTGACATAAAGGTTTCTTTTTTTAATCCACCAAGATACCCTGAGTGTCTGTAATATACCTTTTCAAACATTTTTTTCCCGGTCAATTTCACCTTTTCAGCATTGATGACAACCACATAGTCCCCTGTATCCTGATATGGGACCCAGCAACTTTTATGCTTGCCAAGCAAAATTGTGGCTATGTTTGATGCGAGCCGTCCAAGGGTTTTCCCGTTTGCATCCACAAGATAAAACTTTTTTTCAATCTTTGTTTCTCCATCTGGAACAGGTGTCTTATGAGTTTTCATGTTTCCTCCGTTTCACTCCTGAAGTTTGGATAAAATAGTTTGAAAAATGAACCAGACCAGGATGTTATTTTGCCAAGATTATACACATTTCAGGTCTTTCTGTCAAAAAACTGTTTCCAGCGGTAATTTCACTTGATTGAAAATAACAGCAGAAACAGCAGAACCTGCTTTTGACACCGGAAAAAGAAAATGTTTTTATACATATGGAAAACATCCGGATGTGGATAATGAGAATGCTGAGTAAATTAGCAACTGTATTAACAGGAATTTCTATTGCGCTTGCGGAATTGCCTGTAAATCAATTGTGGGCGCAGCAAAATAAGACAGATGCAATTCCCTGGGGAGCAATGTATGTGCCAGTTGATGTTATGAAATCTTATGGCATGACAGGAACCTTTGGCTATTATCGTGGAACAGCCGGAGCAAGAAAATTGCTCGTTGATCTGGAAACAGCCCGGCGTTTCAAAATCAGGATGATTGTGACAATGGGAGATGTGAAACCTTCAGTTTACGCCGACAGCCAGGGAAGGATCAATATGGAGATAGTAAAAATGGAATTAGCACCATTTGTCGCGATTGCTGAACAATTGAAACCCTTCATTGAGGATGGTACAATCTGGGGCATTCGTTTTATGGACGAACCACATGACCCATCTGGATTGCCGCGTGGCACAGTCATAAATGCGCAGGACCTGGGAAATGTCATGGCATATCTGAAAAAGGTATTTGGAAAGGTTCGTGTCGGGTCTACTGCACCTGCTTCCTACATGGTTAATGTGCCAGACGCTGATTGGTGTTTTGGTCAGTACTGCCACAGCACAATGGGTCGTCATGGGATCAAACCTGTTGCGTACATTGAACAGGATGCATCTTTGGCAAAAACAAAAGGAATGTGTTATGTTGCAAGTTTAAATGCCTCCACAAATCCTGTTGACAATAAAACATTATTTGAGGTTTACCTTGCTTTTGCTGGTCTACCAGATGTTGACTTTCTGACATCCTGGCAATGGCCCAGGGGAAAATATCACGGTTCTTTTGAACAGAGAATATCCGACCCATCTGTGAAGACCCTTGTGGAAGAAATCCCGCGAAAGTGTGAAAGAAACAGGTGAATCAGTAAATAACAAACAGGAGTAAGAAGAATGCAAACAGGGAAAAATATTTATATTCCTGATTTTAGAAGACCCATAAGAATACCTGGCAGAGTTAAAATTACTCATGCCAGTCCATCGTTTATTTTTGCAGGACAGAAAACAACATTAAGATTACGATTTTTTATATCAAAGGATATCAGTCCCTGTTTATCAGTGAAACTTCAGATATCTGGTGGAAGAAACAACAAAGGGGATTTTGCAAACATTCAGATTACAAGTGAGAAACAGGACGGATTTGTCTGCGTCAGATTGAAAAAGAAAAATTTAAAGATTTCAGAATGTTCAGGTTATCTTGGAACTTTTATCATACATATTCCTGATACTGGCATAAAAAAAGGAGAATATTTGGACGTTTTTCTGCGAAATGTTCGTTGTCAGAAGGCAAGCATTTTGAATAAGTTTTTTATTCTATATCAGGACGAGCTGGCATCTGCTGCTGGTCCCCACAGGGCTGAAAGTGTCTGGAACCAGGAAAATCAAAAGAAAATTATTTCTGCCTGCCTGGTGCATATGCCTGGTGGAGACATTCATCACATGAAAATTCATGCTCCTTCAAATGTTTTGCCAGATGAAAATTTTGCTATTCTCATCAGGCCTGAGGATAAATTTCATAATCTATCTTCAAAAAAAATTCCGGATAAAAAAATACAGGTATTTTGTGGTAATGAAAAATTAAATGGTTCAATCACACAGGTAAAAAACTCAACCTGCCTTCAGTTTAAAACTGCACTTTCAGAGCCAGGTGTTTATAGATTGGAGGTAAGATACGGAAGAGGAAAATTTACTAGTAATCCCATTATATGCAGTGAAAACGAAAAATATAAACTTTACTGGGGAATGATACACGGGCACACTGAAATGTCTGATGGCGCTGGAACAATTGACCAATATTTTCACCAATTGAAAAATGAAGCGCGGCTTGACTTTGGTGCTCCAGGTGACCATGACCACACATGGGAAACCACAGAGAAAATGTGGGAAAAAACATGCAGGGTAGTAAAAAAATGGCATAAACCTGGAACATTCATTACGTTCTTAGGATATGAGTGGGCAAAGTGGAGAAGGAATGGAGATGGTGATAGAAATGTTTATTATTTTTATGATGATAGACCAATGTACCGGTCTGATGATGGCCATTTTCCCTCTCCGCCAGATCTTTTCAAAGCCCTGAAAAAAGAAAAAACCATTATAATACCACATCATACTGCACACGGTGGAAATTTCTGCGACTGGAAAGATCATGACATAAAAAAGGAACGGCTTGTTGAAATATATCAGATGAGGGGTAGTTACGAGTGTTCTGAAAAGATGGGCAATCCCATTTGTGAATGTAAAAGTAACTGGGAAGTGTTTGAAAAGGGATATGTGATCAATGCACTGCTTTCAGGCTGGAAGATAGGATTTACTGGTGGTGGTGATGACCACAGCGGGCATGCAGGAACTGATTTTCCACAGGGACCCTGCGATTATAAAGATGGACTAACAGGAGTTTTTGCAACACAACTTTCAAGGGAAGGAATATGGGAAGCATTGTGGAATAGAAGAACGATTGCCACCACTGGCGCAAGAATGTACCTGTTTTACACAATAAATGGTAGTCCTCTGGGCAGGGAAATCAGTGTGCAGAAAGCAGGCACAAGAAAATTTCATATTATATTTCAGGGCACTGACATTCTTGAAAAAATTGAAATAATCAGGAACAACGATGTTGTGGCAACAATAAAAGAAGAAAAAATGGACCTGGATTTGTACTGGCAGGACAGTACACCAGTAAATAAAATCCTGCTACCACCGACCGGATATTCAAAACAGCCATTTGCTTTTTATTACATCAGGGCTATTTTAAAAAATAAAGAAGTCGCCTGGGCAAGTCCTGTCTGGATTATTGGAAAATAAAATACTACAGATGGATAAACCTGGAATACAATTCTTCCCTGATATTGACAGGTCTGTGTTGTTCGCCTGAGACGACTGATCCAAGGCAACTGGCAACTGTCTTTGTGCCTTCTATTTCATCGGTTTCAGGTTTGACATTGTTAGAAATACAATCAACAAAGTGTCGTATCTCTGCTGAAACATTATGATGTGCAATATTGACAGGAATTTTTGCAAAATTATAGTTTGTCTTCATCCTGAAGTATTTTTTTGAGCATAAAAGAATATGATCTGAAGTATTATCTGAAATAATGGTACCTTTTGTTCCGTAAAAGACACTTCTCATTGTGTAGGGTCTGATACATCCAATAGAACAGAATACTTTTCCCATCACATCGTTTTCAAATTTGAAGATGGCAATGGTTGCATCATCAACAGGCCAGTCAACAAGACACTTATGATTTGAATAGGCAAACACTTCAACAGGGTCTCCTGCAATCCACCTTAAAAGGTCAACTGCATGACACCCTCCACCGATGAATGGTTTTCTTCGTTGATCCTTCCTCCATTTTCCCGCGCCTTCAGCAACACTGTAATCGTGGGCATATTCACTTTCAACAAAAAATAGTTCACCTATCTCGCCGGAATCAATGATTTCCTTTGTAAGAACAAAACCCGGTGCAAATCGACATACCTGCCCGATCATGAATTTTTTACCGGATTGTTTGACTGCCTTGATGATTTCAATGCAATCTTCAAGATTTAATGCAAGTGGTTTTTCGCATAAAACATGCTTTCCTGCTAAAAGTGCAGAGCAACAATGTTCTTTGTGAAAATAATCAGGGCTTGCAACAGAAATAAGGTCAATGCTTTTTTCTGCTACAAGTTTGTGATAATCAGTTGTGGCAAGTGGTATATTGAATTCTTTTTGTACACCTGTTAATAGAGATTGGTCAATATCGCATATCCCGGCAACTTCAACATTGTTCTGAAGATAACCAACAAGATGCGCTTTTCCCATCCTCAATCCAATAATTCCTGCTTTCATGTTTCACCTCACCTCATTGAAGGGATACCCGGCATCGAGAAATAACACCTTTGTATTTTCAAATTTCTCCTTCAATTTTTTTGCGAGGTTTTCAACACCAGGATTTTCACTCAATACGTGACTTGTTTCAATCGCGACCATATCATTTTCAACGCAACATCTGATGGCATAATCCACTGCTTCACCAAATACAACCGCTTCAGCACCAAGGCGTGCGG
>Ga0209409_1002567_pt1 | contig 13246 bp, 11 predicted proteins | sample AD_JPNMR1_MetaG_FD_184424 | JGI IMG/M metagenome (GOLD analysis project Ga0209409, IMG submission 184424) | Active sludge microbial communities of municipal wastewater-treating anaerobic digesters from Japan - AD_JPNMR1_MetaG (SPAdes) (version 2) | ecosystem: Engineered > Bioreactor > Anaerobic...
CTGTTTGAAAAGAAAAGTCACGAAGCAGAAGAACAATTAAAAAGATATAGAATCAAACGAAATGTAAAAGGACAAATACATAAATTTGGATTAATCTTTGTCGGTCCTGAATGTAAAAAGATAATTAAAATTTGAAATAAATAAAGAACCATTATTTTGTAAAAAAGAATTATAAACTAATTTCACAAATTAAAATATATAAAAAGTTTAAATAAATACACTAAATATTATAATTCACAGTATAAAAAAATCTTGAAATTATAGAAAATAAAAATTATAATATATAAAAAAATAAAATAAAGGAGTAAAAAATGAAAATAACATTTGTAAATATTTCAGTTAAAAAAGAATACTTAAAAAAATTCATTGAAGCGACAAAAGAAAATCAAAGAAATTCAATATTAGAAAAAGGAAATATTAGATTTGATTTTCTGCAATCAAAAAAAGATGAAACAAAATTTATATTAGTTGAAATATATGAAAATGAAGAAGCAGCACAAGAACATAAAAAGACAGCACATTATTTAAAATGGCGTGAAACAGTGGAAAAAATGATGGCATGTCCTCGCGAAGGAATAGATTATATTCCGATTGCTCCAACTGAAATAAATAATTTTAAATATCCAGAAAAATAGTATGAATAATAATTTTATATTTTCGAGAACACCACATATTATTTTCGGACAAAAAAAAATTAATGAATTAACAAATCAAATAAAAAAATTTGGTAAAAATATTTTATTTTTTACAGGTGCTACATCATTAAAAAAATCAGGTATTCTTGATAAACTATTAAATATATTTAATGATGAAGAAATTAATTATACACATATAACAATAAATAAAGAACCTTCGCCAGATTTAATAGATGAAATTGTAAAAGAAAACAAAAATAAAAAAATAAATGTAATCGTTAGTATAGGTGGTGGAAGTGTAATTGATGCAGGGAAAGCAGTTTCAGCAATGTTATTACAAAATGATAGTGTTTATAATTACCTTGAACAAATAGGCAATAAAAATCATAATGGCAAGAAAATTCCATTTATTGCAATTCCAACAACAGCAGGCACAGGAAGTGAAGCAACAAAAAATTCTGTATTAAGTAAAGTAGGTGAATATGGTTTTAAAAAATCAATAAGACACGATAATTTTATTCCTGATATAGCAATAATTGATGGAGAATTATTTATCAACTGTCCAAGTGAAATTGCAGCAGTATGTGGAATGGATGCATTTTCACAATTATTAGAATCATATATTTCAACAAAAAGTTTTTTCTTTACTGCTGTACTCTGTTTGCCTGCAATGAAAAATATTATTTTGAATATAGAAAAAATTTGTTCTTCTTCTGCTTCTATTGAAGAATGGGAAAAAATGGCATTAGCAGCATTAACATCAGGTATTACATTAGCAAATGCAGGTCTTTGTGTTATACATGGTTTTGCAGCAAGTATTGGCGGATTATATGAAATACCGCACGGCGTAATTTGTGGTTCTTTATTACCACCATCAGTTGAATTAATAATAAAAAAAATAATTAAAACTGATAAAAATAATTTTGCAATAAAGAAATTTATTGATATAGCCAAATTATTTAATTCACAAGAAAATAAAAGTAATGAATATTATTTAGATTCACTAATAAATAATTTGTATCAATTAACAAACAAATTAAAAATACCAGCATTAACAAAATATAATTTGAAAGCAAATGATTTTAAAAAAATAGCAGAAATAACTGAAATAAAAAATAATCCAATAAAACTTTCACAGGAAGAATTATATGAGATATTATTATTAAATTCAGAAAAAATAAATAATAATTGACAATTAATTTTTATAAATTAAAATTAAGAAAATTTTAAAAAAGGAGCAAAAAAATGAGAAGTGATTTAATGAAAAATGGTTTAGAAAAAGCGCCACATCGTTCACTATTTAAAGCAATGGGCTATACAGATGAAGAAATAAAAAGGCCAATAATAGGCGTAGTAAATTCAGCAAATGAAATAATTCCCGGACATATACATTTAGATAAAATAACAGAAGCAGTAAAAGCAGGAATAAGAATGGCAGGAGGCACACCAATTGAATTTAGAACAATTGGAGTATGCGATGGTATAGCAATGAATCATACAGGAATGAAATATTCTTTAGCAAGTAGAGAATTAATAGCAGATTCAATAGAAGTAATGGCAATAGCACAACCATTTGATGGATTAGTATTTATTCCAAATTGTGATAAAATAATACCTGGTATGTTAATGGCTGCATTAAGATTAAATATTCCATCAATATTTGTTTCAGGCGGTCCAATGATGGCAGGCAGATATAATTTTCAAGATATAGATTTAATCACAGTTTTTGAAGCAGTGGGCAAAGTAAAAGTAAAAGCAATGAAAATGGAAGAATTAAAAGAAATAGAAAATAAAGCCTGTCCAGGTTGTGGTTCATGTGCAGGTATGTTTACAGCAAATTCGATGAATTGTTTAACAGAAGCAATAGGATTAGGATTACCAGGCAACGGCACAATACCAGCAATTAACGCAGAACGAATAAGATTAGCAAAATATGCAGGAATGAAAATAATTGAATTATTAAAGAAAAATATAAAACCAAGAGATATAGCTACAATCGAAGCATTTGAAAACGCGATTGCTGTTGATATGGCAGTAGGTTGTTCAACAAATACAGTTTTACATTTACCTGCAATAGCAAATGAAGCAAAAATAAAATTAAATCTCGATTTATTTGATAAGTTAAGTAGAAAAGTGCCAAATATATGTAAATTATCACCAGCTGGTAAACATCATATTCAGGATTTATACGAAGCAGGTGGAATAATGGCAGTGATGAAAGAATTAACAAAACTAAAAATTATAAATACAAATGTATTGACAGTAACAGGCAAAAAGATAAATGAATCAATAAAAATAGCAAAGGTATTAAATAGAGAAGTAATAAAAAGCGTAGATGAGCCATATATGAAGGAAGGTGGAATAGCGATATTAAAAGGGAATTTAGCAGAAGATGGAGCAGTAGTAAAACAATCAGCAGTGGCACCAGAAATGTTAGTAAACAAAGGTAGAGCAAAAGTTTTTAATAGCGAAGAGGAAGCAACAGAAGCAATATTAAATGGGAAAATTAAAAAAGGAGACATTGTAGTAATTCGATATGAAGGTCCAAAAGGTGGACCAGGAATGCGTGAAATGTTAACACCAACATCAGTAATAGCAGGAATGGGACTTGATAAAGATGTAGCACTATTAACAGATGGAAGATTTTCAGGAGGAACACGTGGTGCAGCAATAGGTCATATTTCACCAGAAGCAGCAGAAGGCGGGCTTATAGCGTTGGTAAAAGATGGTGATGAAATATTAATAGATATACCTCAACGCAAATTAGAGTTACTGGTTTCAAAAGAAGAAATATCGAAAAGAAAAATGAATTGGAAAGCACCAGAACCAAAAATAAAAAGTGGTTATGCATATAGATATTCAAAAATGGTTACCTCAGCAGCAAGTGGAGCAATATTTAAAATAGAATAAAAATGGAAAACAAAGCAATCACAATAATAGGTGGAGTAAATACTGATATAATAATAAAAAGTGAGAAAATACCTCAACCTGGTGATACAATGATTGGCGGGGATTATATTATAACAGGTGGTGGTAAAGGTGCTAATAAAGCAATAGCAATTTCAAAATTAGGAGGACAGGTAAATTTTATTGCAAGAATAGGAAATGACCCATTTGGGAAAAAAAGAATAGAAGAATTAAAACGATATAACATATCAACAGATTATATAATAATAGATGAAGAAAATTTTTCTGGATTAGGAATAATAAATGTCGATAAAAATGGGAAAAATATGATAACAGTTTCACCAGGTTCAAATGATAAATTAAATCCATCAGATATAGAAAAATATCGAAATGTAATAGCAAATTCAAAAATACTAATAATCCAACTTGAAGTAAGATTAGATGCAATAGAAACAGCATTAAGAATAGCAAAACAGAATAATGTAATGGTGATATTAGACCCAACGCCATATCAAAGATTTGATGAAAAATTATTAAGTATGGTAGATATAATAATACCAAATCAAATAGAAGCATATAAAATTACAGGCAAACCAGCACATCATATAGAAACAGCAACAAAAGCAGGAATGATATTATTAGAAAAAGGTGTAAAATATGCAATAATAACAATGGGTTCGCTTGGTGCATTATTAGTTTCAGACCAAGAGATAAAACTAATAAGAGCATATAAAGTAGAAGTAGTCGATTCAACAGGTGCAAGTAGTGCTTTCGCTGGTGCTTTAGCTTTTTGTTTAGCAAATAATTACAATATAATACCTGCAATAGAATTTGCAAATGCAGCAGCAGCACTTACAGTAACAAAATTAGGCGCACAAACATCACTGCCAACATTTGAAGAAGTAATAAATTTTCAAAAATCAATGCCGATTGATTTTGAAGAACGAAAATTAGTAACATCAACAAAAGAAGTAAAAGAATTAATGGAATTATCACAACAAATAAGAATAGATATATTAAAAATGCTTGCAGAAGCTGGTTCTGGACATCCCGGTGGTTCATTATCTATCGTAGAAATACTTGTAGTATTATACAAAAAAATAATGGTATATAATGCTAAAAATCCAGAGTGGCAAAATCGTGATAGATTAATTTTATCAAAAGGACATGGTGCACCTGCTCTTTATGCTATTCTTGCAGAATGTGGTTTTTTCAACAAAAAAGAATTAATGACATTAAGAAAATATAATTCTATTTTACAAGGACATCCTGATATGAATAAAACACCAGGTATCGATATGTCAACAGGTTCACTTGGTCAGGGTTTATCAGTAGCAAATGGAATTGCAATAGCAGGCAAATTGACCAATAAGAGTTATAGAGTATATTGTATTTTAGGCGATGGCGAAATTGAGGAAGGTCAAATCTGGGAAGCAGCAATGACATCAATGCATTATCAATTAGACAATATCTGTGCAATACTTGATTATAATGGTTTGCAAATTGGTGGTTCTTTAACACAAGTTAAAGCACCAATAGAACCATTAGTTGATAAATGGATTTCATTTGGTTGGTATGTTATTTCTGTTGATGGTCATGATATTGCAGAACTAATAAATGCATTTGAAGAAGCAAAACAAATAAAAGGAAAACCAACAATAATAATTGCACATACAATCAAAGGCAAAGGTATTTCGTTTATGGAGAGAATAGTTGATTATCACGGTGCTATTTTAACAAGTGAAGATTGTAAAATAGCATTGGAAGAATTAGAAGAATTAAAAGCAAAAACAAATAATGTTGCTAAATAAATTTTTTTAAGGTGCAAAAAATGGATAATTATTATTTAAAAAATTTTAAAGTAGTTTTTGAAAATTATATTTCTAATGTTGATTTATTTATTGAAAATGGAAAAATATCTTTTAATCCTGCATTAAATTTATCAACATATAAACAAATCAATGGAAATAATCAATTATTTATTTTACCTGCTGGTATTGATGTTCATACTCATTTTTCTTTAAATTTAGGTGAAGGTAGAGTAAGTTGCGAAGATTTTAATACTGGCGCACAATCAGCATTAAAAGGCGGAGTAACAACGGTTTTTGATTTTGCATATCAAGAATATGAAGATGAAACATTATTTGAAGCATATAAAAGACGCAAAGAGGAAATAAATAATTCACAATTAAATATTTATTTACATTCTGGAATAATAAATCTTGATGATGATATAGAAGAACAAATTTATGAAATGGCTGATGCAGGTGTATTTACTTTTAAGATACATATGAATTCACCAAAAGTAAATGATTTATTTTTGTATCGAACTTTTAAAGCAATAAAAAATATAAATGGAATTGCATTATTGCATTGTGAAGCAGGCGAAATAATAGAATATTTAAAGGCACAATTTCATAATCAAAGTAAAAGAAGTGTTATTTATCATCCATTATCAAGACCAGATTATTTAGAATCATATGCAATATTAAAAGCAATTGAAATAGCATCATTTTTTGATACAAATATTTACATAGTGCATTTAACGACAGAAAAAGGATTAAATATAATTAGAAGAAATAAAAATAATTTATCATTTTTAGAATGTGAAACCTGCCCACAATATTTATTATTAACAGAAGAAAAATATAAAGAAAAAAATGGTTATTATTATACTTGTTGTCCACCATTTAGAAAACAACAAGATATAGAAGCATTATGGAAGGGATTAAGAGATGAGACAATAAAAATAGTTTCAACAGACCACTGCCCATTTACTGCTGAACAAAAAGAAAAATTTTCTGATTCTTTTATTAATTATGTTTATGGACTTGCTGGCATAGAAACAGCATATCCAATAATATTATCAGAAGGCATAAAACGCGGCTGTTCAATAAATCAAATTATTAAATGGTATTCAACTAACCCAGCAAAATTATTCAAATTATATCCACAAAAAGGTATAATAAACGAAGGAAGCGATGCAGACTTAATTATTTATGACCCTGAAATTGAATGGAATATTGATTTTAATCAATTAAATACAAATCTAAATTATAATCAATTTCAAGGTTTAAAAATAAAAGGAAAAATAACAAAAACTTTTTCAAATGGTAAAATGTTTGAATTCTAATTCTTTTACAATTATCGAACTTATTTTTGTTATCATTATAATTTTTTTATTAGGAACAATTATTTATCCAGTATTTTATGATTATTTTGTTTACAATGAATTAAAAAATGTTTTTTCTGTATTAACAAATTATATTTCTTCTGCTCGCAATAATCAAATAATATATAAAAATTCAATATGGTATGTTGCAATTTTCCCTGATGAAATTCAATTAATTGAAAATAGTAAAATAATAGATAAGTATAAATTAAATAATAAATATCAGATAAATAATTCAGATACTGAAATTGCTTTTAATTATGATGGTTCTACCAAAAAATCAAATGGCTATAAAATATGGTTCTCAAAAGCAAAAACAAATTTTAAATTATCAGTAAATAATTTAACAGGATTTATTAAAATTGAAACAAATTGAAAAAATATTAAATTCAAAAAAATTTTTTTATTTTTCAATAATTTTTTTAACATTAATTTTTTTTATTTATTTCACACTATTTAAAATACTTAATTATTTTAATTTTCGCATTTACTGGGATAATATAGACTATATTAAAATATACAATGTAATTATAAATCCTGCAAAAGCATTAAATAAATATGGAGTAAATACGCTTTTTATTTCTGCGTATGGAAGTAATAAAATTTTTTTTGACCATTTATACTTCACATCTTTAATTGTTTTACCTTTTTATTATCTTATACCAACTAATTTTACTCTTTCAATTTTTCATATTGTAATAATTTTAAGTGGTGCCATTACTTTTTCAATAATTACCAAAAAATTATTTAATTCTTTTTTTGCAATTATTATTTTTATAATATTTTTTTTTCTTCCAACTGTTCAGGGCAGTATTATTGTAACTTTTCATTCATCAACTTTTCTTTTATTTTTTTTACCATTACTTTTTTATGCTTATATTTTTCAAAAACCAAAATTATATTTAATTTCTTCACTATTAATAATATTAACACGCGAAGACTTTCCAATTATAATTATCCTTTTTAATCTACTTACAATATTTGATAAACAATTTATAAAATATAAAATATTTTTAATCATATTCTCATTAATTTATTTTATTATTGGATTTTTTTTATTATTACCATACTTTTCAGAAAATCCACATCAGCATTTGCTTTTATATCAATATTATGATTATTTAGGGGCAAATTATTTTGATATTATCACAAATATACCATTTAAAATTCCTGAAATAATAAATATATTATTTCGAAAACAGATTGCTTTTGTTTTCATTATTATTTTCACACCTTTTTTATTTTTATCATTTCTAAATATTAAATTCTTAATACCAATTATTCCATTAATGTTTATGAATTTATTAAGTTTATTTCCCGGTATGCAAGACCCAAAATTATATTACTGGTCCCCTGTAATTCCTTTTGCTATTTTTTCTTATTTAATGGCTTTAAAAAAATTAAATAATAAAAATCAAAAAATCATTTTCTTAATTTCATTAATCGTTTCTTTAATAATAAGTTTTAGATGGGGTTATTTACCATTCAGTAAATATTCAAAATATTATCTTACTTTTAATAAAGAGCAATATCAAGCATTTAAAGAAATAAATCAAAAAGAATTACAAAATGAACCAATAATAACTTCCGAATTTTTAGCATTGCATTTTATAAATAATCCAAATCTATATGTTTATGATAAAAATATCCCACCTGAAAATTTTTTAGTAAATGTTAAATGGCTTCTGGCTTTTAATAATCACAAAAACATAATAGAAATGGCATTAAATTATTTTAATTTTAAAATTGAGAAAAAAAATAATTATTTTACTTTACTAAAAAAATATTAACTTATTTTTTTTGACAAATAGTTAATGAAGGAAATAATTGAAAAGTGAAAAACTGAAAATTATTTTTAAAAAATTTACTATTTAAAAATTTTCTAATTGGAACTTTATTATATTTTTTCATCCAATCTATATTATCTCTTTCAACTGAACCACCTTCAAATAAAATCAAACAATTATTTTTTAGTTTTACTTCGCATAATAAAAAAATTTTATTTAATAATTCACCATTATTAGATAAATCAATATGTAAAAAATCAATAGAATCATCTGGTAATAAAGGTATTTTTTCAAAAACATCACCTTGAATTATTTTAATATATTTTTCTACTTTTAATTGCTTAATATTTTTTTTAAATTTTTGAAGAGTACAATGTCTGAATGGATAATCTTCAAATAAATCAATAATAATTAATTTACCTTTTTTATTTTTTTTTAATCCTTTCACAATATAATAAGAACTATAACCTTCAAGACAGCCTAATTCAACACATAAATTTGGTTTATATATTCTTATAAGGCTTTCAAATAAGAAACCATAATTATTAATTTTATAAGAAGAATTTAACATATTATTTATTTTGATTTTGCTGCTTTATGTAATTCTTCAACAATCTCCTTTCTTTCCATTTCACCAATCCATTGACCAACAGGAATACAAAGCATTCTATCACAAAATTCAGTTGTTCCTTTTAAATCAGAATTATTATAATTTTGAAAAACTTTATAAACATCATTGCGTTGATGAACAATAGAAGTTTCAATTCCTTTTTCTCGCATATAACGAATAATCTTTAATCTGTGTTCTGGATTTTTAGTTAATATAGTATAAAGCCAATATGATGATTCACCATATTTATGTTCTGGTTTTAAAATCTTTAATCCTTTAATACCAGGTATCATCTCATCATAATATTTTGCATTTTCTTTTCTTTTAGCAAGAATATCTTTTAAATATTTAAATTGAGTGATACCAATAGTAGCTGCTATATCATTCATATGAAATTTATAGCCTGGTTCAATTATATCCCAAACAACATGTCCTAATTCAGAAGTAACTCTTCTTTCTCTATCAATACCAAACCATTTTAATGAGCGAGTTCTTAAATAATCATTTTTATTTTTACAGGTAATAGCACCACCATCTCCAGTTGTTATATGCTTTATTGCTTGAAAAGAAAAAGCAGCAAAATCAGAATGATTCCCAATATATTTGCCTTTATATTTAGAACCAAGAGCATGAGCAGCATCTTCTATTACTTTTAAATTATGTTCTTTTGCTAATTTATTTATTGATTCTAAATCACAAGGAGCTCCGCCCCAATGCACACACATTATTGCTTTTGTCCTGATTGTGATTTTTTTTCTTATTGATTCAACATCAATATTTCCACTATCAGGATGCACATCTGCCCATACAGGAATAGCACCAAACAATAAAATAGGTTCATTTGTTGCCATACAGGTCATTGGTGTAGTTATTATCTCATCACCAGATCTAATTCCAATTATTCTTAATGCCATTATTAAAGCAGAAGTCCCAGAATTTAATGCTGTAAAATATTTTTGCTTAATAAAACTACTTATTAATTTCTCAAATTTTAATACCTGTGGTCCTTCACCTATCCATCCTGATTTTAATACTGGTTCTAATTCTTTTATTACTTCATCTGGCATAAAAACTTTATGTAATCGAATTTTCAAACTCATCTTTTTACTCCTTTATTTTATTTACTAATATTTCTGCTTCTTCTATACATTCATCCATATCTTTATATTTATAAGAACCTATACGGCCTGATAAAAATATCTGATTATTTCCAATATTATTTATATATGACAAAACTTTCTTTAAATTATCCTTGTATTCTTTTCTAAAAATTGGATAAACATTTTTTATTCGTATTATATTAAAATCAATGATTTCATTTTCATTTATAAATCTATCTATAATTAAATCTGCTTTACATTTCTCAAATATTTCATTATCACTCATATTCCATATATTATCATTAAAATTACAAGTAATTTCAAGTGCTAAAATATTTTCATTAGATGAACAAGCAAAAGGCGAAAAATCTTTTATATTACTGATTCTTTTATAAATTCGATTTATTGTATATAAATAAGACCAGTCAAAAGTTCGATTATTTTTAATTATTATATTAACTACAATTAAAGATAAATACCCTAACTTATTTAATGCTTCTATAATTTCTTCTGATTTTATATTTTGAAAATATTCTATTAAATCAAAAATAGGAATTGTTGAAACTAAATAATCACATTGAATATTTTTTAATTCGTTATTATTTTTATATTCAATTATCCACTTTTTATTTTCTTTTTTAATTTTAGTTATTTCACAATTTAATATTATTTCACCTTTATTTTGAATTACTTTTTCATAAATTTTTTTTGGCAATTCACCAATACCTTTTTTTGGATAATATAATGGTAATACAGTTTCTCTTTCACATATTGATAATGACTTTTTTGAAAATTTTTTTAAAAATAACATTTTTAAAGTTTTAAGAAAAGACATTTTAGTAACTAATGGAATACAATCAATCGATAATTCATTACAGGGAATTAACCAGAATTGTTCAGTATAAGGTTTAAAAAAAATAGAATATAAATAATAACTAAAATTATTTATAGCCCAATCTTCAAAGTTATCTTCCTCTTTTTTACGGAAAATTCTTTTTAAATATGTATTAATATAACTTAATAAAAATTTTATACAATGTTTTAATGAAAGTTGAAATAATACATTTTTAGCAGTAAGTGGATAATTTAGGTATCTATCACAAAATAAAATTTTTGCTCTTCTTTTAAATTGGAGTAATTCATCTTTTGAAAATAAATTTAAAATCTCATTTAAAATTTTCTGATTTTGTGTTGTGATAAAATGAGGTCCTTTATCAAAGAAACGATTATTTATATAAATAGTTGAAGCAAGACCACCGATATTTTTTTCTTTTTCTAAAACAGAAACAGAAATACCTTTTTCACTTAATTTTTGAGCACAATATAAACCTGATATGCCTGCACCTAAAATAACAACTTTTTTTGTTTTTATAAAAATTACCTTTTTTATAAAATATGTTTATAATTTAATTATTTATTTTAATATTTAAAATCCAGTTTGTCAAATTTTTTATAAGGTGTTTTTGTTTCTGTAAAACCATTTTTCTTCAACCAAAACTCAACCTGCGGAATTTGCCATTCGAAATCAACATCACAGCCACCCCAATGTTTAATAGGGAAAATTTTTTGACCCATCCATTTTTGTGGTAAAAGTCCATTATCTAAATTTTCTAAATTATCAGGCCGAACAACAGAAATAGCAACATCAGCGAACCAGACATCACCTTGTGAATCTCTATCACAATTTAATTTTTTTGGGTCACCAAAAACTTCAAAAGGCACGAAAGGATGTAATAATCCATCATCACCAATTTTTCTTGCTCTTAATGGACTCCACATATTATAACAGGAAACAGTAACAGCAGAATCATATTCAGGATGAGAACGAAGAATTTCAATACCATAATCAATTTCAGAAGCAAGTAAAGTAGCAGCATTACAAAATAATAATACCATTAGTTCTACATCAGCACACATATTCTCTTTTATCCATTTATAACCGTGGACATAAGCATCTTCACCTAATGCTTCTTTTGTGCATAAATAAGCAGGTCTATCTATTATTTCAGCACCAAATTTTGTTGTTATTTCTTTTATTTTTGGAGAATCAGTAGAAACAAAAACTTTATCAACATATTTTGAAGCAAGAGCTGCCATCAATGGATAAACCATTAATGGCCTTCCTAATACAGGATAAATATTTTTACCGGGAAAACCAACACTTCCTTCTCGACCTAATAATAATGCTGCAATCATATTTATTACCTCTTTTTATAATTTTAAAATTTCTTTATATGTTCTTTTCATATTTTAAAAATAAAATTTTTTATAATGATTTAGGGTCAAAATAATCACGCAAATAATCACCAACAATATTAATTGCAAAAACAAGTATCATAACAACTAAACCAGGAAAAATAATTGTATGTGGTGCAATCATAATATATTGTTTTGCTTCATTTATCATCATACCCCAACTCGGTGTCGGTGGCTGTGTTCCTAATCCTAAAAAACTTAAACTTGCTTCAGCAATAATTACACCTGCAACATCAAAAGTTGCTTTAACAATAATAATTGAAATAATATTTGGTAAAATATGAAAAAAAATAATTTTAAAAGAAGAGGCACTAATGACTTTGGCAGCGACAATGTATTCGCGTTCTTTTAGTGAAAGAACCTGTCCACGCACAAGCCGACAAAAACCTACCCATCCAGTTAAAGTAAGTGCAATAATAATATTATTCAAACCAGGTCCTAAAACAGACATAATTAATATGGCTAATATAATACCCGGAAAACCAAGTAAAATATCAGTTATTCGCATAATTAAATTATCTACAACACCACCAAAATAACCTGAAATCGAACCAATTATAGTACCAATAATAACAGAAATAAAAACAGTGAAAAAGCCAATATAAATAGATATTTTTGAACCATAAATAATTCTGCTAAAAATATCACGTCCTAATTTATCCTGACCTAAAATATGTTTTTTATTTGGTGGGGCTAATTGTTCATTTAAATTCTGTTCATCAGGGTTATATGAAGTAATTAAATGTGGAAAAATAGAACAAAAAATAAAAAACAAAATA